>ERZ1673743.4-NODE-4-length-322020-cov-8.225220_pt1 | contig 322020 bp, 273 predicted proteins | sample MGYA00580197_ERZ1673743 | MGnify/ENA primary metagenome ERZ1673743 (study PRJEB41218, sample SAMN15661795) | gut metagenome | host: Homo sapiens | place: Canada: London | collected 2015-08-20/2019-03-30 | study: EMG produced TPA metagenomics assembly of PRJNA649273...
GATTATATATCAAATCCTTGAGAATAGGCTGTCAACTTTTATGATACAACATCAATATTTACATCTATTTTAATAATTCCTGTTCTATACTAAGGACATCTGGAAAAATCAACTTCGCTCCCTTTCTCTGCAATGCTAAAACTTTTACTGCTTTATCCTTTAGCTCCTTTTCCAATCTACCATCAACACGAACTGGTATATTGGCAACAGAGTCCAGATACTCATTTTTCATATATTTTTCTGTTATCGGGCACATATTTTGAATCAAAAATGCCTTCTCATGACCAAGCACTTCTCCAAAAACAATTGTATCGCACCTATGATACTTTTGCATTTTCTTATTATAGATTCCTTTAAATTTAGAAGTCTGTGATGAAAATGGTATCATCCAAAACAGCTGCGTATTACTATCCTGGAATGCATAAAAGCATGGTCTATCATGTAACTGTCCATTTACCTTTTCCTTATTCTGCATCAAATAAGAATCTGGAAAATCCTTAAAGTATTGATCATCAATATAATAAAAATGTCCTATTTCCATTTCTTCTCCTATCGTCAAAAAGAGGCTCCGCCCTCTCGAACGGAACCTCAAAACATTTGAACTCGACCTTTTTCTAAGTCGCATATCGAGTAGCGACAAACATTTGAACTCGACCTTATTTGAGTTGCATATCGAGTAGCAACAAACATTTGCAGTAATCCCTTACTGTACTTAAAGTATACATTCAAATGTGCCGCCTGTCAAGGTCAAATAAAGTTCAAATCACAGCTTGCGGCTGCATTAATATTATATGTCCTTATCCAACTAGATATTCATTTTACAAATTCTTATAATCGTCTCCAACTTAAAGTTTCCTGTACCATGAGGTTCTGCAATATCATTCGATTCATCCACATGTCGTTATCGAATCTTTTTCACCAAATACTCCCTTGCAATCTCAAGCCCTTTCACGGGAACACAAAACTTCTGGTTATGTGCCAGGCATTCTCTGTAGACATCCTCCAGATCGAACCACTCTACACATTCCAGTTCTTCCTCCTGAACAGTTATCTTATCAATATCCACTTCTCCCATATAGACATAAACAAAAGCAATCTCATTATCCTTAAATATTTTATTATGGAATTCCTTCTCATATTGTATACGAAATGTGTCTACGAATTGCAATTGTTCAGGCTTTGCTGCTATGCCAAGTTCTTCCTTCAGTTCTCTCATTGCCGATTCCAGGGGTTCATCGCCAGCCTGTATATGTCCGGCTGATGAGGTATCATATCTACCTGGGAAGGAATCCTTCGTCAGCGCACGTTTCTGCAAAAGCACCTGCCACTTTCCCATAACCTCTCGTGCAATCCAAATATGTACAGTTCTGTGTCTCACACCATTTGTATGTGCCAGACTGCGTTCTATCGTTTGTCCAGTCGGATTTCCATTCTCATCAACAATATCAAATATCTCCATGCAAGAACCTCCATCATCTCACGTATTATTTCCCCTTATTATATATGGAATGCCCAAAACAATCTACTGCATTTAGTAATTTCTCATAATACCCAACGGCAAACGGCTGTCATCCATATGATATCTTCCATATGTCTTATCGCCCTAAAAACAGAAAGATTTATTGCATAAATGCTTCAAAAATGATAGTCTAAATACATGCTTGTCGTTAGTTTTGAATCAAAAGTTCGTTTCAGCTAACACTCATACAGGTATTTGCGAAACACAATTCGTCACTCGCACAGTAAATTCGCACTTACCCAAATATTTTAAATACAGGAGGTGTCACAATGGGTGATACAGAAAATAAAATACCTTTAAGAAGTGAAGTAGCCGTTGAGAATACCTGGGCTTTGGAAGACCTCTATGCTACAGATGATGACTGGAAAGCAGACATGGAACGTCTCAAATCCATGATGCAGCAGGCTTGCGGATACCAGGACAAATTAAGCCAGAGCAGTGCACAGTTACTGGCTTTCCTGAAATTACAGGATGATATCAATGTCGTTCTGACAGACTTTGCCAACTATTCTTTCCGCAAGGCTGATGAAGATACCAGAAATACCACATATCAGGGATTTAAGAGCCAGACCAATTCTTTGATCGTTGCCCTGTCTGGTGCTTTGTCTTTTGCTGAACCTGAGATTCTCTCCATCCCGGATGAGACTCTGGAGCAGTTCTATCAGGAACAGGCTGAATTGTCCGTATACAAGCGCTATATCCACGATATCCGTCGTAAGAAGGCTCATATCCTGAGTAATGCAGAAGAGAAGATCATGGCTGCTGCCGGTGAAATGGCACAGGCTCCAGACGAGATCTATGGACTTCTCAACAATGCAGATATGACTTTCCCCGATATCACAGACAGCAATGGCAAGCAGCTGCATGTAACTCACGGAAGTTTCATTCCACTGCTCCAGAATTCTGATGTGAAGGTAAGAAAAGCCGCTTTCGAATCCCTTTACAGCAGCTATGATTCCCTGAAAAACACTTCAGCAGCTCTGCTTGCAGCACAGATGAAGCAGTTACAGTTCAATGCGGATATGCGTCATTATGACTCTGCACTGGCTGCGGCTCTCGATAACAACAACGTAGATACTGCTGTATACTACAACCTGATTGAAGCTGTACACGAGAACATGGATGCCATGTACAAATATGTTCGTCTCCGCAAGAAGCTTCTGGGCGTGGAAGAGCTTCATATGTATGATCTGTATACTCCTATCGTATCAGATGTTGACAGTTATATCTCTTTCGAGGATGCAAAAGCCAATGTCCTGGATGCGCTTGCAGTCATGGGCGAGGATTATGTATCTATTCTGAAGGAAGGCTTCAACAACCGTTGGATTGATGTATATGAGAACGTTGGGAAACGCAGCGGTGCTTACTCAGCAGGTACTCGTAAGCATCCTTACGTACTGTTAAATCACAACAACGATCTGAATACAGAGTTTACACTGGCACACGAAATGGGGCATGCACTTCATTCCTATCTTTCAACTGCCAATCAGCCGGTCGTAGATTCAGATTATGTGATCTTTGTTGCAGAAGTTGCATCTACCTGTAACGAAGCACTGCTGATGCAGCATCTGCTGAAAAAGACATCCGACAAGAAGCAGCGTGCATACCTGATCAACTATTTCCTGGAGCAGTTCAGAACTACTCTCTACCGCCAGACAATGTTTGCAGAGTTTGAATTAAAGATGAGTGAACTGACCGCAAAGGGTGAAAGTGTCAATGCGGAAACTGCTACCAAGGTATATCATGACCTGATTGATCTATACTTTGGTCCAGATATCATTCACGATGAATATATTGATCTGGAATGGGCTAGAATCCCTCACTTCTATTACAACTTCTATGTATATCAGTATGCTACCGGCTTCTCCGCCGCTATCGCACTGTCACAGAAGATTCTGTCTGAAGGGGAACCTGCAGTTAAGGCATATAAGGAGAAATTTTTAAGTGCCGGCTGCTCCAAAGATCCTGTATCTATCTTAAAGGATGCCGGAGTAGATATGTCCACCAAGAAACCTGTAGAGCAGGCACTTGCTCTGTTCAATAGTCTTCTTGATGAAATGGACGAGCTAATGAAATAATCTGTATAGAAAAATGGCGGCTAATCAGTTCAGCCGCCATTCTTATGCTTATTATAACAATTCTTTTAAAATCTGATTTACCATTGCAGGATCTGCTTTTCCCTTCATGGCTTTCATGGTCTGTCCTACAAGGAAGCCGATTGCACGGTCTTTTCCATTGTGGTAATCCTCTACTGACTGTGGATTTGCAGCAATGATCTCTTCGATGGTCTTTCTGAGCGCTCCTTCATCATTAACAGTCTTTAAACCCTTTTCCTCTACATACTTCTCAGGGTCTACATCCTCTTCAAACATGACTTCAAATACTTCTTTTGCCACAGAAGAATTAATTGCCTTGGCATCTACAAGACCAATGAGCTTCGCCAGATTCCCAGGCGCGAACCTGATATCCTCCGGGTCCATATTCTTCTCCTTCAAAAGACGCAGTGTCTCTCCCATAAGCCAGTTGGACACTTTCTTGGGCTGCTTGCAGATAGCAACCGTCTCTTCAAAGAGATCTGCCATATGCTTGGAATCTGTAATGATTCCGATATCGTACTCAGGGATATCGAATTCCTCCCTGTAACGAGCCATCTTGGCTTCACGGAATTCCGGCTGCTTTGAACGGATCTGCTCCAGCCATTCATCGCTGATATAGACCGGCACCAGATCAGGGTCAGGGAAATAACGATAGTCCTGTGCATCCTCTTTGGAACGCATTGCATAGGAATATTCCTTCGCATCATCCCAGCGCCTTGTTTCCTGTACAACTTCCTTACCTGACTCCAACAGTTCAATCTGTCTCTCACGCTCTCCCTCGATTGCATGTGTGATTGCCTTGAAAGAGTTGAGATTCTTCATTTCTGTTCTGGTTCCGAATTCCTTTGCACCTACTTCTCTGACAGACAGGTTCACATCTGCTCTCATAGAACCTTCATTTAATTTACAGTCAGATGCTCCCAGATACTGTACTGTCATACGCAGCTTCTCCAGATAGGCAATGACCTCTTGCGCACTGCGCATATCTGGCTCTGATACGATCTCGATCAAAGGCACACCGGAACGGTTATAATCTACCAGTGAGCAGTCTTCCCATTCATCATGGATCAGCTTACCGGCATCCTCTTCCATATGAATCTCATGAATACCGATAGATTTTGTTCCCTGCTCTGTCTCAATATCTACATGTCCATTGCGGCAGATAGGCAGATACAGCTGACTGATCTGATAGTTCTGTGGATTATCCGGATAGAAATAATTCTTTCGGTCAAATTTACAGTACTGCGTGATCTGACAGTTCGTAGCAAGACCTACAGCTACTGCATATTCAACGACCTGTTTATTCAATACGGGCAGAGAACCCGGCATACCTGTACATACAGGGCAGGTATGTGTATTAGGCGCACCGCCAAAAGCGGTAGAGCATCCACAGAATATCTTGGTCTTGGTTGCAAGCTCTACATGAACTTCCAGACCGATGACTGTTTCATATTGCTTTGACATAACTATCTGCCCTCCTTCTTACCAAACTCACCACGGATTTTCTCATACGTATATGCAGCCTGTATCAGTTTCTTTTCCTCGAAGCTGTCTGCAAGAAGCTGCATACCAATCGGTAATCCCTGACTGTCCACGCCGCATGGTACGGAGATTCCTGGTAATCCTGCCAGATTGACAGAGATTGTATAGATATCTCCCAGATACATCTTCAACGGATCGGATAAGCTCTCTCCAAGCTTCGGTGCTGTGGTCGGCGCAACAGGTCCAAGAATCAGGTCATATTTGGAAAAGGCATCATCAAAAGCCTTACGGATCATGGCTTTTACACGCAACGCCTTTAAATAATATGCATCATAATAACCGGAGCTTAATACAAAGGAACCCAGCATGATTCTACGCTTTACTTCCGGTCCGAAACCTTCAGAACGTGTCTTCTTATACATGTTGTGGAGGCCTTCATACTCAGAAGTACGATAGCCATACTTGATACCGTCAAAACGCTCCAGGTTAGAGCTTGCTTCTGCTGCTGCAATAGTGTAGTAAGTAGGAATCGCATATTCTACCAGACTCAGGTTAAATTCTTCTACAATAGCGCCTTTTGCTTCCAGTGCCCTGGCAGCTGCAAGAACTGCCTCTTTTACCTCGCTGTCCAGACCATCTCCGAAATAATCTCTGGGAATACCAATCTTCATGCCTTTTACATCCTCTATTAAAGCTGATGTAAAGTCTGTGTCTTTTCCAATCGCAGCTCTGTCAATGGAAGTAGAATCCTTGGTATCGTGGGACGCAATTGCTTCCATAACGGTCGCACAGTCTGTTACATCCTTGGTCAAAGGTCCTATCTGATCCAGAGAGGAGCCATACGCAATCAGACCATATCGTGATACTGTTCCATAAGTAGGTTTCAGACCAACGACACCACAGAAGGATGCAGGCTGACGGATAGAACCACCTGTATCAGACCCAAGTGCGAAGAAACATTCCTCTGCTGCTACGGCTGCTGCAGAACCACCGGAAGAACCGCCTGGTACATTCTCTGTATTCCATGGATTTCTGGTAACTCCATAAGCAGAAGTCTCTGTTGTAGAGCCCATGGCGAACTCATCCATGTTGGTCTTACCAATCATCACTGCGCCTGCCTTTTCCAGATTCTTCACTGCTTCTGCGGTAAAAGTCGGGATAAAGTTGCCTAATATCCTGGAAGAACAGGTTGTCAGAACGCCTTCTGTACACATATTGTCCTTGATTGCCACAGGAACACCAGCTAAAGGTCCAGTCAATTCTCCTGCTTCGATCTGCTTCTGTACAGCTTCTGCTTTTGCAAGCGCAGCTTCCCTGTCTATGGTCACATAGGCATGAATGGATTCCTCGGATGCATCAATCCTGTCCAATACTGCCTTCATGGCTTCTACAGCAGTGGTTTCACCAGCCTTGATTGCCTGTGCCAGCTCCACTGCACTATATGCTAAAATATCCATTGCTTAACCTCCATCCTAGTCAAATGTTCTCGGTACCATGAACATGTTATCCTTCTCACCCGGCGCATTCTTTAAAGTCTTCTCACTTTCATCACCGTTTGTCACCACATCTTCACGAAATACATTCTGTACGGGGAATACATGTGACATTGGTTCAATCCCTGTCGTATCCAGCTCATTTAACTTATCAATATAGTCAAGCATACTGCCCATATCCTTCTTTGCCTGTTCCTTCTCTTCCGGGGAAAGCTCCAGCTTGGATAAGATACCGACATATTCTATTGTCTCATCACTGATTATATTTGCCATACCTGATTCCTGCCTTTCTAATCCCTTACCTTGATGTGAACCTCACGGAGCTGCTGCTCTGTTACATCATTCGGTGCTCCACACATCAGATCCTGCGCTGAACCGCTCATTGGAAATGCGATAACTTCACGGATATTCTCTTCATTGCGAAGAAGCATTATCATTCGGTCAATACCAGGTGCCATACCTGCGTGTGGTGGTGCTCCGAACTGGAATGCCTGATAGAGTGCTCCAAACTTGCTCTTCAAGGTCTCTTCATCATATCCTGCAATTTCAAAAGCCTTTACCATGATCTGCATATCGTGGTTTCTGACTGCACCGGAAGAAAGCTCCACACCGTTGCATACAATATCGTACTGGTAAGCCAGAACATCCAGCGGATTCTTAGTCTCCAATGCTTCCAGACCGCCCTGCGGCATGGAGAATGGATTGTGGGTAAAGCCAAGCTGCTTTGTCTCAGGGTCGATTTCATACATCGGGAAATCATTTACATAGCAGAAACGGTACGCATTCTTCTCGCACAGGTCCAGTTTATCACCTAATTCGTTACGCAGCTGGCCTGCATAATAATTGGCTCTTTCTTCCTTATCAGCAATAAAGAAGATGGTGTCTCCTGCTGCCAGGGCTGCAATCTGGGCAAGCTGGCCCTTTAATTCTTCAGGAATGAATTTGTCAATCGGTCCCTTATAAGTCATATCGTCGGCTACTTCCAGATAACCTAAACCGCCCATTCCCATATCGGTAGCGAATTTCAGGAGCTTCTCATGGAAGCCCTTGGACATCTCTGCATGTACCTTGATTGCTCTGACCGTTCTTCCAACAAAGGGCTTAAAAGTACATTTCTGGAAGAAATCTGTCACATCTATAATACGAAGCGGGTTACGAAGATCCGGCTTATCACAGCCAAACTCCAGCATAGCCTGCTTATAGCTGATGATAGGATATGGCGCCTGTGTTACGGCATATCCTTCCGGTGCAAATTTCTCAAATGCTGCTGATAAGACTTCCTCACCAACCCTGAATACATCCTCCTGTGTAGCAAAGCTCATCTCGAAGTCAAGCTGATAGAATTCTCCCGGTGAACGGTCTGCCCTTGCATCTTCATCTCGAAAACACGGTGCTACCTGGAAATATTTGTCAAAACCGGATACCATCAGCAGCTGCTTATACTGCTGTGGAGCCTGAGGCAATGCATAGAACTTACCCTTATACTTTCTGGATGGTACGATATAATCTCTTGCGCCCTCCGGGGAAGAAGCACACAGGATAGGGGTCTGAATCTCCAGAAATCCCATCTCTGTCATCTTCTGGCGAAGGAAACTGATTACCTGGGAACGGAAGATAATGTTATCCTTAACCTTGGCATTCCTCAGATCCAGATAACGGTATTTCAGACGGATATCTTCTCTTGTCTCCTTGGATGTCATGATTTCAAAAGGAAGCTGACTGTATACCTTGCCAAGTACTGTGATCTGCTGCGCTTCCAGTTCAATAGTTCCTGTAGGAATCTTGGGATTGTAAGTCTCTTCATCTCTTTTCTCAACAGGTCCTTCAATAGAAAGGCACATCTCCTTAACAATGCCTTTTAACAATTCTGTCTTGCGGATGACTACCTGCAGTACACCATACATATCTCTTAAATCAATAAAAGACACGCCGCCGTGATCACGGATATTCTCTACCCAGCCTGCCACCTGCAGAGTCTGACCAATGTGCTGTTCACCGATTTCCTTCATAGTGATGTTTCTATACATGTTATACCTCCTACTGTGTGAGGCATTCCGTATAAACAAAAAGTCCCGGAATGCCTTATATTAGCATTCCGGGACGGATAAACAAATTCTGTATCCGCGGTACCACCCGCATTGCCAGACCGACATCTCCATCAAGATGTGTCCTCGCTCTGACCTCTCTTCTCATTTAACGCATGATCACGTATCACCCTAATAGTCAACCGTTCAGATGATCTGCTCCGGAGTGTTCCCTGTGTCAGCTTCCACGTACAGCGCTCTCAGTCGGTGACGCCGTCTTCCTGTCGTTTCCCTTAACAAGAGTCTCCTTCATAGCATTTCAGTTGCATAATTATTCAAAACTTGCAATCATAATAGCACACGTCTTTACCGATTTCAAGTAGTAAATTACATTATTTTATTTTTTTATGAAGCGTGCTGTATACAACGCCCGCAATGAACGTTATAACGCCTATACCCATCATAATGCCACCACGGATCAGTATATCTTTGCTTATGGGAGTAAGTATTGCCTCATAGAATTCCTGTCCAATCGCTAATGCAGCATTCAGCTTTCTTACCATGCCGGAAGACTGTGCTCCCAGTATTAACAGAAGTCCACCATTCAGGAACAACGTTCCTCCAATGTAGCGCAGAATCCATACAAGATCTTTTAATAAAAATACCGCAATGATAATCAATGCAATCTGAAGAATCAGTGCAATCACCACATTCCTGAGTGCAATCAGGTTCTGAATTGTTCTAATGATCGGATATTCTTTCTTCAGGTTTGAGTAGTCACTTTCATTTTCAATATCCACACCATAGAGCTTAATAGTTGACAGTGCATTCACCAGATTGTTGACCTGATTATTTAAAGTATCTTCATCATAGGAGTAACCACAGTCCTGATATACCATGATGTATGCATCTCTGACCTGCTGTGGTAATTCATCTACAGTATAATAATCCTTATGGTTCTCCTTGGCTGTAGCTTCCATCTGATGTAACACTTCCATGACCATTTCAACGGCTTCATGATCCAATGGCTCCATACGTTTCCAGTTATCATATACAATATCTGCAATTCCATCTATAATGACTACAGGATTCTCTTCGTCTATTGTCATCATGACCTTGATATATTCCAGATCAGAATCCTTAATCCCACAATTCAGTTCTTCCTGGAAAAGCTCCTCGTTGCTTGACAGGAATTTTGTAATGTCCTTAGGCAATATCGCAGCATCACTTTCTTTTCCAAGGAGGCACTGGGTATATCTTGTCACATATCCTGCTAACGCTTTCTTAACCTTCTTGTCCTTTAATACTTTCCTCATGTTGCGTTCATTGGCGCTTTGGCCAACAGATAAAGCCTTCCAGTAGGAAGATACATATCTGGCGAGGAATTCATCCAACTGCAGGTCATCGCCAACGAAGTCTTCTACATTCACTTTTGAGAAATCCGTATCCATGACAAATGCCGTAACATTCTCTTCTGACAGGGCAGAACGGACAACTCCTACTGCATTCCACACCATTCCAAGCACCACAGCGATCAGTAGAAACAGAACACATGCCACATGAACCAGTGCCGGGATGCTCTTCTTAGTCTCTTCTATGACCTCCGGTTCACTCTCATCCTGTTCGTTCTGCATAGATGCTCCGCAAAAAGAGCAAAATTCCGCATCATCCGGTATTTCTTTCCCACAATTACTACAAAACATAAGCTTCTCCCTTTCCCCCAAAAGTATATTTTCTGATACCTCTCCAAAAATAGTATCACTTTTTTTAGTTACTGCGTCAACAGATTCACATTCAGGAAAGTCTCCATATATCTCTCTACACTTTCCCAGATTACGACATCTGCATCGTATTCATCCAGCATACTCATAGTGAAGTCCTTGGTGTAGATCCAGTGAACTTCTTTATAATAACCCTTGGCAATCGTAGAGAGGAATCCTGAGAAGGAATCTCCGACTACCAGCGCTACCTCATCTCTGTACTGTGCCTTATCTGCAGTATCTGCGTCAAACACATAGGTTGTGTCGATATTATACTTGTCTGCTACACCGCCAATCACTGCAAGATCGCCTGCCAGATCATTAGAGGTGATATCGAAAGACACGGAATCGAGGTCCTTCGCCTCCACACCATATGCCTCATGCATCAGCTGCTGCATTCCTACGAAAGCACCCTTCTGATTCCAGTGTGTATCTGTCTGATAGTAGATCTGCCCCTCTGCCTTGGCATCCAGCAGCGCCTGCTTTGGATATACATAGACCAGATCTGTATTATCCCAGATGTAATTTGCCAGCTGTTCTGCTCTGGAGACTTCATCTACTCTTGCCACCGTGTCAGGCATATACTCTTCATAAATGATCTCCTTGTTAGGGAGTGCTGTCACATAGAAATCCACGCCCAATGCATTGAAGCCATCCCTCATGCTCACCAGATTGGCTGCAATCGCTGCCAGCTCATCATCCGCGAAATGGTTGATTCCCATGTAGTCCCACAGCGGATGTCCATCCAGTTCTGTCTTATAGAAAAGCCAGTTGTTCTTACCAAGTAATACCTGGGTAGACTCCATATAAGTACCACCTGTAAGCAGAGAGGTCAGCTCAGAGTTGAACGCAATCAGCTTATTTCTTGCACATAATCTCTCTGTGAAACTGTTCAATGTATTCTGCAATGCAGTAAACCATGGTGTTTTGACTTGTTCTGCTGTCTGCTCACCAGTACTTTCTGTGGAGCTATCCGTACTGTCTCCATGGCTTCCACCCTGCATCGTACCATTTTTATCCAAAAGCTCCTGCTGTTCTTGGGTAAGGGTCTCTTCCTGTGACTGTGGCAGGAAGCCCCTGACTACCGTAACAATAGGCAGAGTAAAAATAAATAACATGAAAATAACTGCTATCCATTTATCACGATTCTTCATAGCCTGTGTCCATACCCTTTCCTAGAAATTAAAATAAATGAACGGATTGTAAGCATTGTTGCTGATAAAGGATACCGACACCACAAGAATGGTCACAATACCGACTGCATATACGATGTTCCATGCCTTATATTTACCAAGCTTCTCATCAATCCTTGGCATGATTGGTGCACAGCCTATCAGGGCAAAGACAAACCAGATCCAGTTCTGGGCGATATATGCCCACACTGCCTTGTCCATAAAGCCTTTTGCTCCGATGCCAAACATTGCCTTGATATAGAGCATCGCTGTTCCCATGCCTGTAGAGCGGAAGATAACCCATCCAATGATGACAAATACCATAGTATAGATATGTCCCCACCAGTAATTCTTCTTGCCAAGTCCTGATAATTTCTCAAAAGTCAACAATACAAAATATAACAATCCCCATGCCAGGAATGTCCAGTTCGCGCCATGCCAAATACCGGTCAGCGCCCATACAACGAACAGATTCAGCACCAGACGGGGCTTGGACACTCTGCTGCCTCCCAGTGGGAAATATACATAGTCCCTGAACCATGTCTGCAGCGAAATATGCCATCTTCTCCAGAATTCAGACACTGTACTGGATATATATGGATACTTAAAGTTCTCCTCAAAGTGGAAACCAAACATCTGACCTAAACCAATCGCCATATCAGAATATCCGCTGAAATCAAAGAAAATCTGTAATGTATAAGCGATAGCACCTAACCATGCCATACCTACTGATGCCTGGAATTCATTATTAATAATCAGTCCAAATGCATTATCCGCAATCAACGCCATATTGTTGGCAATCAATACTTTCTTACCAAGACCAATACAAAAGCGGGTCACACCGGCATTGAAATCAGCCAGATTCTCTACTCTGTTCTCGATCTGGTCTGCAATTGTCTCATAACGGACAATAGGACCTGCGATCAACTGTGGGAACAGGGATATATACAGACCTACCTGCAACGGATTCTTCTGCACCTTGCCATGTCCCCTGTATACATCAATCACATAGGACATCGCCTGGAAAGTAAAGAAAGAGATACCGATAGGCAGTGTAACATCCGGCACGGTAAACTCCGTGTGCAGGAAACGGTTCACCTGTAACATGACAAACTCACTGTATTTATACCAGCCAAGTATTCCAACATTGGTCAATACCATAACAGTCATCAATATCCTTACAGGAACTTTATGATCTCTGACCTTGTCCACAAGGATTCCGAAGAACCAGTTGAACAGAATCACACCTACCATCAGCCATACATTCTGGGGTTCTCCCCATGCATAGAAGAATAAGCTGGCTGCTAACAGGAATATATTCTTCAAATGCTTCGTTTTGCGCAGAAGCAGATAATATACTCCCAATACCACCGGCAGAAATACAAACAAAAATACTTCACTCGGGAAAAGCATAACATCCTCCAAACTAAAAAAGAGCCTTTATACAAGACTCTTTCCTGATTTAAATCTCAATTTCGCCATTGAATACGGAAACAGCCGGACCCGTCATATAAACAAGATTCGCTTCTGTATCCCATTCGCATGACAATTCGCCACCTAATAGTTTAACAGCAACTGTGTGTTTCGTCAAACCATTTATCACGCACGCTACGGTAGTCGCACAGCAGCCGGTTCCACATGCCAGCGTTTCGCCTGTACCTCTCTCCCATACACGCATTTCCACATGACTGTCATCAATTACATGGACAAATTCTGTATTCGTTCTCTCCGGGAATCTCTTATGATTCTCAAAATAAGGACCAATCTTCTCTATATCCAGATGAGCCACATCATCCATAAATACTACCGCATGTGGATTGCCCATGGATACGCAGGTCATTCGGTAGATCTTGCCTTCTACCTCTATCTCTTCATCCACAACCTGCTCATTGTCAGATATCACAGGAACTTCTGCCGCCTTCAGAATCGGTGCTCCCATGTTGACCTTCACCATAGATACCTTACCATCTTCTCCCAGCGTCAGGTCTATGTATTTTATCTTGCCAAAGCTCTCAATACTCAGATTGGTCTTATCTGTTAAATGATTATCATACACATATTTGGCAACGCAGCGAATGCCATTTCCACACATCTGCGCTCTTGTTCCGTCCGCATTGTACATCTCCATCTCAAAATCCGCATGAGTTGATGCATTGATAAAAATGACACCGTCACCGCCAATACCAAAATGCCTGTCGCTAAGCCTTCTTACCAGCTCCGGCTTCTTCTCTGGTGGAATCTTCTCCTCCATACCATTTACATATACATAATCATTCCCACAACCCTGCATTTTTGTAAATTTCATAATTCATCCCTTTTCGCAATCCTGCAAATTTATAACGTATTATCAATCAACTCCTGATAGAACATTGCATAATCCGTTCTGTTCTCTTTGATAAAGTTAATCGCAGAAGAAGGATGGCTGTTAAGCGTCCCTGTCAGAAGATATGGAATATCATATCCCCATACTGCACCTTCCTCTTTTAACTTAAGCATATGCTTCTCTACGAAGCTCATGACTGCCAGCTTGTTGTATCTTGGATTTCTAAGGAAGCTCAGAAGAAGCTCCATGTAGCAGTTACCGGCTCCTCTTCCCATACCGCTGACTGTCGCATCCAGATAGCTTACACCCCTGGACAGCGCTTCTATCGTGTTGGCAAAAGCAAGCTGCTGATTATTATGGGCATGAATACCCACTTTCTTATTGTACTTGGCTGCTACATTAAGGTATTTATCACTGAGCCTTTCAATCTGTTCCGGATAAAAAGCACCGAAGCTGTCTACCAGATAAATGACATCAACACTGCTCTGTGCCAGTAATTCCAGTCCTGTCTCCAGATCATCCTCATTGACCTTTGATACTGCCATGATATTAACTGTAGTCTCGTACCCTTTTTTCTTGGCATCTTCCAGCATTTCAATCGCTGCCGGAATCGTGTTGATGTATGTAGCAACACGCACCAGGTCGATTACGCTGTCTTTTCTGTTCAGGATATCCTTCTTAAAATCTGTCCTTCCGACATCTGCCATAACAGATATCTTCATGTCTGTCTTGTTATCTCCAACAATATTGCGGATGTCCTTCTCATCACAGAACTTCCACTTGCCGAACTTCTCTGGGTCAAAAATCTCCTTAGATGCCTTATATCCAAATTCCATATAGTCAACGCCTGCCTTGATGTTAGCAAGATACAGATCTCTTACAAATTCATCAGAAAAGGCGAAATTATTCACCAGACCACCATCTCTTAATGTACAATCCAAAACTTTGATATCGGGACGGTAAGATACCAACGTTCCCTGTCTGTCACGACCCATTATTTATTCCTCCTGTTCGTTTTTCGTAATTCAACGCTTTAAACCATTAAATTAACTATGGATAGGATAACGCATTTTTTATATATTGTCAAGGAAAAAAGCAGAAATCCGGCTTCTTCCCAATTGCATTGTTAAAACAACGCTTGTAAATTGTAAAAGCATCTGCTACAATGCAAAATAGAATTTGCAGTATGTTACATAAGAGGTGTGCTATGAACAGTAGAAAGCAGCATAAAAGCATATGCTTTATCCTAATTCTATCCATGCTGTTCCTTGGGATGTGCTTTGAGAATATTGAAGCAGATTCCTCTTTGGCGTACCAGTTAGTCTCACAGGCAGATTCCACGTTACATTCTTCACAGAATACATCCTTATCCAGACAGATTTATATGGAAGAATCCATAGGCAGGCCTGTCGGTAACAGTATTCAGCTGAACGCACGTCGTAACAATTCCAGAACAGGCAGAGGGACTGATGTCAGCCTGTTATCTGCAGACATTCTGCTGCAGACATTTCCACATACTTCTATTGTGTTGTCACCCGTCTACGGTTCTGCATCACACAGCACTTCCGTGATTGTTGACTACATCCATCACAAAGATGGCAAGAAAGCAGCGGCATAATTCAAACGTATATTTTTAAGGGTACATTGACTACCCTTTGGTTTTTGTACCCTTTTTCAGAATCATAGCAGAAAGGATACTATATTATGTTTGAAAATATTGCATTTGCCGTTATGGCAATTATCGCAGCTGCTGCCGGCATCTGGGTCTGGTGGCTTGAGAATCATGGTCAGGATTCTGACAATAGAACGAATGAAGGAGATAGATTAAAATGAATATCGGCTTGTTATTATTGATTATTATCGGTGGAAGCGTAGGTGCTTTATCCACTCTGTATATTGTAGTGTCTTTGATTGGAACGATTGCATATAAAATCTTTCGTACCACCAAATACCACGTATCCTTATACAGCTAATCGGTGATCATTGTATGGAAACAGTTCTTCTGATGCAGGCTTGTGCCTCTGCGATCACCCTTCCATGCAGCCTGGTCCAAGCCGCTTACAGAAAGCACTTGCAGTCAACATAACCATATATGCGTAACCCCTGCTTTTTTATGCATACAGCTTCCCAAAACAAATGACTGTATGTGCTTTCCACATAACAGAGTCTGTTTTTTCGATGAATACAAAAAAGCACAGTCAAGCCTCCAGAGCCTCTGACTGTGCTTTTCTTTATGCGATTGCTTCTATGACAACTCCATGGGCGATGCCGGGAACATTCTGTCCTTCGTTAAAAGATGTCTTATTCAATAACGCCCCGGTGGGGACAAATAGAATCCGGTTCCATTCTCCCGCTTCTATCTTATGCAGCAAATATGCTGACAGCACTGTGGCGGAGCAGCCGCAGCCGCTTCCTCCTGCGTGAACATCCTGCTTCTGCGTATCATACATTAACATTCCACAATCATAGTATCTGTCGCTGATATCCACCTTCTGTTCTTCCAGCAGTTTAAAAAGGGCATCCTTGCCCACATTTCCAAGATCTCCTGTAATAATTGCATCATAATCCCTGGACTGTCTGTTAAAGTCACGCAGATTTGTCAGAATTGTATCGCAAGCCGCCGGCGCCATGGCACATCCCATATTGAAAGAATCCCTGATACCATAGTCCATGATCTTACCGGGAGTAATCCCGGTGATTGCAATTTTTCTCGAATATGCAGATGCTATCTCTTCCTCTTTTGGAAGCCCCTGAGGCTGTAGAATAAAAGCAGCACTTCCCGTAACAGTCCACGTTGCGTACAGGGGTCTTTGTCCTCCATATTCCAAAGGATAGCGAAATTCCTTCTGTGCGCTGGCATAATGACTGGATGTCAGACACATGACTGAAGATGCGTACCCTGCTGCCACTGCCATACTGCCAAGACACAGGGACTCGCCGCAGGTCGAACATGCTCCATACAGTCCAAACAGGGGAATCTCATAGTCCATAACGCCAAAAGAGCTGGCAATATTCTGCCCCAGCAGATCACCTGCAAATAAATACCTGATATCTTCGGCTTTTATGCCTGCCTTTTGCAGCGTTATGCCGACTGCTTCCTTCTGTAAGGCACTTTCTGCCTTTTCCCAGGAGTCTGCGCCAAACAGATCATCCTTATCCGTTCCTACTTTATCAAAATAACTGCCCAGGGGTCCTTCCGATTCCATCTGCCCTACAACAGAACCACTTGCCTTAATAAAAACAGGGCTGCCATAAGATATGCTAGCCCTGCCCATTGTCTGATTCACTGCCATATATCCGCCTCCTTATGTTGGTTGTTATCCATAGTTTAGACGGATTGTGTGAATCTTATTCTGCTTTTTTAGCGTATTCCTGCTCATCACACGCCTGCATGATGGCATTGATCGGATGTCCGTTCTCATCTACAGGACCACAGGTGTATTCCAGAGGAATACCATAGGTCTTCTCATAGATTTCTTTCCATACTTCATAATTTGCCCTGCGCATTGATTCCACATTCTCAGAATGCTTCAGGGATGCATCAGGATATATCGGTTTGCTGATGTGGATGGTGTATTCCTGAATAGGGAATCCATCCTGATCCAGAAGGTTACTGTCCTGCATGGTAATGAAACAAGGCAGCACCGGCACCTGATTATTCACTGCAAAGGTATAAGCTCCCTTCTTTAAGGGCTTGGGCTTACGGTAATTCCACCACATACTCTGTTCCGGGTAGAAAAGGACAAAATTGCCTTCCTGCAACAGTTCATCTACTGCCTTAACAAACTTCTTCATCGTAGCAAAATTGGAACTTAATGGCAAGGTATTGCAGTTGCGCATTAAATATCCAAAGAAGCCTGGAAAGCTTGTATAATTGCCTTCTTTGATAACACGGTAGAACTTTCTCTCTTTATGCTCTGATCTGTCATACGCCACCTGGATTGCAAAGCTGTCAAAGGCATTGAAATGATTACAGGTGATGATTGCACCCTGTTCCAGATTCTTAAAATTCTCAATTCCTACAACGTCTTTGATGATCATCTGTTTTCTGCGGATGAGCATGTTCATGAACCAGCGTCCCATCTTATGTGCGTAGCGGTTACGAAGCTTCGCTCCCAGTGTCTTATGGATATACTCGACTTCCTCCGGCATCAGGGTCCTTGAAGGCGGGTCGTTCTCTACATCAATGTCAAAATGACCTTCTCTCTCCAGTCTTGCAATCCGCTCCAGAATCTCAAGTCTCTCAGCTGACTGCTGATTGCTCTTTTTCATCATATTCAGATAGTTATTCTCATTCTGAATCTCACGTAATGCCAGCTCCAGCAGGTGTTCTCCTGAATATCTGTCTTTTGCCTTATCTTCCTCTGTATAGTCAACAAGCTCCTGTCTGATCTGTTCATAGAAGGAAGTCATCTGTGCATATTTCCAGAAATGCTCGGATAAGCGGAAGCCTTCATAATGCCATGGCTTGGATGCCATATTATAATGAAGAATCTGAATATCCTCTTCCTTACAGGGCAGCTCACCAAATACTTCTGTATTCCATGATGCATCCAGCCATAATACCTGATCCTTGCAGATGATATTAAGATAGTCCTGATCCTGCGCCACTACGAAAGTATAGGTATTCAGAAGCTGAATAAATTTCTGTAATAAATTCTCCTCACGGAAAACCTTACAATTCATCAACAGCATTCCCGCATTGAAATAGGCATGCCTGTCAAGCCCCAGCACCTTCTCTACATATTCTCCAAAGGTCTCATCCTGAATAACTACCTGATCTCTGACTCCTGCTACATAATATCCGTCAATATTCTGCTCATATAATTTGGAGATATCTCCTATTGTAATGGTATCACTGTCAATATAAATAGCCTTGTCATACTGTGGATACATATCCGGGATAAAAAGACGATAATACGTAGTATGTGAATAATAATCTCTGACCGGTAATTCTCCATCCAGTTTAGCCAGTCTCTCTGTCACATCATCAAAATAAATCCGGGTATTGGCATTTTCCAGCTTCTTGACCCTTTCCTGCATAGCTGCACTGACATCTGTGTGAAGAATATGCATATGGTACGTATACTCCTTGGATGCATTCTCTATCATGGATTTCATTGCTACCATGGTGTACTTGGTATATTGATTGTCACAGGCAAAGAAAATCGGTATGATCGTATTCCTATTCATTGGTAACCTCCTTGACTTTCTCCAATTTCATTTTCTCTCTCGAACTTTCTCTTCAAATATATATATTCATATAAAACATCATCAAACTGTTCATAGTGAAAAACCGTGTGTACTTTGGTCACATCCCACTGCTTGATATTGGCAGTATGTGGATACGGCAGATAGAATAATCTTCTGGAAAAATGCCTTACTACCGTATGCTTATGCAGAAACTTCTGATCGTTGAACCTCTGCGGCAGCATCTTCTTTCTTGTAGTGCTTCTGAATATCGCACTCTGATCTGCAAAAGGCAGCTTCTTCGTCTTAATAAGCTCTCTTGCCTTCTCAAATAACCCTGTACGGCGTATCTCTTTCATATTAAGAAGGAGTACACCGGCATTGATATAATTAAAATACACCAGATATTTACCATAATGGTCTCTGGTTGCTGCATACTCATAGCCCTCTATATCCATATCATATAACAGTGTGATATCACGGTTGAACAGAATATCTACATCCAGATACAGCAGCTTATCCGGTATCTGGGGCATCTTATCTGCAAAAAGGCGAAGTAACGTATAAGGAGAGCAATAACACTGTTCATTTGGGCAATTGGCAAATTCCTCTTCATATAAAGAAGAAACATCACATCTGGTAACACAGTTATCCGGATGATATTCTTTTGCCACCTGTTCCAGATAAAGAGCCTGTCTGGGTGTAACCGCCGTATATTCTGGCTTGATATGCGACACATCCATGGTCAGAATATAAAAATGAAAGGGTTCCGTAGTCTGCGTTCTCTTAAATATCGACAACATACAGGTCAGCATGCCATCAAAAACCTTTTCGTTTCCTGAAAATAAGATATTAATCATTTGTTTCCCCTGATTTGATATATTTTATTCGCTCTATGCTGTTATTTTCACTGCGCAGCTTCATCGTTGCATACACTTCCTGACGCAGCTGCTCCTTCTGTTCTTTGGCAGGCCTGTGTGCATCAGGATAAAAAGGTCCATCTACATAGGTTACGATTCTGGGTCTGGAACTGAATCTTCGTTTCTGATACGTGTCTGTAAAACAATATACAGGCGCACCACATTGAACCGGATATCGAAATGAGGTATCCGGGAAAGGTCTGATTCCCGTATAATACGGCCATATATGTGCTTCCGGGTAAATTGCTACGCACTTTCCCTCTGCAATCCTTGCCTTGATTACTTTGACAAAATTCTTCGCAGCCCCGATATCATCCGGCAAAGGTATGGCTCCAAGACTGGGAGTCACCCGCCCCAGCACAGGCATAGATACATTATTGGGATGAACAATCACATAGGTGTCCACCGGATAACTTACCATGCTAGGCATGAAGGCATCTGCAACTGGATGTGTATGATTTCCATATAAAAAGAAACCGTGTCCCTTCTCTTTCTTCAAAGCCTGCTTATTCACAATCTTATGACGATATGCCACTTTCAGATAAACCCACGCAAGAGGTCTTGCAAGGATGCGATACCAGAATATATGAGCAGCCTTCCCGACTAATGTATTATTATCATAACAATAATTCTCATCAATCTTCCTTGCCTTGATCTGTGCTGTCGAAAACTCATCCGTCAATTCATCGTGATAATATATGACCTGCTTCGTCTTCACACTTACTTCTCCCACATTACCGCCTTTTCCCTGCGATAACTTTCCCCGTTCTCATCGTACCTGATCCGAATGGTTATGGTAAACCACTTCATACGCACTATGTAGTATAATATATCCGGGTATTTATTTCAAGCTTCTTACGCTAAAAGACACAGACTGTATGAATCAATCAGCCTGTGTCTTCTGTAAGTATATTCTATATTTTACTTCGCATATTTCTCACTCTGTGCCTTGATCAGATCCATATCCTCGAAGTAATTGATCTTCATAGCGCTCTTCACCTCAGAAAGTGTCTGGGCTGCCACTTCTCTTGCAGCATCGCTGCCCTTCTTGAGGATATTATAAATCTCCGGGATATCCTTGGCAAACTCTGCTCTTCTGTTACGGATCGGCTCCAATTCTTCCTGTAATACATTATTGAGGAATTTTTTCACTTTCACATCACCAAGTCCACCTCTCTGATAATGTGCCTTTAATTCATCCAGGTTCGCATAATCAGGCAGATATCTCTCGAAATGCTCAGGCTTGCTGAATGCATCCAGATAAGTGAATACTGTATTGCCCTCGATATGTCCGGGATCACTTACCTGCAAATGCTCAGGGTCAGTATACATGCTCATAACCTTGGTTCTTACTTCATCTGCGGTATCAGAAAGATAGATACAGTTGCCAAGGGACTTGCTCATCTTAGCCTTGCCATCAATGCCGGGCAGTCTCATACATGCCTTATTGTCCGGCAGAAGCACTTCCGGCTCCACCAGTACAGGTGCATATACAGAATTGAACTTGTGTACGATTTCTTTTGTCTGCTCAATCATAGGCAGCTGGTCTTCACCTACAGGGACTGTAGTAGCCTTGAATGCAGTAATATCTGCTGCCTGGCTGATAGGATAGGTAAAGAAACCTACAGGAATGCTTGTTTCAAAGTTACGCATCTGGATTTCTGATTTTACAGTCGGATTTCTCTGTAATCTGGATACTGTAACAAGATCCATATAATAAAATGTCAGTTCACATAATTCCGAGATCTGTGACTGGATAAATAAAGTTGCCTTCTCTGGATCAAGGCCGCATGCCAGGTAATCAAGCGCTACTTCAATTATGTTCTGTCTGACTTTCTCAGGGTTATCTGCATTGTCTGTCAGTGCCTGTGCATCTGCGATCATGATAAAGGTCTTATCATACTGTCCCGAATTCTGCAGCTCCACTCTTCGCTTTAAAGATCCTGCATAATGTCCTACGTGCAGTCTTCCCGTTGGTCTGTCACCTGTTAAAATAATTTTCCCCATTTCAATATGCCTCCTTAAATAACTAAAAAGGCTCTTATCCCATACAGGATAAGAGCCGCAATGTCTTATAGCCACCTTGTATACATACCATCATATGCTTCCTTCATAACGGTAAGGCTTCCGTCAATGCCTACTGACAGTCTCTGCTGTGTTTGGATTGCCCTCATGAGTCCATTCCTTATCCTCCAAAATACCATGCTTGCAGCTTATGCATGGCTCTCTGCAAATCTTCGGATAACTACTACTCTCATTCAACGGTTTATCTTGTTCAAGCATAGCATTAAAAAACATTAACGTCAAGGGTGAGTTAGACAATCTGTTATAAATCTCTTACTTTAGTAGAAGCCATACCCATGGCAAACCCAAGCGGCAATCCATCCGTCATAGTCAAATTACCATTAAAGTCTGTAGGTTCCATGTTAATCACGCTCCTTACAGGCTTTATTATTACCTCTTCTCTTTAATCTATCCCTGCTAATTTCTTCATCTGAATCAGTCTCTTATCAAACTGCTCATAGAAATCGCAGTCTGTATGATACGGCTCTATGTAGAAATATTGCAGAATCTGCATGGCAATGCGCTTAATCAACTCTTCCTCTCCACTGGCTGCAAGCCTAGCCTGCACTGCTTTCAGGAAATAGTGCCAGTCAGTGATAAACTGTTGATTCTTCTTCAAATCCGGGGTATCAATCCACTTGCTGACTTTTACCTTGGAACGATTCTCCTTCTGACATTCATGTATCTGTAAAATATAGGAAAAACTATTATTCTCATAGACTCTGCCTAATGGGAAAATGCGGCAGATTCCCGGTCTGTCCTCATGAATGCTGCATCTGCCCTCCGCATCCAGAAATACGCAGGGTTCTCCTTCTGCCTGCGTGTTCATCTTGAGATTGGGCAGAATCACTCCATCTACAATATTCAGCTCTATCTTATCCTCCAGCAGTACCTCGAATCTGGTATGGAAATGGCTCATCAGACGATGCACGTCAAGCGGATCAAGCACAATGGAGCTTCCCATCCCATGACAACAGGCACTGCACCCTTTGCAATCATCGCAGTCAGCCTTCACCATATCATTGATACTGTATTTTTTTCCATCAGATATTTCATCCAAATCACATTCTCTTAACATTGGGTGACTCCTTTATTTGAATATTCAATATTTCTATCATAACCATTAAAATAAAGGTTTTCAATATGTTTTTAATACTCTTTTCTGACCATGTGTGTGCTGGAGATCCCGTAGGAGACTGCTAACGCACAGATACATACAAGTATACACTCCAGATTCAGATACATTTCTTTCTGTGAGAAAAAGACATCCAGCATATGCTCTATATCAATCCCTGTCATTTGCGCCAGCTTCTCACTCCAGACACCAACAATACAGATCACCGCACCAAATGCTATAATTACCAGCCTGCCCTTCTCCGCACCAAATATCAGTGAAACCGGCAGCATCACTGATATTACCAGGACTACTACACCGATCAGAAACATCACTTCAATTCCCTCAATATTTCCGGGAAGCCATATAAACAGCACAGAAATCAATACTGCTGCCATTAAGTTAATCAGTAAAAGCAGATACTTCTCCTGCACATACTGTTTCCTGCTGATTGGAAGTGACAACAGGAAAATAATTCCATTCTCATGCTGATCGTAACTGACAGTGTTAATTGCCAGAATGCTACAGCTGAATATTAGATAACTTACTGCAAAGGCAGGATTGGTATTGGTGAATACCACAATCGCCCAGATTAACATCATAATCCCAAGCGTTCTGCGCTGATTCCATAACAATCTGTAATCCTTGATCAATAATCCCCTCATAATTGCTCTCCCTTCGTCAGCATCAGAATCACCTCATCAATGCCGCCTTTTTCAATCGCAAGATCTCTGGCATTCTCCTGATAGTACTGCTTCTGATCAGTCAGAAGCTGCCATCCCCAGGCCTCTTTCTTCTGCCGTACAATATAGCTCTTATCCATATCAGCATATTGCTCCTCTGTCACCTTGAGTATGCCATATTCATGCAAAAGCACATCCGTATCCTCATGGAGAATCACTTCGCCTTGTTCCAGCATATAGATATCATCACACAAGCCTTCCAAATCCTCTGCAATATGGGAGCTGATGAGAATTCCCCGATCAGGTGTCTCCATATAATCACGCAGCATATCCAGCAGTTCATCTCTGGCAACCACATCAAGCCCTGCTGTAGGCTCATCCAGTATCAGCAGCTTTGCATCATGGGACAGTGCGACCAGAAGCTTTAGCTTTGCTCTCATTCCCGTGGAAAATTCCTTAATTTGTTTATTGAGGGGAATCCGGAACTGTTCACACTTCTCTTTAAAACTATTTTGATCAAAATGATGATACATGGCAGTCTGGATTGCCATGATATCTGCTACAGTAAGCCAGCCACTGAATCCAGAATCCGCCAGTACAACACCCATATTCTCTCTGTCTTGTTGCGTAAGCTGCCCTGGTTCACGTCCAAATACGGTAACTACTCCGCTATCAGGTGTAATCAGCCCCAGTATTGTCTTAAAAGTCGTACTCTTGCCTGCGCCATTTAGACCTATCAGACCTGTAATATATCCTTCCTTTAATTCCATCGAACAATGCAGCTTAAATTGCGGATAACTCTTGATCACATCCTGCAACTGGATTAACTTCTTCTCTACCAATGTTCTAATCCTCCATCATAATATCCAATAATTGACTGATTTCTTCCTTCGTCATGCCACAGCTTCTCGCCTTCCTGATGGCTTCCTCAAAAGCCGCTTCCACTTCTCTTCGCTGTTCTTCCAGTGCAACATTCTTGTTGATTGTGGCAACGAAACTGCCTTTTCCATGCACAGTAACAATAAATCCTTCCTGTTCTAAGGCATCATATGCTTTCTTTACAGTCAAAGCACTGATTCTAAGCTCCCTGGAAAGTGTGCGCACCGAAGGAAGTGCTTCCTCCTGTTGTAATTCTCCATGCTGGATCTTCTCCTTGATCTGCCCTACAATTTGTTCATAAATCGGCTGCATGGATGAGTTGTTGATAATCAGATGCATCTATACTTATCTCCATTTCTCGTTATGTAGTCCTTCAAACAATAAACAGTATATAACAGTGTAGATATGTTGTCAACTGTTATATACTGTTTATCTTATTTTTTTACCCTTAACCGTATTCTAAAATCCCTGTCAAGAACCGATAAAGTGTCTATACATATATGAAATAACTAAAAACCACACACATAGAATAAATTTACTGTCTAATGCGTATGGTTTTTAGTTTCTTCTGCAACTTTATCTGCTATATCCAATGCATCTTCTGCTGACTCTGTAAGTCTTGAATATGTTTCAATACTCATTACTACCATCGATCCATATCCATTCTTTGTCAAATAAACTGGTGAACCTGCCTTTACTGTACTTTCTATTTCTGTAAATTTATTTCTTAAATCAGATACTGGTCTAATTTGTATCATATGCCGCCTCCTTATCATAATTATGATAAAATAATGTCATTTCATATTTATTATATGTAAATTCATGTAAAATATCAAGCTATACATAAATTCCACAGCAGCCTAATATAATGATATCAAAAATATACTACAGGTAGCCTATGTTAAAATGGAATGATATCATAGATACGATTCGTGAGAAAAAAATTAGTGGTAAAGTCATCACGATGGCTGCTGCACTTCTCGTCCTGACCAGACTTGTGGGAATCCGACAGAGTATCCCTACAAGCTCCACTGTCGGAGACAGAGAATTGCCCATCTATTGTGTGGAAACTCAGGAACCCAAAATAGCTCTGACTTTTGATGCAGCCTGGGGCAATGAAGATACCCAGAAGATCATGGAGATTCTCAAGAAACATAATGTCAAAGTAACCTTCTTTATGACGGGTGGATGGGTAGAACATTACCCTGATGATGTGAAAATGATTCTGGCTGAAGGACACGACCTTGGAAACCACAGTGAGAATCACAAGAATATGAGCCAGCTCGCCGACAGTGAAAAAGAAACCGAATTGATGAAAGTCCACGAAAAAGTCAAAAACCTGACAGGGTATGAAATGTTCCTGTTCCGCCCTCCTTATGGGGATTATGATAATGCTGTTGTAAAAACAGCCAAAAAATGCGGATATTACACGATTCAATGGGATGTGGACTCTCTTGACTGGAAGGACTATGGTGTTGATTCCATCATCAAAACTGTTACAGAGCACAAGCATCTTGGTAACGGATCTATTATTCTTTGCCATAATGGAGCCAAATTCACGGCTGATGCCCTGGATACCCTGATTACTACCTTACAGGATAAAGGATATACCTTCGTCCCCTTGTCACAGCTGATCTACCGTGACAATTACCATATGAATCACGAAGGGCGACAGATTTCAGACAATTGACTCTAAAAATGGGCACTTACAAACAAGTGCCCATTTCATGATTAATCACATCATTTTTGACGGTATCCTCATTGATTAATTATACGGGAATCTGCAGCCTACTGTATAAATCGGTATTGTATCAAATTTATCCCCATGTCCACCTTTTGTAGGCTTTACTACTATGCCACGGTCTACAAAATTTTTATCAATGTATACTTTTAGTGACTTTGGTTCTCCATCTTTAGTTTTTACCTCTATCCCATATACAGTTTTATTCCTATCTGCTAACATAAAGTCCAACTCATAATTCCCATACGTTGAATAACATACTTCACTTTCTATCACCTTTAAATCTGTATATGGTACTTTAAACAGCCTATGCAATTCATTGTATACAAAAGTTTCTGTAATCACACCTGTTAATGATGATTGCTTTATCAGACTTTTATCTGCCAGATAAGATACTATCCCACAATCTGAAAAGTAAGCCTTCCTACTCTCACTTATGTTTCTCATATCCCCATCTACTGCTAAATTGCATGTAGACAAGATTCCTGCATATTTAAGCCATGTAACCGCATTGGCTACTTCTCCCTTATTCACAATTAACTTTGTATTATTTTTTACTAATGTAGTAAGTGTTTCTAAAACGTTCTTCCTATCACTATCCTCTCGATTACACATCTGTTTTAATGCTTCTCGATATACATTATCAAAAATCTCTACCTCTCTTGCTTCATGAAAATAAGCTCTGGATTCATCCTTGAACGTTTCCAATAATTTATCAATGATTCCATAACATTCATTGATATCTCCCGTTTTTACATATTTCTTTATAACCTCCGGATATCCGCCAATTTTTAAATAAATATTATATAATCCCTCAAGCTTGACATAATTGGCTTCTGTATCCTCCCCATAAAGATTTATGGTCTTTAACAATTCTTCACACTGAAACACCCTGCAAAATTCAGCAAAACTCAATGTAAACATATGTGCATAACTAATTGTGCCTGCTGGATGGAAAAATTTCTTGTCTCCTAATATTCTTCCAAGGTAACTTCCTGTTACAACAATGTCACATTTGATACTATCATGTAATTTACGAATTGAATTATAAACCATACTGCTACTCTGAATTTCATCTATAATCAATATCGTATTACTATTGTCTACAAAGTGTGGTAATGATGCTCTCCTACAGTATTTTTCAAATTCTATAGGATTACACCCATTATTAATAACATCTATAAAATTATAAGTATCGGCTGTTAAATCAACCATTATGACATACTCATAATTCTTATATGCAAATTTTTTTAATTCCGTTGTTTTCCCTATCTGCCTAGACCCCTCTAACTGTAAGACCTTATGTGATGGGTCTTTTTTCCACTTCATTAAATCATTCTGTATATCCCTGACAAAAGGGTTATCTTTTATTATATTACTGTATTCTTTTTCATTTACATAAGTTCTGTAATCTACTTCAGGAAGTTCTTTTGTTGCCTTTATGACTCCATTTTCAGTTAATACTAAATTATCAACATAGTTTATATTATTCTTAATGTAATCATCCGTATAAAATGTGTCATTAATAATGAAGCCTGCTGTTTTCCCGGTTGAATCTTTTACCTTGTAAGTCGCTACCATTCCCTGTCTTCACTCCCTTCCGTATCTATTCATTATACCGCTAAAGCAGCGATTTTACAAATCATTGCTCCCACCGGGAAAAATTATTAATTTTTTTACTCCCTTTTCGGAATAGTGTTCCCATTACTTAAAATTCTAAGTAAAATGCATATTTTTATATTTGGTTATAAAATAGATGTCTGCTGTTTGCAATGTATATTTATAAGCTCATTTCCCATAGGGACACAATTCCGAAAATGGAGTTTTTTATTAATATGTCTTGTTTATGAAAACAAGCATTGAGGTTATTCTTATCAAAAGTCCTAATTGCACCTCAGCGTTGGGCAACGAGGATACGAAGGAAATCATGGAAATACTGAAAAACACAATGGTTAAGTGACCTTCTTCATGACAGTCGGCTGTGGAATGATTCCATCATCCTGTGCCACAATGGCGCAAAATACACTGCACAGGCTCTGGATACCCTGATAATAAAGGCTACACCTTCGTTCCCCTTTCACAGTTGATCTAAACAGAACCGTCATTGGAAAACTGATATGTTGCGTTTTACTTAGGTGTATGGTAAATGCAAACAAGATATTAACACAATACCATCAAAAAATAATATATTTAATTTTGCAACTAATTGCAGCTAAATTGAAAACGGGATACCCACATCAGTTATTGTCTATGAGTACCCCGTTTTTCTTTCAGTTCTTCATGGATTCTGTGATGAGCTGTCTCATATCTGACTTGTCTTTTCCAAGTGCGAAAGTCAGCTCGCTGTAGAGCTTATCCTCTGCCAGCTTGAAATACCGTTTTTACTCTTTCTGTAAGGATTTTCTGCCTTTGCGGGAAAAGTTTGATACTTTCTGCGCATGGGTACTGCTCCGTTTTGTTCACAATTACTATACTTTGGGGAGTTCCACTTTCACAATGCGTTCTATCAGTATCTCTCTGCCATCCTCCATAATGAAGGCATGCTTTGGTTCATCCAGCTTCCTAGCCCTGCCTTCTACTGTAAGGTATGCTCCGCCATGCTTCTTCTTATCCGGTTCAAAATAGGTGAAGCTCACCTGTGGATGAGTGGGCAGTTGTTCCCTAATCTGCTGGAATTTCTCATTCAAACGCTCTTTTTCGTTCTCATCCAGCTCAATCCACTGTTGTGTCAGTCTGCCCGTTTCATCAATGGCATCCTCATAGCCTGTCAGCGCAGCAAAAGGCGAGAACTGCGCAGCTCTGTCGGCAATGGGCATCGGCGTATGTGTGACAGAAGTATGATGTGGCAGATTGATGATATCGTCATATCTGGTCATGCCCTGTGTCCTCCTATCTGGCTGTTGCGCTGTATCGTTGTAGCACCTTCTTCAAAATTCATACCCTTTAAAATGGCATTCTTGCCGAATTTCTTCTTAATATCCAATACCGCCTGCTGCATTTTTTTCTCTTTTTCAAGCTCTGTCTCCTCAGCCCTGCGCTGCTGCTCTCTGGCTTCATAATTGGTAAAAAGGTTCAACTGTTCATAAGTCTCTTCTTTGGCGGCTGACTGTTCTGATACTACATGGTTAGCTGTCAGATTCAGACGTCTGATGAGCAGATTCGGATTGACAATTCTGTCATATAGCTCCATGACTGCCTCTGTAATCAGTCTGGTCGAAGAAGTAGCACTGCTCAGGTTCGCAGTGCCATGCGCATGCTTTGGCACCTGTCTCCCATAGCGGTCAGTTGTAACTTCTCCTTTGTATTTTCTTCGAATGTCAGGATTTGTCAGATTATCAATATCATACCCGACAGTCAATACCACCTGATCCGTCACCAGTCCCTTATCCACCAGATCCAGCACCAGAATATCTGTCATTTCCCGCACGACCAGTCTTGTCTTGTCATAATCATAGGCGCAGTGAAGGACTTGCCCGGAACCGATACTGTTTGTCTCTGGTTTATAAGCTTTGATATCTGCAATTGTACACGGCTCCCAGCCCCAGGCATGGTCTATGAGAAGTTCCGCGTTGATTCCAAATATTTTGTATAGCAAGTCTTCATTATAATATTCATTGGCTTTTCCAAGAGAACATCGGGCAATATCTCCCATGGTATACAGCCCTATCTGTTCCAGCTTCTTCGCATAGCCTCTGCCCACTCTCCAGAAATCCGTAATCGGCTTATGCCCCCACAATAGCTTCCTGTATGACATCTCATCCAGCTGTGCCACTCTCACTCCATATTCATCAGGACTGGCATGCTTCGCTTCGATATCCATAGCAATCTTACACAGATACAGATTCGTACCAATCCCCGCCGCTGCCGTAATTCCTGTAGCTGCATACACATCCTGAATCATCCGGGAAGCGAATGCCTTGGGAGTGAACTTATATGTCTCCAGATACGGTGTTGCGTCAATAAAGACTTCATCTATGGAATAGACATGAATATCCTCAGGCGCTACATACTTCAGATACACATTGTAGATTCTCGTACTGTATTCCATATATAATGCCATTCTGGGCGGAGCGGTCACATATCCCACTCCCAGATCAGGTGAATTGGCAATCTCTGTCGCATCGCTGGAAAAGCCATGCAAAGTCCTCCCCGGTGCATGCTGTCTTCTCTCTGCATTGACCTCTCTGACTCTCTGAACTACCTCAAATAATCTGGCTCTGCCAGGAATTCCATATGCTTTCAGGGAAGGAGACACTGCCAGACATATGGTCTTCGCTGTCCTGCTTGGATCTGCTACCACGAGATTTGTAGCAAGTGGATCCAGACCTCGTTCCTTACACTCCACGGAGGCATAGAAAGATTTCAGATCTATTGCAATATAAATATGTTCCTTTGTCATTTTCGTATGCCTCCTTTTATAGAATCTTTTCTTTAGAATAGCATACCCTGAACAAATTTTCTATATCCATTCGAACAAAAGTTTTGCTTTCAGGCATAAAAATGGGAAGCCACCAGGCTTCCCACATCTTACATATTTACTGCATGATCCATTACATTTTGTACTTCATATACCGGTGCTGCTGAAATCTCAGTCTGTAGTGCACCTGCCTGCGCTTTTGCCCAAAACAGCATAAGCAGTAAAAGCAAAATCAATACCAATGCTTCCAACTTTCTGTAGATAGATTCACTCATCCCCATCGCCATACCTTTCCATAATCAGTGAACTTCGAATTCCTTTTCCAAAGTCTGCCCCTCAATAACAGATTCCAGTAACTATATTAATTTCTGAATAGTTATTTGGTTGATATAGTAATTGTACCATAATTTTTATATTTTGTATCTATTTTCTGAATTTTTCTATTGAGATTTTATAACATCTTTTTTGGTTATTCTGCCCAATAGACTTTGCTGCCTTTTTCATCCTTGGCAACCACAAGCTTACGGTCTATTTGTTCCTTTAATTCAGTAACATGGGAGATAATGCCGACCAGGCGCCTGTCCCCTGCCAGTTCATTGAGAATCTTAATGGCTTCTTCTCTGGATTCATCATCCAGCGAACCAAATCCCTCATCTACGAACATGGTATCCATTCTTACTTTACCTGCCGTGTTCTGTATCACATCTGCCATTCCAAGAGCCATAGACAGAGCCGCCATAAAGGACTCACCGCCCGACAATGTCTTAACATCCCTTGTCTTATCGTTGACGAGACTGTATACATCCAGGTCAAGTCCCACTGCGCCCTGGCTTCCCAGTTTATCCAGACTTCTACATTGTAGGATGAACTGATTGCCCGACATTTTTACCAGACGCTTATTGGCTTCACGGACAATGGTCTCAAAATACTTTCTCTGGATATAAGTCTGAAAATCCAGCTTTGCACTGCCAGACAGATTTCCATTGGCAGTTTTATCCAGATTACTGTACAATTCATACTCCTGCTTGAGAATCTGCCTTCTTTGAAATAATCCCTGCAATTTCTCATAAGCTTCCTGATTGCGGTGATTAATACCATATAGCTCCTGCTTTCTGGCTTCCAGCTGTTTACCTGCATTCTCCAGCTCTGTCTGCTGCCTGTGTAGTGTCTCTACATCTACAGGTTCTTTGCCTTCTACCTGGCTTTCATATTGTAACAGTGCTTCCTTATTTCTGACACATGTGTCATGATACTTGGTAAGCTCCTGCTCCAGCCGTTGTATCTGTTCTGTGGAAAGTCTGACCTTACCGTACTCTTCTACAGACTGGAACTGCTGCACCTTTATTGCCTGCTCAAAATCATTCTGTGCCTCTTTCCAGGTCTGCTGCAAACGCTGATTCTGCTCTTCTTCTGTCTGTTTTGCTGAAACGATCTGTGTCAGTGCATCTCTTGCCTGCTGCCACTTCTGCTGCACCCTGGCAAGCTTATCCTGCAAATCTTTCAGTTGTTCTTCTAATTGATGGATCTGCTCTTTCGCCTCATCCTCATTCTGTAATTCCAGTTGTCCCTTCAACAGCTCATACTGGGCTTTGGCAGTTTCATAGCTGTTCTGTTCCTTATGAAGCTCTTCCTGTTTCTGAAGGAGTTCTTCCTTCTGGGCAGCAAGCTCTTCATTGCTCTTCGTTTCTTCCTTCTCCGCCTTCTCCCAGCTTTGCTTTGCCTTTTTTACCATATCCTGTGTTACAGGGGAATCAGATAAGGGCGCCTTATGAGGGTGAGAAGTGGAACCACATACAGGACAGGGGCTTCCCTCTTCCAGCTGTGCTGCCATGATTCCAGCCTGTTGTGCAATAAAACTGTCATTAGTCTGTTCATACAGATGCAATGCCTGAACTGCCTTTTCATGCATCTGCAGAAGCTGCTTCTGTAGTTCTTCCACCTTCTGCTGTTGTTTGGTAAGCTGGTTTTGAACCTGTCCTGTCTTTTGCTCTTGTCGTATCGCAGTTCTGTAATATTCTTGTGCCTGTTCATACTTGGGCAGGGCTTCTTTCAATGCTGCAATCTGCGCCTGTAGCTTCGGCTCCTGTTCCTGCTGCGCCTTTTTACCAAGCTCCTGCTGCTCTTCCCACTGAGCCAGCGCCTGACGTGCTCTTGGAAGTGTCGTTTCATATTGTGTCAGACGTTCATTGCTCTCTTCCAGTAATTTTCTGCAGCTGTTTGCCCGATTCTCTTCCGGGTATATCAGTGCAGCCTTCTTACCAAGCTTCAACTGATTGCTTCTCTGCTCATAGAGCGCACTCTCAGCCTCCAGCTTCTTCTGCGTTGTCCTCACCTGTTCCAGATGCCTGAACAATTCATTGATATGTTCTCCACGCACACTCTCTTCCCTGATCTGTTCTCTGCGTTTTGTATTCTCTTCCATCTGCTGACCAATCAGACTCTCTTCATCTTTTCCTGCCTGTCTGAGTTGTTCCAGCTCATTCATAAGGGGCTGTACGTCATATTCTGAGAATTGCAGGGATATCTCATCTTCCTTATGGATTGCCCGCACGCCGGATAATTGCATTTCACAGAATTTACGGTTATCTTGTAATTCTCCATAACACTTTTTCGCACGTTCATGTAATGCATCCTGTATCTGCCAATAGATTCTGGTATTGAATATCCTGCCAAATATCTCTTTTCTTTTATTGGATGGAGCCTGCAAAAGGCGCATGAACTCACCCTGGGCGATCATGGCAATCTGCGTGAACTGATCTGCATCCAGACCTATAATCTCAATAATCTTATCGTTAGTTTCACGCAATTTTCCTACAAATGCACTGCCATCCGGCAAAATCAGCTCTACTCCAGGCTGCTCTGTGGTTTCCTTGTAATTACCATCCTTGTCCTTACGTTTACTGATCCGGGTATACCTGGGGTTACGATGAATGCTGTATATCTGCTCTCCATAGGAAAAGGTAAATTCTACAAATGTAGTCACATCAGGACTTGCATACTGGCTGCGCATGTCACTGCCCTCTCTGGCGCCGCCACTGGTTCTGTCGTAAAGGGCATAGCATATGGCATCAAAAATCGTGGTCTTACCCGCACCTGTATCACCGGTAATCAGGAAAATACCATGTGCATCCATGCCAAAGTCAACTGTTGCCTCCCCTGCATAGGAACCAAAAGCAGACATCACTAATTTGATCGGTTTCACTCTGTCTCACCCCCTATTTTCACCAGTATCTCCTGTATAACTGCTTCCTCTTCTTCCGATAGAGGCTGCTGCTGCATGATCTGATAGAATTCCCGAAAAGCTTCCATAGGACTGGGAAGAGTCTCTATCTCCCCCTCCTGTCCAGACAGCAAGGCTCTGGTTCTCGTATTGTCCACAGTAATCTCCAGAATATGATCATATACCTCTTCCAGCGTATCCTTAGGGCGATAGGGTTCTTTCTCATCCGTCAGGGTAATGCTTACATAATCATGACAATTCTGTTCATTTCCTGCCTGCTGCAGTTCCTGCAAAGTACCTTTTATTTTTCTGACATCTCTGTCACAATTTAGAGTAATTGTCTCTATTACAGGTTCATTGCACTTTTCTTCTAATGTTACCATGGTAATGGATTTGTTATGATGTTCCTCACTGACAGAATATTTCAAAGGTGTGCCACAGTATCTGATTCTTCCATTTCCTATCGTCTGTGGTCCATGAATATGACCTAATGCCACATAATCAAAGTCAGAAATGACACTCGTGTCAATTGCATCCAGTCCACCAACTACGACACCAGTTGTCTCTGAATCACACATCTGGGGCTGCTGTCCATTTGTCGTAAAGAACTGATGTGCCACAAGTACATTTCGTCTGTTCCAGTCTATCTCTTCTCTCGCCAGTACCCCAGCAAAAGCCTTTTCATAGTTCAATTCTGTCCCCTCCGGGAATAACTGACGTACATATCCAGGCTTTGTAAAAGGAAATAGGTAGAAATCCACTTCTCCTGCTTCGTCCTGTAATGTAACCCTGCGAAGATACTCTTTCTCATTTCTCGGTGGCATGGTCGAGATATAGATATGATGCTTCTCCAGAAAAGAAGCCGCATATTGCAATCGCTCCGGGCTGTCATGATTACCTGCTATAATCAATACAGGAATGGATGGTGTTATCTCCGACAACTGCACAAGGAAATCATCAAAGATGCGGTATGCCTCTCCTGATGGTACCGATTTATCATAAATATCACCCGCAATTACAATTACATCAGGTCTATACTCCTTCGTCTTTTCCACGATCTGATTCAGAATTGCCCGCTGCTCCTGCGCCAGACTATAGAAATGTAAATGCTTGCCTATATGCAGATCCGAAATATGAAATATTTTCATCGTCATTCTCCTTGTATTTATTTCCCGCTTAAAACATTCTTCCCTTCAAATGCAAATCCATATTTATAAATCCGCCCTTTGGGTATTCCTCTTGTTATCAACGCCGTTTCATACTTCTGGTTCTCCCCATACTGAATGACCATACCTTTCTGTATTCATTGCTCTACTTCTTATTATAGCCTATATCCTATGCCCGCGCAATGAACAGGTTGCCATTCGCATCCACCAGACTAACCGCAACACTGGCTTCATTGACTTTTTCTCCTGCTGCTGCCTTGTCAACAGATACACCCTCTGCCGGCTTTACATTAACTGTAGTTGCACTTGAAGCCGAACCTGTTGATGAGCTGCTGCTGTCCGAAGAGGAATCAGATGAACCAGTGGAATCTGATGAACCTGAAGCAGATGAACTTCCAGAATTAGAGCCAGCATTAAAAATTCCTGCTACAGGTAATTTAACAGAAGCCTCTGAATAATCACTTAATGCATTCTTAGATGCTGTAATTTAGCGTCTTATGTACTGCTACGAGTGTAGCGGGAGCGGGTCTGTGTTGCATTGTTAAACCTGCATAATTCGTCCCATTCTTTATACCTGTTTCGCAATTACCTATATCTGGGCTATTGCGAATAGCTTTTGTATTTAAAATATTATTTCATATTTTCACAATATGCACAAAAATTATTGTACATAATTCACATATGTCAATCCTTTTTGTGCATTCATGCTGTTATCCAACACCAAACGAGCAGATTACAGTTTTTCCTGATATTCTTTAAAGAATATCCTCCACATCCACGACTTTATACCCTTGCTCTATCAAGTCCCTGGCAAAGATTCCCTGTCCGGGGATAAGCTGCCCGGAAAATGTACCATCATAGATCTGCTTTACACCACAGGAAGGGCTTCTGGATTGCAAAATGACACACTCTATCTCTTCTCCTGCAAGTTCTTTCAGAATTAAACTACTGCCCCGATGAAACTCTGTATCCCTGCTGATTCCATCCCTGTCTGTTGCAACACCATTGACCAGTTCTACAGGGGTTCTGGGTGTTGGCAATCCTCCTGCGACTTCTGGACAGACTTCTATGACCTCTTTTCCCTCTAACCACTTATGAAGTTTCTCACTGTAATTATTGCCACCGCTGTACTTACAATTACGCCCCAATAAGCATGCACTGACTACAACTTTTCCCATTTTAATTACTATTCCTTTCATGCCAGTTCTTCCGGTACAAAGGTATCTTTCTCACATACCAGATAAATATTCTGATTCATTCTCTTTTCAAAGTAATGCATTAACTCAATGTTGGAATCCCATTTATCTTGTGGGTAGGAACCATATCTTCTCTTTACATCGTTCATTCTCTCTTCAATATCGAGGACTCCATCTGCTCCCGCCAGGCTGTCGCATAATTGAATCAGCAGGTCATATTCATCATATACAGTTTCAACCAGTTTGGTTTTTATAAGTGTCAGTTCTTCTTGTGAAACGTCAAATTTTCCTATATATTCATCTACAGTGTGATTGTTGAACGAATGTGTCAGACAGATTTTGGCTGCTTCATCATAACCTAATGATTTCATATATGTATAACCATCTGAAACATGTCCCAGGTGTCTCGTTCCAAACTTTCTGCCTATATCATGCAATAATCCTAATATATAGGCTTTCTCAGAATCCATATCTCCACATGCACTGGCAATCTTCTCTGCACAATGCGCTGCTGTCAGGCAATGTCTTCCCCAGGGTCCAGGGTTACATGCTAACCCATCCCTGACCAATGCAATAGCTTCTTCTCTTGTCGGCAACATATCGTATTCCTTTCCTTACATTAAAAATATGTACTAAACGGACTCTTTACATACATCTACCCATTCTGTATATGGTGTGTATTTCTCCATTTCTTCTATTGTCAGTTCAATGGCACTATTACTGCTTCCGCAGGCTGGAAATACCGTATTATACTTGCGAAGTGACTCATCCAGATACACGGTTACTCCATCTTTGATATCAAAGGGGCATACGCCGCCTACTGCATGACCAATTTTCTCAACCACTTCATCCGGAGTGAGCATCTTTGCCTTTTTGCCAAAATGCGTCTTGTATTTATGATTGTCTATCTTCATATCACCTGCTGTTACAATCAGAATCGGTTGCTCCTCCACCATAAAGGACAATGTCTTGGCGATGCGTCCCGGCTCGCAATGGAGTGCCTGTGCTGCCAGCTCTACGGTAGCGCTTGACACATCAAATTCCATGATACGATCCTCTATCCCAAATTGCTGCATATATTTTCTTACATTTTCAATTGCCATTTTAATAACCATACCTTTCGTACAAATTTACGTATGCGCCCATTATAGCCTATATTTTATTCCTGCACAATCATAGCTGTCATAACTTTTCCCGAATTTGACAAGATATAGGCAAAATTCTATAATGTGTGTAACTATTCAGAGCCATGCAGACTGAGGTAGAATATGCTTGTTCACAAATATATTTGACTCAACTTATATGGCAATGTACCCCAATAAGCGGAATGCTATAAAACAGAGATTTTGCGCATGGAGTTGTAAATAGTTACATTGTTCAGCAATGTAACTCATAATTCCAGGAAAGGATAACCTATGTTACATCATCGAAAAATATTTGCTTTACTTATGATAACACTTCTGCTGTCAGGCTGCGCTTCTTCATCGCCTGTATCAGAGGTTGTATCCTTTGATGAATTCACTGACATTGAGTCTGAGAGCACTCCTGCTGCTTCTAACACGCCCATATCTTCGGACAGGCTCTCTATCAGGGAAACACCGGAAGGTTTTACCGTAACAGAAATGCCGGAAGAAGAAAGTACGCCTGCTTTTGATGAATATGATGTCACCCTTATGGCTGTGGGGGATAATCTGATTCATATGGGTGTTGTCTATACTGGCAAACAAAATGATGGTTCTTATGATTTCTCTTTTCTGTTTCAGGGAATTACAGATTTTCTAAATAAAGCAGACGTGAAGATCATCAATCAGGAAACGATCATGGCAGGCAATCAGCTTGGTTTTCATGGATTCCCGCATTTTAATTCTCCTACGGAAGTGGGGGATGCCATTGCCAACGCAGGATTTAATGTAGTCTTGCAGGCAACGAACCATTCTGCCGATCAGGGCATTGATGGAATTGACAGCTGTGTCAGTTTCTGGAGAAGTCATCCTGAAGTTCTCCTGACAGGATTGCATGAGCCTGATAACCGAACGATTCCTACCCTTACTATAAAAGATGTTACCTTTGCTATCCTGAACTATACCTACGGACCTAACTACGAGATTGTATCCAATAAACTGGCTTCCCGCATGGAGCTTCTATGCGCACGTAATGAACAGACCGGAGCCATGGACTATACCACGATCAATCCTCAGGTTCTGGAAGACATCAAAACAGCAAAGGAACTGGCAGATATCGTAGTGGTATGTCCTCACTGGGGAACTGAATATCAGACCTCCCCTTCCTCTTATCAGCAGAAATTTGCCAGACAAATGACAGAAGCGGGAGCTGACTTAATCATTGGCGCCCATCCACACGTAGTACAGCCAATTGAACAGATTCAGACTGACAACGGCAACAGCTCTATCTGCTACTACTCCCTTGGCAACTACGTATCGACACAGCAAAATGGCAGAAGTATGCTGGAAGGTATGGCATGGGTCACCTATCATGTAGCCCAGGATGGCATCTCACTTCGGGAAAATAAGACGGGCGTTATCCCTCTGGTATGCCACTACACCAGCAGTCCTGTCAGGATTCAGAATATCTATCCTTTAGAGGACTATACACAGGAGCTTGCTTCCAGCCACGGTATCATCTCCTATGGCGGTATCTCCTTCTCTCTAAGTGACCTGCAGCAGTGGAGCACTGAAACCTTTGGAGACTGGGTATTAACAAAAGACGCTGTACTCTCAGATTAGAGGGTCCAGCGTCTTTTTCTTATTAATCTATTACATTCTTCACACCAATAAAAGTACTGTCATAATATATGTCACTGACTATGGTGCCTTTTCTGGAATTGGCTTCATGTACAATCTGTCCATTACCGATATAGATTCCTACATGGGTGCACTTGGAACCATTGGAAGAATAGCATACAATATCACCCGGCTGAATCTCGGATACGCTGATGCTTCTGCCATTACCGCCCCACTGTCCCTGTGGTGTTCTGCTCAATGAGTACCCAAACTCTGCATAGATATAGCTGGTAAAGCCGGAGCAGTCCGTACCTGATGCAAGGCTTCTGCCGCCATGCACATAGGGTGTTCCGAGGTATTGCATCGCATATTGTACAATAGCACTCCGAAGCTCTGTATTCGTTGTATAATTTGTAGCAGGAGGTGTCACAACTATCGTGGTATTCTCAGGTGCTGTCTGTTCTGTATGGGCAGCCCTCTCCTGTAACTCCTGCAGCGCTGCCTGTTCAGCCTGTTCCTCTGCTATGGACTTGGCATAGATGAACTCTTCTTCTATCGTAATGAACTCACTTGCAACATAGCCTTCTGTGTTCTCTGTATAGCGGATCTTCGCCCATTCCTCACCATACTCTATGATCTGCGCCTTTTCCCCATGATCGATGTAGCCGATTCTGGATGCAGAAGTATCCGGCTCCTGCCGTACATTCAGACGGTCTGCCTGTACTACTGCATAATGGGTCACGTAATTGTCTATTACCTCTGCCGCTGCGTCTCCATAGATGAAGAATTCTGCCTTAATATAGCCTTCCACTTCACCTGATATGACCTGGAACCAGTCCCCGTCACTCTCCGTTGTGATGCTCTGCACCTGGGCTACAGAACCATCATACATCTTACCAACGATCTCGCCCTCTGTATTGGGAGTGCTTCTGACGTTTACATAATTGTTCACATCCGCTATCGCAAGATTGCTGTATTCATTCTCTGACTCGCCATGCGAAGCCTCACTGACAGCCTCGGCCTCCTGCGACTGGCGCTGCTCCTGTGCATAGCTCTCCAGTTCTGCTGCATCACTGTCTATGATGTCCTGTGCTATCGCTGCTTCTCCGGCTGCCAGACTTATCTGCCCTGCCTCTTCTTCCCGCTCAATTTCATCATTTATCTGTGCTACACCTGCTGTATAGCTTATATCCTGTTCACTTGTCTGTTCTTCTTCCTGTACTGCTGCCATATCCTGCTCCTGTGAACGGGCCACCAGCCCCATATCACAGGTCAGTGCCAGCAAAAGACAGGGAAACACTGTATATAATAATTTCACTTTCATCCTGACTTATTTTAAATCCTTTATTTCACTAACTATATCTTCTCATACGTTTCAATCACGCACTCAGCATCTATAAATTCCATACGTATTTCTTCATTGGGAATATATGCAGTCTGTCTGCTCTGATTATATGCCAGATATCCCAAATGGACAAGCAAAGTAAGTACATCATCCTTATTTCTGAATGTAATCATGTCATTTTGGAAAGTGGCAGTTCTTACATTCACCTCATCACCTGAAATCATAGCTATCACTGCGGTTTTAAGTCCATCAAAGTTTTTATTGATAAGAGGTATAATAGATTCATATGTGCCTGTCTGTGACCAGTAACTTTGAAATTCCCCTAACAGCATAAGGTTTACAACTGCGTTCGGATTATAGATATGATACTGTCCAAGCCTATAACCATCATACCACTTTTTGACTTCTTCATAATTATGTCCAAATCTTTCACACAGGCTGATTACTTCCTCTTGCGTAAATCCTACATATGGTGCAAGTACTGATGAACTTAACATAGTAAACTGGGTAAAATTGTTTAATGCTGACTGTGTTTTGAGTTTTTTTATCGGTAATATACCTGTTAAGTATGCCAAGGCTATATATTTTGTAGGCTCGACTCCCTTGAACATCCCCCGTAGAAATTTAATATATTCTTCCTGTACACGTTGATTATTTGCTTCATCTCGAATAAGAACATCCCATTCATCAATAATGACAATAAATTTTCTGCCCGTTGCATCATAAATTCGTGAAAGCATATCAGGCAATGTAATATTTTCCTTTGGACAAATATCAGTAAAGGTTACTCTTAACTCATTTATCACATTCTCCGTGATAAACGAGACTACCTTTTCTACACTGCCCGCAGGTTCAATACACCATTGTACATCAAAATGTATCACGTCATATTTATTCAGATTTTCCTCATAAGAATCCTTTTCACTGATCTTCAATTTGGAAAACATCTGCCTGGAATCACAGCCCTTACTGTAATAGGCTGTCATCATGTTTGCTGTAATAGATTTCCCGAATCTTCGTGGACGGCTATTACAGATAAATTTGGATGTTGTATTGATCACACTGTTTGTGTATTCCAAAAGTTCTGTTTTATCTACATATATCTTCGAATCAAGTACATCCTTGAATGCACTGTAATCAGGATTTAAAAAACGTCCCATAGATGCTCTCCCTTCTAAAATACACTATACCACTACTATAACGGATTTTAAAGAAAATGACAACGATAAAAGCCGGCAGCTAAAAAGCTGCCGGCCTCTCCTGTTTAGTCAAAATCAAATTTGGTGAATCTCTTCGCCATTGCACGATAACGAAATCTTACCATTTCATTCTTCTCCAATACATCCTGCTCATTGCCGGTGTACTGACAACGCATGCAATAGAATTCATCCTTTTCCTTATCATAGAACATATCAATATCCAGGTCTCTCATAAAGCAAGAGGGACATCTATAGTTTAATTTGCCTTTTCTACCTTGAGACATGTTGCAAATACCTCCTTATTTTTAAGAGTTGTTGTATAACCTAATGTTAACATTGGTGAGAATGCATAGCCTTCCTTTACATAGCCTGTATAGTTCTTGCCCTCTGCAGTTAAAGATACCTTGGTATCTACAGGAGGAATTACTGCATATACTTCTTTTGCTCCGGCTACTTCTGCTTCTCTGCACTTATAAGCATATTCGATTTCCTTAGTCTCTGTATCGCCTACGCACTTGAGAGTGATACCATTCATATTCTCAGAATATTCTGTTGTACCATAGCATGCAACCATATACTCATTAATGGTAACTTCTGCATCAGGATTGCTCATTTCCAGAATATTTCTTTCAATCTTGATCTCCTGGCTGCCTTCTACGAAATAGATCTTGGTCTGTAACTTCACTGTCAGGTCATAGAATTCGATATCTACAGGATCAAGTGTCAGGATACGTGTCTTGCCCACACCGTTCTCGTTCTCAACTTCTGAGAAGTGAGCCTTGGTACGGCATAAGCACAGGTCAACCTCTTCGCCATTGTAGCATACCTTGGCACTACGAACAGTACCTTCACCAGCATAATGTGTGAAGTAACCGGCTCTGTACTTCTCCTGAATCAGGAAAGGATAGGAAGCATCCCATACATGGTCTGTGCCGATACCTGTCTTCCACTCAAGCTTGGCAGCATAAGGACGAAGGTCAACGATAGCGCCGCCCTGATCCATATTGACACATGCACGCATGAATGGATCGCAGTACCAGAATAACTGCTTGTCTGATCCGTATAAAATATCTCTCCAAAGAGCACATTCAGGCTCTGTGTAGATCTTCTTATTAACGCCCTTCTTCTCTCTGTAGTAATCAGCGAACTCGGACATTGTCATATCAACGAGCTTGCCTTCCTTCTTGAGCTTACCATAATATTCGCAGCCTTCTTCATAAGACTTGAGCAGTAACTCATAAGGAGCTTCCCAACGTCCCATCTTATTCATCCAGCCTGGTCCAACGAACATCATGTTATATGCATAACCGTTGTTGTACTTCTCCAGATCTCTGTACTGGTCGATCAGGTTATAGAGATATGGGAAATCCCATGTCTTGGAATCATAGATCATACCACGAAGTACGTTCTGTGGATGTGTACCAAAGTTAGATCCATTACCATCATAGCATGCGATCAGGTCTCTTGACAGATGAGGGATTGCTACAATACCTGAATCTTCTGCTTCATTGGCAGCAGGTGCATGTGTATTCTGCTTGGAAGGAATCCATGGAGCCCATGGGCCGCCATCCATGAAGGTATACCATGAGTTGTTACAGGTATGATAAGCCTTAGGTCCTTCTTCCCAACATGTAGCAACTGCACATTTTACCATAGGATATTTACTCTTAATATAGTTAGTCAGATCAGCATCCATATAGTAGGAACCTGTTGATTCCGGATAGAAGCCGAATCTTTCATGGAATTTGCCGAATACATCATCCACGATAGACATCTTGTCTTCCATAGAGAACATCCAGATACAGAAATCCTTGGTCTTATACTTCTCACGGAACTCTGTACAAGGAAGACCTAATAAAGTAAGGGCAATCTCATCACCATACTTCTCATGATGTTCCTTAGCGATTTCTACAGCTTCATCATTGAAAAGGCTGGCATAGGTCATCTGAATGGTTGTCTTCAGACCGTTCTTATGCGCACATTCCTGCTGTGTCTTGAAAATATCAAGACTTTCTGTTAAAAGTGCCTTTCTTCCAATGTCCTCTGCTTTGCCGTGTCCTGTTACCTTCTCTGCATACTCAGGAACCATCTCCGGACGATGAATAATGTTTACTACAAATTTATCCACTGTTCTACCTCCTTTTATGTGGTGCCGCTGTTGCGGCGTTGATTACTTCTTCTATATTTTAAAGAGCATCAGATGCCCTTAAAATCAAATTCCAGTTTAAGCGGTCTGGTCACATCAATCAGATATTCTTCATGAGTCCTTGCTCCCCAGCTGTCATCACCGGCTACACCCATCTGCTGTAAGGCAACTCTTACTACTGTATAGTAAACAGGCGGCAGTTCATAACTGTGCATTGCATTCTCCAGCTCATGTGGTGTATAGGGAAGTGCGCTAAAGCTCAATTCCTTACCGCTAAATTCTATGCCTCTGCCGAGATTATCCGTGACACTGGCTTTTCTTACGTGGGTATGGTTGCCACATTCCTGCGGAACCAGATACTGTGCGATATTATCAGCGACCTTATTGTGATGGATGCCAAGCTTACCGCCTCTTTCACGGTCACAGTAAGTCTCTGCCGGTCCATATCCATACCAGGTCAGGTTCTCATAATCTGCATCAAATTTGAATAACATACCAAATTCAGGCATATCATGTATTCCCTTAGGCGGATCATAACTTAACGCAGTGTGTACAGTGCCGTCTCCTGTAACAGTGTATGCCACTTCACAAGATGACTCAGGTGTTGTCGGCAGATAATATGTGTAAGTTACTGTTACCTTATCTGCATCCTGCACAATCACCGGATTTGGCTCCTTTGAACCAGGTATGCCGTTTAGCTGATACATACTTGCCAGCTTCCACTGTGCATAACGGAAAGGCATCTGATTGCCGTTATCATTATCTGTCGGTGCTCTCCAGAAGTTAGGCTTCGGGATAGCCTTGATCATTTCTCTGCCTCCATATACATAGGAAACCAGTCCTTTTCCACCTTTATCAAAGAGCACTTCAAAATGTTCACCCTTAATACCTAAGTTGTAAGTACCATCTGTAACCTTCATATAGGACTGGGGTTTTCTCTGCTGGGGTGCTTCTATCTCATAGATACCCTGTCCGAAAGCTACCTCATGGCCACGCTGTGCCCAGAGTGTATCTTCCTTTAATACAAAGGAAACTGTTACAACATATTCTCCGGCATCTGTTGCCATCCAGGGTTCTTCCTTGCTCCATGGTGTCAGATATCTCCGATGGGGAAGCTGATAAGTCTGCTGGTCCAGAGGTTCTACTCCGATATCCACCTTTGTATCTGCAATCTGCCTGCCATCAAGTGTCAGACTGATCTTACAATCGTACACGTCTGTATTTGTGAAAAGATTCTTATTGATAACAGTAAACTGGTCATCCTGAATCTGGATTGAGATATTCTGATAGTTGAATTTCACTTCCTGCATCTTCGGAGAAGGCATACGCTCACCGCCGTAAGCAATACCATTTCCACTGAAATTATAATCGCAGGGACGATCATCAAAATCACCGCCATATCCCAGTACTTCCTTACCGTATCTGTCCTTATGATAGATAGACTGGTCAATGTAATCCCAGATAAAGCCACCCTGGAATAAAGGTTCTTCATCCGTCAGGTCTGTGTATTTATGCATACCACCGCAGGAATTACCCATAGCATGTGTATATTCACACAGAAGATATGGCTTGCTTCTGTCTTTTTGCAGGAAATCCTTCACATATGCAGCACTTGGATACATACGGCTCTCCATATCAGAAGTATCATTATATCTGCGGTCATTGCATACGCCTTCATAATGTACCAGTCTTGTATCATCTAATGCATGGAAAAGCCTGGACATTTCATAGATAACAGAACCACCAAAGGATTCGTTACCGCAGGACCAGATGATGATGCTTGGATGATTCTTGTCTCTCTGATACATGGAATTTACACGGTCAAGCAGTAAGTCCTTCCATTCCTGTCTGTCACCGGGTAATGCTTTCTCGATAGGCCACACACCTCTGCCTACCATATCCCACATACCATGTGTTTCCATGTTACACTCGTCGATCAGATACAGTCCATATTCATCACAAAGGGCATATAATGCTGAATCATTCGGATAATGGCTGGTTCTGATAGCATTGATATTGTTGCGCTTCATTGTAACAATATCCCGTAAAAGCTCATCATGATTCGGCACACGACCTCTTCTGGAACTGAATTCATGACGGTCAACGCCCTTGAAGACAATACGCTTGCCATTGAGCTTCATGATACCATCTTCAATGGCAAATCTGCGAAATCCCACTCTCTGGGGAATCAATTCCTGCAACTGCTCCTGATCATCTGTCACCTGAATCATCAGATTGTACAGATTGGGCTGTTCTGCACTCCATAAAGCAGGCTGTTCTATTGTCAGCTCTACAACAGTGCTTTGTCCGTCCTTAATCTCTACCTCTGTTCTCGCTGCTTCCTCACCCTGTCTGGTAAGAATCAGTTCGACCTTGCCATTACCAATTGCTTCCAGTACGATCTCCAGATTTCCTCTATCATAAGTATCGTTTAATATCGTCTTGATTCTGATATCACTGACATGCGTGTCAGGAATGCTGTACAGATACACATCTCTGAAAATACCTGAGAAACGGAAGAAATCCTGATCCTCACACCAACTGCCGGATGTCCACTTAAATACCTGAACAGCCAGCTTGTTCTCTCCCTCTTTCAGATAAGAGGTCAACTCGAACTCGGAAGGAGTAAAAGTATCTTCACTGTAGCCTACATAGCTGCCATTACACCAGAGTGCAAATCCACTCTCTACACCCTGAAAAGACACAAAAAGCCTTTTGCCCTGCATGTTTTCAGGAACTGTGAAATATTTCACATAGCTTGCAACAGGATTGAACTGTGTAGGAATCTCCCCCGGTTCAATCGCCTCATGTCCATCCCAGGGATACTGCACATTCACATACTGAGGCTTGTCGTAGCCCTCCATCTGAATATGTGCCGGAACACGAATGTCTTCCCAGCCCTTACAGTCAAAGTCCTCTGCTTCAAATCCATCTGGTGCTTCTGCAAGATTTCTGGCATACTGGAATTTCCATAAGCCGTTCAGATTCTGGCGGAAACTTTCATTCTTTTCTTCCAGTTCTCTATGATTTTTATAATAATGATGATCCGAATGTGCCTTTACGCGATTTTGTGCAAAAAAAGCCGGATCTTTAATTTTACTATAGTCAAATTTCATTTTGTACCATACCCCCAATTATACTTTGATTCTTTAAAAATTGCTTGTTACCACCCACGCAGGGCAGATATCCTGTATTCCTGCAGCTTCCCTTCGTGGTTGTCTGGTCTCTTCTTCCACTGATAAGGCGATGTGCCTATGATCTTGCGGAAATTGCGGTTAAACGTGGACGGCGTGATAAATCCCACCTTCTCAGCTACCTCTTCCATGCTGATATCCGTTTTATCAATCAGCTCACATGCCTTCTTCACCCGGACAAAATTCACATACTCGATAGGAGTCATATTCATTTTCTCCTGGAAAATCCGCCTGAAATGCGTCTCACTCATATGACACTGCTGCGCCAGATCGGCAATCTTGAAATCATCCTGATAATGCTGCTCTACATAGTCAATGGCATTTTCCAGCTGAAGCCCGCTTGCCTTGATATTGCTGTTCACGCTGCTTTTTCCATTGAAACGCGCGATTTCATGAAGCAGGGCATATGCCATTCCCTTTACGCATTCCTGATGATACTGCTCCTTGTTCTCCATTTCTTCAAAAATCGTTCTGACCAGTGTTACCAGTATAGGATTATCTTCCGCCTTGATAAAAAAGGCATTTCTATTGATTGCTTCTATAAGCTCTCTGGTCTCTGGTGCATTCTTTCTGCCACTGATCCCGATAATCTCCTCCGGGTCCAGATACAGATATTCCCAGAAAGCCGGAACTCCCTGGTCACTTCTGGTCACATGAAGGAAATTCGCCGGAATGCAGGATATCATTCCCGGTGCAAACCGGTAGAAATCTTCTTCCAGTACCAGATCTCCTTCCCCATAATGGCATAATCCTATCTCCAGAAGGTTATGAAAATGCTGATTATCAATATTCTCCCCATAGACCTGAATCCATTTATTGCCCATGAGCGCCAATACAGGCTCATCCTGTGGCAATTCATAGAATCTGAATTCTGCCGGCTGCTTTTTCTTTTTTGCCATAGTAATCCTCATTTCCCACACATGTATTTATCGTGTGGATTCCCTGTACACTACTTCATAACCTGATAAGTTCCTGCCCTTGACTTCCTTGCCATTGATAAAGTCCAGCAATACGGAGCACGTAAGCGTTCCCAATGCCCTGTCATCAAAAATCAGCGAAGTAACTGCCGGTTCATGATTCCGCAGTAACGTACTGTCATAGAAGGAGGCCACCTTCATCTGTTCCGGTACTTTAACATGTGTTTTATCCAGTATCTGCAGTACGATAGAGCAGATCATATCATCCATACAGACAATACACTGTGTTCCCCTCCTGACCAGATTATGCACTACCTGCTCTATCTGCTCAGGTGTAATACAGTCGTCATAAATAAGATTTTCTTCCAGCGGAAGCTTCATATTGCGAAAAGCATCTTTATACCCCTGCAGTCTCGTTCTGTTGACTACATAATCATGGCTGCCTCCTATCAGTCCGATCCGGTTCATCCCCTTCTCAAGAATCCCCATGACCAGCTCGCAGCAGGCTGCCTTATGGTCATTGTCTACCTGCAGGATATCCTCATCCTTGCTGGTTCCCATCAGTACAAAGGGAATCTGCTGTTCTTTTAAGAAAAGGGCAGCCCTGTCCTTCACCACGGAACGGCTCAATATGACGCCATCTACCTTATGATTGGCAGCCATGCGTTCCAGGTTGGTCAAATGGCTGCCTAACGTTGTTACAAGCATCACATCATAATCCTGTCTGGAAGCCTCCTCACAGATGCCCTGCATACTGTTCTGGAAGAAAGGCATATCCACAAGATTACAGTCGCCTGGAATCACCAGAGCAATATTATAAGTCTTCTGCTGCGCTAACCCCTTGGCAATTACATTCGGCTTATAATCATTCTGCTCTATGTATTCCAGTACTCTGGCTCTGGTCTCCTCACTAATGCGTCCCTTGCCTGATATCGCCCGTGACACCGTAGTTTTGGAGACTGAAAGAGCCTCTGCTACATCTGCTATTGTGATTTTCCTGTTGTCCGCTCTGTCATTGTGGAATATCTCCATTGTCTTTTTCCATGCCTTTCAGTAACCTGACTGTAATCATTTGTGAAGTAATTATCAATTACGCTCATCAAGAGCGTTTATAAATCTGTCAAATGCTGCTGCGCCTTCTGCGTTACGCTTATATACACCGGCATGCTCTAATACCTTACCAAATACAATACCGACTTCCTTCTGCAGAATGTCCATAATGGTATCTTCATTTACCTGACCTGCATATTTAGGAAGGAATTCGTCTACCCAGTCTGCATGCTTCTCAAGCACTTCATCCTTGCGGATATCTTCGCCAGCAACAATCGCCCTGGCAAGCTGCTCCAGCTCACCCTTGAGACGGGAAGGAAGTACGGCAAGTCCCATGACTTCGATCAGACCGATATTCTCTTTCTTGATGTGATGAAGCTCTGCATGGGGATGATATACACCCAGAGGATGTTCCTCGGTTGTAATGTTGTTGCGAAGTACCAGATCAAGCTCATAATTATCACCGCGCTTTCTGGCAATCGGTGTAATGGTATTATGGGGTTCCCCATCTGTCTCGGCATAGATGAAGGCTGCTTCATCTGTATAACCACGCCATTTGGCAAGAATTACATCCGCAAGTTCAATGATTCTGTGGTAATCCTTGTGAGACAGTCTGATAACTGACATAGGCCACTTAACGATACCTGACTGGATATCTTCATAGCCTTTTACAGTAAAGGTTCTCTCTACCGGTGCTTTTGCCATGGCAAATTCATAGTTTCCGCCCTGGAAATGGTCATGGCTGAGGATAGAACCGCCAACAATAGGCAGATCTGCATTGGAGCCTACGAAATAATGAGGGAACTGCTCTACAAAAGAAAACAGCTTCTCAAAGGTCTTATGCTCGATCTTCATTGGAATATGCTGGCTGTTAAATACGATGCAGTGCTCATTGTAATATACATAAGGAGAATACTGGAAGCCCCACTTCATACCGCATATTTCAATAGGAATGATTCTGTGATTCTGTCTTGCAGGATGATTTACTCTGCCTGCATAGCCTTCATTCTCGATACAAAGCTGGCATTTGGGATAGCCGCTCTGTTTTGCAAGCTTGGCTGCTGCAATCGCCTTAGGGTCTTTCTCAGGCTTGGACAGGTTAATGGTAATGTCCATTTCTCCATACTCTGTATCAGCCTTCCACTTCATATCCTTCTTGATACGGTATCTTCTGATATAATCTGTATTCTGGCTGAATGCATAATACCAGTCTGTTGCCGCCTTGGCGCCTTTTTCCTCATATAGTCTGCGGAATGTATAGATAACATCTGATGGTCTTGGTACTAGGCTTCCCATAATCTTAGTATCAAATAAATCTCTGTATACAACGCCCTCGCCTTTTAATAAGCCTTTATCCTGCGCATAATCCAGCATTTCCTTCAAAGTCTCTTCCAGTGGGAATGTGGTCACATCCTCTACTTTGGTAAAGTTCTCAGGAGTAAATTCCCTGTCATATTCTTCCAACTCAAATAATTCCAGCAATTTGTTTACTGTATAAATAATGTCTGCTTCATCTACCAGTCCGCTGGATACTCCATAACGGACAAGGTCTGTAATATTCTGTGTAATCATGGCGTAATGCCTGCCTTTCTTCTATTTCTTTTCAAAGTCTCTGTAGTTTTATTACAGTACGGATGGACCATCACCAATCTCTACTACATAGAAATCTGCTGCATAACCAATCTTCTCTTTGTATGCCTTGCCTACATTCTCAATGAAAGCAGGTACTGCTTCTTCTTTTACAATGCTGACTGCACAGCCGCCAAAGCCTGCACCGGTCATACGTGCACCGATTACGCCCTGCTGCTTTAATGCTTCTGCTACCAGTGTATCAAGCTCGATACCTGTTACTTCATAGTCATCACGCAGAGAGTCATGGGAAGCAATCATAAGCTTGCCAAACAGCTCCAGGTCATTATCCTTTAATGCCTTAACAGCCTTGATAGTCCTCTGGTTCTCGTATACAGCATGCTTAGCCCTCTTAATCTTGACAGGATCACCGATGAGTTCCTTATTTGCTTCAAATTCCTCTTCTGTCAGCTCACCAAGAGACTTGATGGAGAGCTTTGTCTGTAATGCTGCAAGTGCTGCTTCACACTCACTTCTTCTCTCATTGTACTTGGAATCACCCAGACCACGCTTCTTATTGGTGTTAAGAATAACAATCTTGGCACCCTTTAATACGATAGGTGCATATTCATAGGAGAGGTCAGCAGTATCCAGGAAGATTGCACAGTCCTTCTTACCCATGGCAATTGCAAACTGATCCATAATACCACAGTTTACGCCGTTGTACTGGTTCTCAGAGAACTGCCCGATCAGTGCCAGATCCTGATTGGTCACATCAAAGCCGAATAACTCTTTCAGGATAAAGCCTGTCAGGACTTCGATGGATGCTGATGAAGAAAGACCTGAACCATTTGGAATATTGCCAAAATACAGAATATCCAGTCCCTTATCTACCTTATAGCCCTTCTTGCCAAAAGCCCATACGATTCCCTTTGGATAATTTCTCCAGTCTCCATCTTTCTTAGTCTCGATATCAGCAAGTCTGCTCTCACCTACTCCATCTTCTTCAAAGTTCATGGAGAAAAGGCATAACTTGTCATCATCACGAAGTCTTGCAACTGCATATGTACCGATTGTCAGTGCGCAGGGAAATACGTGTCCACCATTATAATCTGTGTGCTCACCGATCAGGTTCACACGGCCTGGTGCGAAATAAACGCCAGCTCCCTTGGAATCTCCAAATACTTCTTCAAATTTCTTTAACAGTTCCTGTTTCATTTTCGTTCCTCCAATTTGTTTTATAGTTTTATGTTAGTTTAAAATTAATCTCTTACTTCGGCTGATAGTCTCTGATGACCTTCAGTGATGGAAGTGCATTGCCTTCATAATCAAAGAGTGCCTGATTCGCCCATTCATTACCACATGGACCTGCTTCCTTGATATATTCCAGTGACTCCGGTGTTGCCCAGCCGCTTCCTGCAACAGGCAGCCATGCCGGCTCCCAATAGAAGAAACCACGTCCTCTGTTCTCCGGGACCTGCTCCAATACCTCCAGAAAAGCCTTTAGGAATTCGCACTGTCCTTCCTTCGTCATAGGGAAAGGTACTTTCTCACATAAAGCAGGCTTGGTCGCCATGCCTTTTCTATCCTCCCGCGCCAGCTTCTCATAAGCTGCATAATCCTCCACTGTATAACCCATGGATACTTCTGCAATCACAAGATCCTTGCCGTAACGCACTGCGATATCGTTCATGTTATTTTTCAGAGCGTTCAGATCCCCATGCCAGAATGGATAGTAGGATAAACCAATGATATCGAAATCTTCCCCTCGCTTCGTATAGTTATCGAACCATTCCCGATAAAGGGCATTGTTACCACCATTATCCAGGTGAATCATGATCTTCGTCTCAGGGCTTGTCTCTCTCACTGCACGGATACCCGCACTGACGAAACGGGCTATGTTATCATAATTAGGCACCTGTCCTTCCGGCCAGAGAAGACCATTAGACAGTTCGTTACCAACCTGTACCATATCAGGACGTACACCCTCTGCAATGAATTTGCGCATATTCTCTTTGGTAAAATCATATACAGCCTGTTCCAGCTGTTCTGCATTGTAGCCGACCCATGCCTTGGGCTTGCGCTGTTTGCCCGGATCTGCCCAGAAGTCACTGTAATGGAAATCCAGCAGGAATTTCATGCCTGCTGCCTTGACACGCTTCGCCATACGGAGTGTTACTTCATAATCAGTGTTACCTGCCCCATAAGGCTTACCATCCTCTGATCTGGGATCATTCCACAGTCTGAGCCTGATATAATTGGAGCCATATTTCTTCAATATCTCCAGCAAATCTCCCTGCTTGCCTTCATCATAAAAGACTGCACCTAACTGCTCAATCTCGTCCATTGATGATACATCCATGCCCTTGATATATTCTAACATCCTGTTACCTGTACCTTTCTGTCGGTTATATCTAAATATTTTCATGCGCAACCGTTTGCGCTTTGTTAAATTTATCATAGCAAGTCACATGGCATCCGTCAATAGATTTTTTATGCAAAAAAAATGGACTTATCGTTCAAAAAAAGCCCTCTGCCATATGACAAAGGGCCTTTCTCTCATTTCTCAATCGCCTGATTCAGATTATCTTCTATTTTATCTAATATGTGTTCCAACGTCTCCAGTTCTTCACTGGTCATACCGGCTTTCATAATTTCGTCCGTCATCTGGAATATCTCCAGCACCCTATCTGCCTTTCTGTTCCAGAAGTTCTTCATGGTCGCCTCTTTCCATGATCTCACCCTTTTCCAATACCATGATTGCATTGGAGTTTCTGACCGTAGAGAGTCTGTGGGCAATGACAAATACCGTTCTGCCCTCCATGATTCCATCCATTCCCTTCTCAATGAGCCGCTCTGTTCTTGTATCAATAGAGCTTGTTGCTTCATCCAGAATCAGTACAGGCGGCTTGGCAATCGCAGCTCTTGCAATTGCGATCAACTGCTGCTGCCCCTGTGAGAGATTGCTGCCATCCCCATATAACATGGTATCATATATTGAAATGGTCAATATTGGAAAAAGAATAGGACTGATCTGCATTGGTTACACCATAGTCGATCAGATCTGCCATCAACATTCGGCTGTGTCAAGTCTTATTATCCTTCCTGTCTCTGCCATGACTCTGTGTGAGATAGAGATAACAGTTCTGTTCTCGCTGACTCTCTTCAAAGCCTGCAAGACTGCCCTCTCCGTATCAGCATCCAGATTTGCCGTGATCTCATCCAGCAGTAATAGCTTCGGTTCTGCTGCTGCCGCACGGGCAATGGATAACAGCTGCCATTGTCCCTGAGAAAAGAGTTCCGGCGTACATATCGTATCGTAGCCATGCTCCAGATTCATAATGGTATCATGTAACCCTGTCAGTTTCGCTGCCTTTATTACCTGCTCCATGGTTATTGCATCATCATAAAGTGTGATCTGCTCTTTCACAGTTCCAGAAACCATATGAAATGACTGCTCTACATAGCCAAAAAGCCTGCGGCGCTCATTGGCTGAAATATCTGCTGTCTTTTTCCCCTGTATCAGAATCTCGCCTTTTACCGGTTCATACAGTCCAAGAAGCAGCTTGAATATCGTGCTCTTGCCGGCGCCGGTCCTGCCGGAGAGTGTCACCTGTTCTCCCTCCTGTACCTGAATATTGAGATGTTCCAGCACCATATGATCATCATAGCCAAATGTGACATCTTTTAACTCTACAAAAGGCATATTCTGTGTGTACGTTCCCTCTGACCGGGATTCATTGTTCCTAACCTCAGGCAGAGTCAGAAATTCATTGATTCTGCTGACACCTGCAATGGCTGACTGAATGGTCTGAATCTCCATACCAAGGCTTTCGATAGGTGTAAATATCTGTGAAATATAGTTAATAACTGCCACTGCGGTTCCCGCTGACATACCAAACAGTACAAGCACCTGCTGATTGCCGGAGGCTGAGAACAGCATGACTACAGCTACTACGATGGCATTCAGGATCAGAATGACCGGTGAGTATACCGCATCGTAGAAGTTCGTCTTTTCCATTGCCTGATAGCTCTCTTCGATATACTGGTCATATCGCTTCTCCATATACGCTTCCTTACCAAGGCTGTGAATGGTACGGATATTGTGCAATGTCTGTGGTACATGCCCGGATACACGGCTTACTGCCCTTCTATTCTCAATCTGCGCTGCCAGCATATTCTTCTGTACATGTCTCGTAAACCAGAAGAGAAAAGGCAGCAATACAATAAGCACAAGCGCCAGTCCCTTATTATGAAACCATATGACAGCAAGAATACTGATGATCTTGCAGGCATCTGCAAACATACTGATAATACCTGATGTGAACAGATTCTCCACCGTATCCACATCCCCTACGAATCTTGATACCAGTGAGCCAGGCTCCTGATGATTGATCGAATCTGCTGACAGGCGTATGAATTTCGCCATCAGACGGCTTCTCAGTGTATGTGTGATCTTTTGTCCAAAGACTGTCAGAAGTCCTTCTCTTGCCGATTCCATAATGCCCGTCAGTACCAGCAGTCCAAAATACAGTACGATTATTCCTATATTCACCTGCTGCCCCTGTGTCAGGGAATCAACCACGTCTCCCAGAATCAATGGTGGCAGAAGTGCAGTTACAATGGCAGTGCAGACCGCAACCAGAATTCCAAGAGAAAGCCATTTCTTCTCCCAGACTGTATGCATGACTATACTGCCTGCTGTTTCTTTATTTCTGCTCATCTGCCTCGCCTCCTTCCTGTGCACGGTAAATTGCCGCATATTCTGGCTCCTTACTCATCAGTTCTTCATGTGTTCCAGCCGTTACACGTCCATTCTCCATCCAAAGCACCTGATCTATCTGTGGGAATAAATATAATCTGTGAGAAATCAGTAATACAATGCTGTCTTTTGTCAAATTCTTCAAATTCGCAAATATCTGCTCTTCTGTCCTTCTATCCAGTGCCGAGAACGGATCATCCAGAATCAATACCGGCTTCTTATGACACAATGTCCTTGCCAGTGCCAGTCTCTGCGCCTGTCCACCGGAAAGTCTGACGCCGCCGCTCCCGACATGGGTATGAATACCCTCTTCCATCTGGGCAACTTCCTTGTCAAAGCACACCATTTTCAAAAGTTTCTCAATATCTTCATCCTCTCCCATAAGGATATTATTCTCAATACTGTCATTGAACAGCTCCGGGTCATGCCCCAGATATCCAATGATGCCTATACGTTCTCTGTCGTCCAGCCCGCCTAATTCCTGATTTTTGAAACGGATGCTGCCCTCATAAGGATATTCGCATAGAAAAACCTTACCAAGTGTAGATTTACCACATGCCACAGGACCTGTAATTCCTATGATCTGTCCGGGCTTCGCCGTAAATGACACATTTTCCAGAATGCGTCCACCAGTCGGGTAGGCAAAATCAACATGTGACACCTGTAATTCTCCTGCCTGCTGCACCTTGCAGGGTTCCTCTTCTTCTACCAGCTTCATTAAAGGGCGGATTCTCTTCCAGGATACCTGTGCCTTATGCACTGCGTTGAACAGCTTGGCTGCACTGGAGGATTTCACTGATAATTTGGTAAAACATGCAAGAAACGTTGCAAAGGCTGCCACATCCCACTTCGTCCATCCGATTCCCAATACATTCCTGCCGCCAAAATACAGGATAAAGAATACTCCTGCCATGGAAATAATACGGTATATGGGAGGCATCACACTGTTCCAGATATTAGCACGGACAGCACTCTTCTCATAATCATTCAGATTCTGTTCGTAGGCATCTCTTCTCTCTTCCTCACAGCCAAATACTCTGTAAGTGATGGCATTGCTTGCTCTGTCCAATGTCGCAGCACTTAATATTCCTGACTGCTCTTTGTATGCTGCTCCGCCTTTCTGTACCTGGACTTTCATCTTCTCCGCTACAATAAACGAAATCGGTGGGAAAAGCATGCACAGAAGTGCCAGTCTCCAGTCATACCATAACAGCATACCTGCATAGGCTGCCAGTGCTACGCCTGTATCAAAAAGCTCCGTAGTGAACTTACGCATCCCTTCCACGCAGTCATCTACATCCAGAATCGCCTTAGTCAGTACATTACCTGTTCCTTCTTCTTCCAGCTCTGTTCTGTTCTTATGTATCAGACAGCCATACAGAATCCGCTTCATTCTGCGATTCACATTGTTGGCAAAACGTCTGACGTAGAATCTCTTGACATAACGAGATACCTGTACGACTGCAATGGCTGCTACATAGCAGATGACCAGTACAAGCATATCCGAGAAGACCTTGGTACCACCCAGAATATCTACCAGATACCCTGTCATTTTACCCTCGAACCACGGTCCTGCCAGGAGTCCCAGGTTATAGATCAGCCCTGATATGGTTACTGCCAGAAGCACAACCCATTCTTCCTGAAAATAAGAAAGAATGCGGTCAGCCCTGAATGCTGCTTTATTCTTCACGTCCTTCGCCTCCCTTATCAATCAATGCCGATACATCCGGGAATCCTGCCCGGCTCTGTCTCTTGGAACGCCAATATAACGTATCCAGAGTCTTACAAAATGCCTCTTTCTCCTCCTCTGGCAGCTCTGCCAGAAGCCATTCATAGAAGACACCCTCTATGTAAGCCTTAGAATTCTTCAACTTCTCTGCTTTCTGTGTGGCATACAGCATCTGGCTGCGCCCATCATCAGGATTGGGCTTGCGTATCAGATAGCCCTTCGCCTCCAGACTGGCGGCTCTCCTTGCTGCTGCTCCCTTATCAATCTTTAACTGCTCACGCACTCCCGCCTGAGTAATCCCCGGATTGTGCCGAATCAGATGAATGAAGTCAAACTCCGCTGTTCCAATTCCATCTTCCTTCATCGTCTGCACTGTGAGCTTATTGACTTCTCTTGCAATCTTTGTAATCTTTCTACCCGTCTCGTCCATATGAAACCTCCTACACGAAATAGATGTACCTACATCCATTTAGATGATAGTACATCCATTTTAGGATGTCAATATATAAGACTTTCCTATTTGTATCCGTCTTTTATATTGAATCACTCTTATTTTTTGAAGTTAAATATACCTCAACTGCATTTATTATCATTTCTGCTGTTTCTATCTGTTCAAAGGCTTCATCCTTTGAAGCAATATAAAAATCATCATAATCACTTTTTTCACGTTTTTGTTGCAATCTGGCAATACGTTTTCCAATTTCCCGGTTAAATTCACCCTGTGCAACATAATTCTTATTAAAATGCGCTATTACATCTTTATGCCTTTTAAAGTCAATCTCGCTTAATGCCAGTACTGCCTTAATTGCATAAAAAGCAGCATAATATGAACGATTTATGGAATCTTTATAATGATTCCCTTCAACACAATCTCTGGCAACAGTTAATGTTTCTTTTGCCTGATTCATTCTATATTGGCTTAATTCAATTTTCTTATTTTCCACTTAAAACTACTCCTTCTTTTTCAACATTGTTATAAAAGGGTAATGTTCCCAGCCAATACTTAAATATATCTTCATTCTTAATGATTACAGAAATATCTACACCGTAATCCATAAGGAAATCATAAGCGATATCATATATATCATTTTCTATTTCCGTAATCTCTTTATCTGAAAGAGTGGTCAATATCATAATATCAATATCGGAGTTTTCTTTATTATCTCCTCTGGCATAAGAGCCATAAAGCAATACCTTAATTAGTGATTCTCCAAAATATTCTTCGATTCGTTTTGTAAAATCCTTTAATATTTCTCCAATTGCATAATTCATTGACTCACCCCAATTCATTTTAAAGTTATAACCAACTTGAATATAGTATACCACACTATTGTTCAATACTTCTTTAGTTCTCTCAAAATATTTTAAAACTGCGGGAATAACTTACTTCTGCCTTTTGGGGTCATGACCGGTATGGCAAAAAGCACCGCCTTGCAGACATTATCTGCAATCATGCATAACCATACCGCTCGCAGATCCAGTCCCCATACCTTCACACACAGAAATGTCAGCAGGATGCGGATGCCCCACATACTGAAGGTCTCTACAATAAATGCATAGCGGGTGTTACCTAGTCCGTAGAAGATACCCTCCATAACGATCATGATTCCAAAGAACGGCTCTGAAAAAGCCACCAGTCTGAGCATATCTGCTCCCAGGTCAACAACTGCCCGGCTTGGTGTAAAGAAACTCATAAGTATATTGGCGCTCAGATACAGAATCACACCATTAACACACATCATGGCAACCGTTACAATGACGCTGATAATACTGACTTTTCTAAACTTATCCCTGTTCTGTTCTCCAAGGGAATTACCAACCAGTGTAGATGTTGCGGTACGAAATCCATAACCCGGAATATAGAATATCTCTTCTGCCGTTACGGCAATGGAATGTGCTGCAAATATAGTCGTTCCCATACCTGATACCAGCCCTGCAAAGACTGTATAACCAAGGCATGAGGTAATACTGGTTCCAAGTACCGGAAGTGCGACCCTGCCACACTGTTCCAGAATCGCTGTGTCAGGTCTGATCTCGCCAAGCTCCCAATGCAGCCATTCATTCCTGCGGTATGCCACATACATCATAATACCTGACAATACATAGGAAATGGCAGATGCAATGGCAGCGCCTCTCACTCCCATATCTACACCATAGATCAGTGCATAATTCAGCACTGCATTGATAATATTCGCACCCAGGCTGATGAGCATGGGAGTCTTCGTGTCCTTCGTCGCACGGATGGCTGCACCAAACACAATGCTGGATACACGAAACAGCATAGGCAGGCTGATGATAAAGAAATATTCACCTGCCGCACCCTGAATGGATGCTTCTGCGCCCATCCAGATGGGAATATACGGGCTTAGCAGCAAGGAGATTCCTCCAAGCACAATGCTGCACCCAATGACCATCCATACTGCCTGGCTGGAGATTCTCCTTACCAGATTCTTATCCCCGCTTCCTACCGCCTTGGCAATCAGAGCCAATACACCGATTCCTATGGCATGGGGTACACTGTTCACCAGCCATGTAACTGTCGTGCTCACGCTGACAGATGCTGTTGCCTGCTCTCCAAGCTGTCCTACCATAGCTGTATCCACATATTGGATCAGCGTCGCAAGCACCTCTTCTATAATTGTAGGAATTGACAATGTAACCAGCATATATAATACGCTGCCCCATCGCTCCTTTTTCTGATTCACACCCATTCTCCTCTACTACTCTTATTTACCATCAATACTATAAAGCAAGTGACGAATTGTACAGATTTAACAATGCAACACAGGCACTTGTTAAGTCTGTACAATTCTGTATCTGTAATATAATAATATACTTTGTAAATATCTATCTAATTTATATGTGCTGTAATCTCTTCAAAGTATCGTTCATTCTCTGGATATTGGCAGTCTGCTGCATCCTGTAGTACTTTCTTGCGGTATTTCTCACACATCTGGGAAACATCGAACTCTACCTGTATTACACCTCTATACTTTTCTTCATTTTCAGGTATATCCAGCTGCACTTGTTCTGTGCCCTGTTCGAGCATGTTCTTATAATTGACATACATACAGTAATCCTGATAACCTTTTACAATCTCCCAATACTTCCCATAAGTATCATCATACAGGTCGTATATGTACAATGTACTATATAATTGGTCATACTTTCTGTTGATGTAATCACGTTCACAATTCGTCAGATTATATTCTTTACCGGAATATTTCAGGTCATATCGGATAGAAGAAGGCAGTTCGATTGCAATACCAATCATTATGATCAGTCCGAACACGCAAAAAATCGTCTTGAAAATAAAAGGGATGATATGCACTTCATACTGCCCACTCTCATCGTGAAACTTAATTCTCTTCATATTCCCACCCTCTTCTTTCACAGACCAGCTTTATGAAATCCTGCTCTTCATCTGAATACAAATTAGCATCCACCAGCCTGGTAATGTCTTCCTGTGTCATTTTAAAGGTTCCCTCCAGAAAGGCTACTGCACTCTGCTGTGCTTTCTCCAGATATCTCTGGTTCTCAGGATATTCCAGACTGCTTCCATAGGTACGGTTAAATTCCTTGAGCATATACTGTCCGTCATATAAGGCTGAGCCAATACGGTACATTCCGGGAGTCTCTCCATGGTTCCAGTCCTCATTCTGCTGGAAATATGCCATCATCTCCAGTAAATTGCGGTAGGATTGATAGATCTGCACCCTTTCCGTGTACTTATCATAGCCATCCTCCCAATACAGGGAATGTTCTTTTACATACTGAACCAGTGCTTCCGCGTCTTCTGTCTCCAGTATTGCATCTGCCTCCGCCACAGAAGCCGTACTCCTCACATATCTGTTATGCAAGGTCTCGTACACTCCCCCCACCAATGCGATTGCTATGAACAGGGCTACCATCAATACAATACAGACAATGACCACATTCCATATCTGGTCGATCACATATAAAGGAGCCGAATGACGTACTCTCTTTCTTGTGTTTTCTGTTTCATTTTTTGCATTTTCCTCTGTGCTCTTCCAATGTATTCCCAGTGAATTGGGTTCTCCACAATATGGACATTTCAACTCCTTGGCTGAATACTGCGCTCCACATCTCTTACATTTCATTCTGACTGCTCCTCTTTGAGCCTCTCAAAGGCCATCTTCTGCATATCTTCCTGTATCTGCCGGAGTCTGTCGTAATCATCCTCATCAAAGCCTCCGGCTGCTTCTATGAGCTTGTCAGTATCTTCCTTTGTTATACCATAATTATCCAGAAGATACTCATATGCCTTGTCCCTGTAATAGGCAGCAGAGGCTTCCTCCCCATACTTATAGTGTTCATCCTGTGAGTACTGACAGGTCGCCAGTATGTACATAATGTACTTTACATCATAGATGGAATCCCATTGTTTATTCTCCACGATCCACCTGCGGTAATCATCATCCTCCGGGTCCAGATAACGTTCAAAATAACGTTCCATATCCGCTACATCACTATATTTCTCATAGCCGCTGGTATACATCAGGTTCTTCTTCTCCATGTAGCGAAGGATTCCTGCATAGTCACCCTCCTGATACAAGGTCTCCATCTTCTGGCTGTGGCGCTGCTTTGCATGATAAGACACTTTCCTGTTTACAATGGCAGATATACCCTCATACGCTGCTATAACAATTACAAGCACAATCAATCCTATCAGCAGCTTCGCCACAAGGCTTTTTCCCTTTTTAGCCGCTTTCTTCGGCATCTGTTCCAGATGCTCCTTCTCCCTGTTCAGACCATTTATGATATCTTCGTGCTCCTGCACGGCTTTTCCAAAGTTATCACTGCCGCAATATGGACACTTGTCTGCTTCCTCATCATACTGCGCACCGCAGTTATCACATGTGATCATCCCCATCTTTATACTCTCTTTCCTACTATTTGTTCTATTTCCAGAAGATCCTGTATCTCATAATCAATTCTGACACCCTTGTCATTTATTGTCTTCTTAGGATTATACCAGCAGCATGCCAGTCCTGCATTGTTCGCTCCTTTTATATCACTGGTCAGGGAATCCCCAATCAGAAGAATCTCTTCTTTTCTGCAATCTTTCAACTCCTGCAAAACTGGTTCAAAGAATCTCACATCCGGTTTCTCATAACCGATTTCATCAGAAATAAATGCCCTGACAAAAATCTGATCCAGACCTGAATTGGCAAGCTTGCGTCTCTGTGCAGTCTGTGTACCATTAGTCACTGCATACTGACGAACTCCCTGCTGCTGCAGATAATCAATGACTTCTCTGCCATGAGGACAATAGATTGCCACATCTCCAAGCCTCTCCTGATATTCTGCATTAAAAGCCTCTGCCTTCTCTACAGGAAGCCCCTCTGATGCAAAGAATTCCCTGAAACGCCCCTCCAGAGTCTCCTGCTTCGTGATCTCTCCACGCTCCAGCCTCTCCCAATACTTCCTATTGATTGCAGAATACCTCTCTAACATCTCATCTGAGCATACTCCCAGCCCAAATATCCGGAAACACTCCCCAATCGCATACTTCTCCGCTGCCAGAAAATCCAGCAGAGTCATATCTATATCCCACAAAACTGTTGTATACATAACTCCTTATTTTCCTTTCCCTGATTCCAATCCATTTATATAATTTAACCAGTTACAGAATTGTACAGCTTTCCCAATGCATAAGCAGGCACTCTGCAGCCGTCGGTACTTAGCGCGCATAGTCGCAAGACATATGCACGCTTACGTACCGCTACGAGCTGCAGCGTAGCGAGAGCGTGCCTGTGTTGCATTGTGAAATCTGTACAATTCGTCCCTCTCAAATACCAAAAAGGGATTGATGTAAAACACCAATCCCTCTTATTATATTGGATTTATCGATTCATTTCAAGCTGTGGTCCTGTAGAATGATGATTTGCAATAATGGAATCAATCTCTCTGAGATTGGAGGATGGCAGATCACCGGGAATCGTATTCTTAACGGCTGCCGTAGCATTGCCATATTCCATTGCCTTCTGGCAGTCCATATTATGTGCCAGCAAGCCGTACAGGGCACCGGAGATATAAGCATCACCACTTCCGATACGGTCTACAACATCAATATTCTCATAAGCAGGCTCCTGTACGAAACGGTCTGCAATCGCATCATAGATGCAGGAACCGAAGGAATGAATCTTCGGAGAATGTACGACACGCTGCGTAGCTGCCACTACACTAATCGGATAGTCTTTTGTAAAGCTTCTCATCATATCCTGCACTGTGCCTTCCTTGCCAAAGGTAAGTCTGGCTGTGTCTTCTGAGCAGAAGAATACATCTACATAAGGAAGAATCTGTTCTATACATTCCTTAGCTTCCTGACCGGTCCACAGATTCGCACGAAAGTTTACATCAAAGGAAATCAGAGTGCCATTTTCCTTAAAGCGCTTGATCATCTCTATTGCAGTCTCCCTGGTCTTCTGTCCCAGCGCCAGCGTAATGCCCGTTGTATGGAAGCATCTTGTGGAACGGTACATCTCTTCCGGGAAATCATCAATGCTGACCTCGGAAAAGGCAGTGTTCTTCCTATCATAGATAACATTAGGTTTTCTGGGGTGTGCGCCATATTCATAATAGTAAATACCCAGTCTGGAATCCTTCGTCTTATCATAAACCAGGTAGTCATCGCTGACACCACAGAAACGGACTCTGTTCTGAATGAAGTTGCCCAGGTCATTCGCCGGAATCTTGGAAATAATACCGGTCCTGAGTCCAAGGAGCGATACACCGGATACCACATTCAGTTCCGCTCCGCCAGCCTGCTTCTGAAATACCTCACCACGGGTCAGACGCTCATTTACGGGCGGTGACAGACGAAGCAGAATCTCACCAAGTGCCAATAAGTCAAAATCTCTTCTTTTCATTATCATAATGTAAGCTCTCCTTAAACGCATGATAGGGTGTGTAAGCTCTTACAGTTCTATCGTTCTAACTGTTAAATTCAGTGTATCATGTGCAAAGCAAAATTTCCAGTCTTTTTCTAAAAAAAACCTGTGTCATTTTGTTATGTAACCGTTTACATATATTTTACCGTACTTTCGATATTTTTCCCAAAGCTTTTTAGCTATACCCATTCTTTTTACTTTGTATGGCTTTATTATAGGCAATGGAAAAAGGCAAAAAAATACACCTTTTTTGTAAAAGGTGTATTTTTTAGAATGCTGTATTTTTATTCTTTGACACCGCCAATCGTAAGGCCTGTTACGAAATATCTTTGCAGGAATGGGTAAATACATACGATAGGAAGCATAGTGACCATAGTCGCTGCAGCACGGATAGATACCGGGGTAATCGCCTCTGCTGCTGCATTTTTCATGGAATCTGCACTGCCGCTCTGCTGCATAACAGAGGAAAGCAGCTTCATCAGTTCATACTGTAAGGTGGTATATTCAGGCTTCATTCTGTTATAAAGCATGGCATCGAACCAGGAATTCCACTGACCAACTGCCACAAACAGCGCAACCGTTGCATATACTGGTTTACATAATGGTGAAATAATTCTTGTAAAAATCGTAAAATATCCGGCTCCATCAAGCTGGGCAGATTCTTCCAGAGAATCCGGCAGCCCCAGCATATAAGTCCTCATGACCAGCATATTAAAGGCACTGACTGCACCGGGCACAATATATACCCAGAAAGTACCAGTCAGGTGGAAGCCTCTGTATACCAGGAATGTGGGAATCATACCGCCATTGACATACATCGTGATGACCCAGAACAGAGATAACTGGGAGCGGAACAGGAATCTCTTGCGGCTCACGATAAATGCCAGCAATGCATTGGCTACAAGAGAAACCAGCGTACCGATTATGGTTCTAAGTACCGTGATATAAGCCCCCGTCATAATATTCTGCTTATGTATTACTGTTGTATAATTCTTCCATGTGAATTTACGTGGTATAAGATGTATTCCTCCGCGGACAGTGTCAATACCGTCATTCAGGGAAATCGCCAGAGTGTTCAATACAGGATACAGTGTGATGATTACAAAAGTCACCATGAATATTGTATTGCACACTGTGAAAATAATGTCTGCTGTGGATTTCTTTTTCTTCATAATGATCACCTAAAATAACCTTTCTTCTCCGGCACCCTTAGCCAGCTGGTTCGCTATAACGATCAGAATAATGCTGACCACGCTCTTAAAGATACCTGCTGCCGTACCCAGAGAATAATCATTTTGGCTGATACCCCATTTCAATACGTAAATGTCGATAGTCTGGGATACATTCTGAACCAGACCATTACCAAGCAGATACTGTACTTCAAAGCCTGCATTCAGAACGTTACCTACATTCATCAGAAGAAGAATCATGATCGTAGATTTAATACCCGGAAGCGTAATATATCGAATCTTCGCCCATCTTCCTGCACCATCTATGGACGCTGCCTCATACAGACACGGATCAATGGCTGTAATCGCCGCCAGATAGATGATAGCATTCCAGCCTGTCTCCTTCCACAGATTGGCAAAAGCCACAATTGGCCAGAAATATTCCTGATGTGCAAAGAAATTGATTTCTGTGTTAATCAGATGTAATTTCATTAAAATTTCATTGATGATACCTGTTGTAGACAGCGCATCATGCATAATACCTGTAACAATGATCCAGGACAGGAAGTGTGGCAGATATGATATGGTCTGCACTGACTTCTTCCAGATTCTGGATGTAATCTCATTTAAAAGAATTGCGAATACGATCGCCATAATAAAACTGGTCACAAGGTTCAATACACCCATTGCCAGTGTGTTGCGGATTACCCGCAGAAAAACAGCATCTGTAAATAAAAATTTGAACTTATCCAATCCTACAAAAGCTGAATGAAGCAAGCCATCCTTGGGTTTATAGTTCTGGAATGCCATGATCCAGCCGCCCAAGGGCAGATAATAGAACATAATTCCATAAATAACGAACAAGGCTGAACAGATCAAAAGAAATTTCTGGCGTTTTATTTCTTTCCACGTAATCTTGACCTTGGTTTCTTTTTCTTTCTTAGCCATATGAATAACCATCCCTTTCCATCTTTGCCTTTTTCAAAGGAAAGAGGCAGAAGCCCTGCCTCTTCCCATAAAGGACTATTCAGCCAATGCTGCTCTTCTGTCCAGTTCTGCCTGCATTTCATCCAGGAAGCTCTGAGGATCGCAGCCTTCATATGCTGTCATATATTCGTCCCATGTACTTTCAAAATCACCTGACATAACTACCTTAGGAAGCCATTCATGCTTAATCTCACCCATCTTGGTCCATGCAACACCACCAGGAGTCGCTGTTGTCATGCTGTTGGAATAAGAATACATAGGGAACCATGGACCCATTTCTTTCTTTGCAGAGTGAAGCATATCTACATAGGAGTCTGCATTATAAGCCTTGAATGTGTTAACAAGAGGCTCTGCAAGTCCATTGAAAAACTCTGATGTCTGCTGGCTTGGCTGCATTGCATTCTTGCCGTCCTTGCTGGTTCCAAGCCACTGAGGCAGATAAGTATAACCACACATATGATTAGCCTTATAATCTGTATCTGCTGCCTGTGCCCTCATCTCATCTGTACGATAGAACATACCATCATCATCTACCAGATAGTCAACACCTTCCACACCCCAGAATCTCAGGTTATGGATTTCCTGATCCAGTATGTCATTGAGGAACTTGGCTGCCTTATCAGGGTCTTTACAGCTTGTTGTAATAGATACGCCGCTGGACTGGTTCAATGTATCACCATATGTATGCCACTGATTCTCCATACCTTCGTCAATAGTCAGACCAAGAGGTACATAGTTACATCCCTGAAGATCCAGTCCCTGCTGTTTGAATACATCATTTACTGTATATGCAAAATCCCACCACTGGTCGCACATACCAAGTACACGTCCTGTAGAAAGCTTGGAGATATACTCATCATAAATCTGGGTTGCAAATTCTGTATCGATCATGCCCTTCTGATATTCTTCGTTGAGCTTCTGGAAATATCTCCTGGTAGTATCTGTTGTGTTGTAATCCACAATCTTCATATTGTCGGTATCTACGATAACGGAACCATCATTTGGATAGCCATCCAGGAACTGTCCTGCATTCTCAATACAGAAGTATCTCCAGTCATCACACAACATGGTATAAGGAATATATGCTGTTCCGTCTTCCATTGTCGGATTGGCTGCTGTATAGTCCTCTAATAACTGGAAGTATTCATCCAGAGTGTTGATCTGTGGATATCCAGCCCACTCCAGTACCTTGCACTGAATCCAGAATGCTTCATCATTGTGTGTTGTGGTCTTATCTTCACCATAGCTGTTCTGGAATACGTTGATCCAGTAGATATGTCCATCTTCCTGACGGAACTTCTCCCACTCTGCATCAGAATACATTTCCTTTATATTAGGATATTTCTCAATATAATCATCCAGAGGAAGCAGTGCACCTGCATCCAGAAGAGACATTGTTCCATCTCCACCATCAATGAAATCTGGATATTCGCCACCTGCAATAATTGTTCCAATTGCTTCTTCCGCGGTCTGTCCTGTCAGCCAGGTTTCCTTAACTCTGACTCCGGTCTTCTGAGCGATCAGCTCCTGAATCTCGTTGCCATCATTGATTTCAGAACCCGGCATTGCAATGAACATCGTAAAATCTGTGATATCACCATCTGCACTTTCACTGCCTGCTTCTGTACTTCCTGTTCCTGATGCATTGCTGTCAGTTGCTGTGGAAGCTCCTCCGCCACATCCTGTCAGCATGGATGCTGTTACTGCTGTTGTCATAAATAGCGCCATTAGCTTCTTACGTTTCATCTGATTACCTCCCTGATTTATCTGTTTTGCCATTGCTTCCCCCTGTGTCTTGGCAATGTTTCATTTGATAGTTTTTTGATGCCCGATTCTTCCTAGTCATTGCTATCTATTCTTCACATTTTGCGCTATTTCGCTGATTAGCCAACAATTTTCTCAAATATTTCCATTCTCTCCTCATATATTACTCTATTTTATCTTTTAACTTGATTTTCTTTTGTGCATTGTTTATTTTTTATATTGTATAGTTCATCTTTTATTGTGCATATTGTATCTATTCGAAAACATGCGAATTAAAGTGGAAAGTAATTTTGAGCAGTTACTTATTTCAAAAATGTACTCTCAAAGTCTTCTAAATGAAGCATTCGGGAGTACATAAAACTACAAGGGAGTGATTACATATGGAACCTGTCGCAATCGGTGATTTACGTTCGGAATATTATGATGCTAACAGCGATTTTCCGGGACTTTGGGAATTGGATGAGAACAGACGTGAAGACGTGGATTTTCGCAACAGTTCTTCTATCCGCATCTGGTATAATGATTTAACGTCCAATTATGCCACTCACTGGCATAATGCGTTGGAGATCATCATCCCCATTGACAATTATTATGACGTTGAAGTGGAAGGTATCTCTTACCATCTTAGACCTGATGAAATCCTGATTATTCCACCCGGTAAGCTCCATCAGCTGACTGCGCCATCAAGCGGCAGCCGCTTTATTTATCTGCTGGATATCAGTTGCCTGGAAGGATTAAAAGGCTTCGCAGGTATTAAATCGCTGCTTACCGCTCCTTTATTCGTGACAAAAGAATCCTATTCCCATATCTATGAGGATGTGTATGATCTTCTTGCCAGAATGCGCAATGAATATTTCCGCAAGAACGAATATGCCGAGCTTACCATTTATGCTCTTTTGATCAATCTGTTTGTAAAATTCGGCTACAACCATATTCAGACGCAAGACCTCTTCCCTAACGTGAGATCCTATAAGCAAAAGGAATATGTTAAGAAATTCAATGATCTGTTGGATTATATAGACAAGCACTATACAGAAGAACTGAATCTGGAGGAGATTGCTGATTCGAGCGGATTCAGTAAATATCATTTTTCAAGGCTTTTTAAGCAGTATACAGGATTTACTTTCTGTGACTACTTATGCTATCGGAGAATCAAAGCTGCTGAACTGCTGCTGTCAAGACAGGATTTGTCTATTACAGAAGTAGCCCTGCAGTCCGGTTTCTCCAGCATCTCCACATTTAACCGTATCTTCAAGCAGCAGAAGAAGTGTACACCGAGTGAGTATCGAAGCAAGGTGAATGTGTAAGGGTATAGGTTATAGAATATTAAGAAAGGGACGAATTGTGCCGCCTTCCTAATGCATTAGGAAGGCGGCACAATTCTGTTTTCTGGCAATAATACGAATTTTTCGATTTACAAAACTTCTGAATATGAGAAGCGTTTAAAGCAGGCGCAGTCAGTGTTTTCGGTATCAGCGACTGCATAAAGTCCTACTGTACAGCCGGTGAAGCCGCCGGCTGCTTCTGTTGACAGGGTTCGTATATCAACTTCGGGTGATTTCTGTCCCTCTATAATAACCGCAGCAGACAGCCCGTCCACTTCTAATGAGACTTCTAATGGATTAGAGCCTTGTAACGGCATAGAAATGACACGTCTGTCAGTTCCTTTTTCACATAATATCACTTCTGCCATTTTACCATTGACTTCTACTCGCAGGTTGTAGAGATTATTCTGTACATACGCAATTCCTGCCCTCTTATCCTCACTCAGGTTTGATACATCCAATAATGCCTTTGCCATGAAATGATGATGTTTCTGTCTAAGTGCCAGATAAGATGGACTTGCCTGTTCTTTCAGCGTATGGGTATCAAAAAGCATCAACAGTCCTTTGCCCTTTTCCAAAGAATAGTGGGACTTATCCGCATTGCGAAGTACCATAAATTCCGGCGGCAGCTGCCCCATGGTAGAGAATACATATTCATTGCTTTCTGCTGTATATGCCGTCCACTTTGGCAGATTAATCTCCACGGTATCTGTCAGTCTGCCCACTCCCGGATTCACTACAGGCCAGTCATTCTCCCACTCCACTCTGGCAAGGAAAGTCTCACGCCCCATGGTGGTATACCCTTCCAAAGGTCTGACCGCCAGCATGACCATATACCACTCGTCATTTATCGTCTTCACCAGATCAGCATGGCCCACATAACAGATTGGATATTTCCTGCCCAGGTGTCTATGTGTCAGGATTGGATTACAGAAGTTATTTTCATATGGTCCGTATACATTCTTACTGCGGCATACAGTAACTGCGTGATCCGGGCCGGTGCCTCCCTCTGCATGCATGATATAATAGTATTCACCGATTTTATACAGATGCGGTCCCTCCGGCCAGATAATATTTCTCATGGCACCGTTCCATACATTATGCACTTCTCCTACCAGCTTCATGTTCTCAATATCCAGCTCCTGAATCCAGATATACCAGTCACCATCATACTGGCATCCCGCCGGATTGGGGTGTGTTCCAATATAATAGCAGGTTCCATCCTCATCAAAGAACAGGCTGGGGTCTATTCCATCCGCTCCCTCAATGTAATGCGGCTCAGACCACGGTCCTGCTGGATTTTGGGCTGTAATAATGAAATTGCCACCGTAAGATACATTGGTGCATATGATATAAAATGTTCCTTCATGATAACGGATTGTCGGTGCGAACAAGCCTCTGGAATGTCCTGTATCCCCCAGTGGTAACTGGCTTTCTCTGTCACAGGCATTGCCTATCTGCTCCCAATGAGCCAGATCTTTGCTGTGCATGATGGGAATTCCCGGAAAATACGCAAAGGTAGAGTTCACCAGATAGAAGTCATCTCCTACTGCGCATATGGATGGATCAGGATAAAATCCCGGCAATATCGGGTTAGTTGCTGTTACTGACATAGTTTTCCTCTCTTTCCTGCTTAAAATCATTCATATCTGAAATCTGCAAAAGTACTGCTGCCATCGGTTTCCATCGTTGCATAGGAGAACAGTCCAAACCGGCAGCCGCAGAAATGGTCAAGCCCGAAGTACAGTTTCTTTTCTGTCCCAAGCTGCAGCCATTTCCCGTCTTTTTCATAATAAAAGACAGCTGTATCTTTCATGTCCGTAAAGTCCGCTTCCATTCTGAAACGAATCGAAGTCGCTTCACCCCCTAAAGGCTTCCAGAGGATTCGCTGCTTCTGGTCTTCCATACCTTCTTCCATCGCATTCATGACCAGATACCAGTTATCATTTTCTCTGGTGACAGCTGCCATTCCATAGCTTCCCTGGAAGGCGCACAGCCCTGCATAATCACCATTTTTAAGCTTATCGGCATAGACCGTCACTTCTGCTGCACATTTGGGATATTTCATCCTCTGCGTCAGCATATTAGAAGCCTGCAGCAGATTTCTGCACAGCTTCTGATGGGTCATTGTCACTCGACCTGCTTCACAATCATGTGTAATATATCTCACATCAGGTTCATGATTGAACTGCCAGCAGCTCTTAAACCCATAAGAACTGTAGAATCTCTCATCCGCGTCCTTTGAAACCTTGAAATCATCACTTTCTACCAGCGGATGATACTTATAGCCTGCCTTTTCCTCCGGAAGCAGTATCTGCTTTGGCATCCTGCCATGCTCTCCCATAACAGGATATGCATGCTCCCATTTCATCGGAACCAGCACAGGAATCCGCCCTACTGCCCCTCTATCCTGAAAGAGCATACCATACCACTGCCCATCAGGTGTATCCACAATTCCCCCCTGTGCTACGCCTTGCCCGTGATACCCCATATCATCATTGAATATATCGCCTCCTGTGAACTCTCCTGTCAGCGAGTCCGACACGAAACAGGCTTGCGTCCTTTTCCAGCGATCTCTTAATGAATGAATCAGAAAAAGATAATACTTTCCATGAATTTTATAGAAATGTGAACCCTCATACCCAAGGAACGGATTGCCCTCATCATTAATAAGTTCTCTGTGAAGTCCACCTTCCAACGGACCACTTAAATCTGCCTTTAACTGTGTCAGATAAATGTGATTATTTCCATAGATGATGTATGCACTGTCATCCTCTTCAAAAAACAGGGAGCAATCATGATAAAATCCCTCTATCTGACTTTTATGCCATGGACCTTCTATGGAATCAGACCGGTACAGATAAGTCTTATGCGTATCATTGGCTACAAAGCAGATATAAAAAATCCCTTTATGATATCGCAAAGACGCCGCCCACATGCCTTTTCCATAGATATTGAGCCCATCCGCCAGAGCCTGTGCCGGCGTACTATCCAACCTGTCATATACGAAAGCTGCATGCTCCCAGTTCACCAGATCATAGGAGCGCAGTATTTCACACCCAGGCATAAAATGCATAGTCGTGCTTACCATATAGTATGTATCTTCCACTCTGATGATATCCGGGTCAGGATAATCCAGCGCCGTTACCGTTAAAGTGCCTTTTCTCCAAGTATTTTTCATACCACTATCCTGCCTTTCTATAATATAAATATACTGTCATCATAGATTCATTGTATACCAGCTCCCACGGATTATCTGTTTATGTATTGTCATTTATTCTTCAATTATTGCTCTTTTTATAACTTTATAATCTCTTTATGAAGTTCACAGAATAAACACAATTGGATAACAATTACATCACAAATTGTCTGTAAAGTATAAGGCATAGAAACGAAGAAATGATAAATCAAAAAGATTTTGTGAAAGGAGTCTTTTATATGTATAACGAAAACAATAACAATGAACAGAACAACGGATATACCAATAATGGTCATCCGCAGGAATATTATTACAGCACAGGCAGTCAGAATTACCAGAACAACAGCACACCGGCACACAAGCCTAAGAAACAGCATCCATTTGCGAAAAAGGCAGTATCTTTTGTCTGCCTGGGTGCACTGTTTGGAGTCACAGCCGGTACAGCATTCAGCGTACCTACTTATATGACAAATAAACAGTTGTTACAGACCAAGGCTGAACTGGAGCAGGCTCAGAGCGAAGCGGCAGCTGCTTCTACTCCGACTCTCTCAACCACTACAAGTTCACTGACAACCAGCAGTTCAGGCAGCACAGCTTCCGCTGATGTATCTGCTATTGCAGCAAGTTGTCTACCGAGTGTCGTATCTATTACGAACAAAGGTGTATCCGAGGTAAGAACCATGTTTGGTACTTACCAGCAGGATACAGAGAGCAGTGGTTCCGGTATCATCATTGGTGAGAATGATACAGAGCTTCTGATTGTTACCAACTATCATGTAGTATCCGGCAGCAATGAATTAAGTGTAGTCTTCAGCTATGATGAAGACAGTGATAATCCTTCCTTAGTCAGTGCCAAGTTAAAAGGCTATGATTCCGATAAGGATCTGGCTGTTATCTCCGTTGCACTGAGTGATATCACAGATGAGATAAAATCACAGATCAAGGTTGCTACAATTGGCGATTCTTCCAGCCTGCAGCTTGGTCAGGAGGTTGTTGCCATTGGTAACGCACTTGGCTATGGACAGTCCGTTACAACAGGTATCATCAGTGCCCTCAACAGAGAGGTCAGTGTTACCAACGATGATGGTACGTCCATTACGAACAAACTGATCCAGACAGATGCAGCCATTAACCCCGGTAACTCAGGTGGTGCGCTTCTGAACATGAACGGTGAACTGATTGGTATCAACTCCGTCAAGGTAGCTTCCAGTTCTGTAGAAGGCATGGGCTATGCAATCCCTATTTCCGATGTACAGTCTATTATCGAAGAGCTGATGTTAAAAGAAACAAGAGATGTTGTTGATGAATCCGAACAGGGTTATTTAGGTATCGGTGGTACGGATGTCACAAGTGATATCTCTTCTACTTATGATATGCCTGTAGGTATTTATATCAACACAATTTATGATAACTCACCTGCCGGAACAGCCGGTCTGACCAAAGGCGATATCATCACAAAATTTGATGGGCAGACAGTTAAGAGCATGAGCGAATTAAAGACTCTGCTTACTTACTATAAAGCCGGTGAGACAATTAATGTAACAGCTATGGTTCCGGGCAGCAATGGTTATACAGAACAGACCTTCTCTCTGACACTGGCTTCCAAGGATGTCTTTGGCAGTGATGACAATACCTCCGACCAGACTCAGAGCAGTGAATCTTCTGAGAGTCAGCCAAATGGCAATGAACAGGGACAGTCTTCCTATAACTTCTTCTGGCCATTCTCCCAGCAGATGCCTTAATTAAGACATTATCTAATTACTTTTCTACCTCTTGAATAAATTGCATCAAAAGATGCAGTGCGCCGTAAGGCGCTCCCCCCTAAAAAAGGCGGACCACAATTCCCCCGTGGTCCGCCTTTCTTATTTTTAATTGATTACATCTCCAACCCTGCTCTTGCAGCTATATCTTCCATTGTCAGTGCTGAATTCACGATATCTGCGCTCTCCATTGCAATGCCTGCCGCTTCCAGCCCAACGATTGCAGTCTCACGCAGCTGCAGATGCCTCGTATAAGCAAGTACCAGCCCTGCCATGAAAGCTTCTCTGGCTCCCTCTATATTCACGATATGCTTCGCCCTTGGCTCTATCATCACCGCTTCCCCATTTGCCGCAGCATAGACACCCTGATTCTGCAGAATCACATATACATGCTTCACTCCACGCTCCAGCATTACCTGCGCTGCCCTGGCAGCTGTTGCCTCATTTGTTACTTCAATCCCACACAGAACCTCTGATTCTTTCCAGTTCATAACCAGCGTATGCAGCCTGTCAAGAATATGGGATAACCTTACTGCCTTCTTCGCATTGATCGGATCTGCATAGATAGGTACCTTGCACTTCTCAGCAATCAGCTCCAGCGTATCATAGGGAATATTGCTGTCCAGAATGACCAGCCTGCCATGATTTATGACATCTATCTTCTGCCCCATGAATTCAGGTGTCATTCTTTTATAAATATCCATATCTGAGATAGCCATTGCCATCTGTGTATTTTTCTCCGAGATATAGACACAGATAGATGTGGACTCCTCAGGACAACGGAGTGCATCTGAGATATCAATTCCCAAGGTATTGCAGCCTTCCATGATTCTGTGGGCATACAGATCGTCCCCCAGTGCTGTAATGAGCTTCGCCCCGATTCCCAGCAGACGCATATTATGGGCAATATTTCTGCCTACCCCGCCATGCGTCAGTCTGACCTTACCCGGGTTAGAGTCGTGCGGCACCAGATTGTCTGCCGCCACGCCTCCTATATCAATATTGGCAGCACCTACCACCGTGCAATAAGATGGCTCGTTGGTAATATAACCTTTCCCCTTAATATATCCCTTACGCATCAGATTGGAAATATGCACAGCCACAGAAGATCTCTTGATTCCTGCCTTGGCTGCCAGCTCTTCCTGCGATATCATCGGATTCTCACTGATCCATTGAAAAATCTGCGCTTCTCTGTTTGTCATGATATATCCTCCCCTTTTTTCACTCAATATAACATCCGGTCTGCTTTGCGTCAATTATTTCTTTTCATCCATATACAAAAGGTCTTCAGTTTGCTATAATATTGTCATAAGTATTGAAAATCAAACAACGGAGGTTTTACTATATGAGCAAGAAAAAAGTTGTCGTTGCATTAGGTCATGAAGCACTTGGTTCCACCATTGTTGAACAGCTGGATGCCGTGAAAAATACAGCAAAAGCACTGGCAGACCTGGTTGAAGCAGATTACCAGCTTACCATTACCCACAGCAATGGTCCCCAGGTCAGCATGATCCACAAGGCAATGACCGAATTAAGACGTATCTACATTGATTATACACCGGCTCCTATGTGTGTATGCTCTGCCATGAGCCAGGGTTATGTAGGCTATGATATCCAGAATTCCCTGAAATCAGAGCTTCTTAGCCGTGGTATCTCCAAGCCGGTCAGCACCATCCTGACCCAGGTGACGGTTGACCCTTATGATGATGCTTTCTATGAACCCAAGAAAGCCATCGGCAGATACATGTCCAAGGAAGATGCAGACCTTGAAGTGAATAAAGGCAACTATGTTATCCACGAAGCAGAAGGATACCGCAGAGTAGTAGCTGCTCCTAAGCCCATTGATATCGTTGAGATTGAAGCGATTAAGACTCTGGCTGATGCAGATCAGGTTGTCATCGCCTGTGGCGGTGGTGGAATCCCTGTCATCGAACAGCAGCACATCCTCAAGGGTGCTTCCGCAGTCATTGAAAAAGACAGCATTGCAGGTAAATTGGCAAGTGATCTGACTGCTGATGAACTGCTGATCCTGACAAGCGTTGACTATGTATATCTGGATTATGGCAAAGACAGCCAGCGTCCTATTACTTCCATGACAGTAGCAGAGGCTTCTGATTACATCAAGGAAGGACAGTTCGGAGAGACTGACATGCTTCCAAAGATCCAGGCTGCTATTTCTTATCTGGAGAAGGTTCCTGGCGGTAAAGTCATTATCACTTCCCTGAACAAGACAGCAGATGCCATCAATGAAAAAGTCGGCACAGTCATTACCAAATAATCACAACCTCGAAATAATTACAGGGAGCAGAGCCATCATTAAAGTTCTGCTCCCTGTTTTATTTTACTCTCTCATCTGTGAAATGACCAGCAGACAGGAACCTATCATAATTCCAAAATCTGACAGATTGAATACAATATTACGCAATCTGGGATTACGCACCTCAAAAGACACATAATCTACCACATACTTACGGAACAGTCTGTCATACGTATTACTGTAGGCTCCTCCCAGTATCAATGACAATCCGGTCTTGAGCATATGCCTGCCTCTGGTTCCCAAAGTCCCCACATATACCCCCGTCATGAACACGGTAAAAATCACTGAGAGCACTGCCATTGTCTGTTGTCTGGAAGCACCCAGATTCAGCATGGCACCCTTGTTGTGAAATTTTCTGATTATAATCTTCCCATGCAGGGCAGGTCTTAACTCCCCATCAGGGTGATTTCTCTCTATCGCATACTTGATAAGACTATCCGCCCCACATAACAGGGCAGCTATCGCTGTATAAATGTTCTTCATATCCATCCCATACCTTTTATATATACCTATTCAGAACCACATTCGCAAAACCGCTGCTTCACAGCTCTTTTTTTGCTCATGTGGTTACTTCGCCATATAAATTGTGCCAAATATGTTTGCAAGCAACCATATTCGTCTCAATTTACATGGCTCTGGATAGTTACATTATACAGCGAATTTTCTCATCTGCCAATTACGGAGTTACATTTTGTGTTGTACCTGTTGTGGTATTTGCCGCATTCTGTGCCGCACCGGCAGCTTCAGCCATACCTTCCGTCTGGTCTGTCTGCTGGCGGAGCTTCAAAGGAATACTGCGATAGAACTGCTCCATATCTTCATCAATTCTGAAATTCTTGGACTGTAACAGTGCAATATATTCAGACACGACCTGCCCTAATCTACTGTTCGGGTTAGCCTCGGCGAACTTCTGGTAGTATTCCAGTGAACGCTGATCCACTTCGCCTGCATTCTCTCCCTGATAATAATTATCTATGCCATTTTCCCTGTCATAGCCTCCAGAAATTGCATGCAGTGCAATCTCTTCATAGAGCTTATATGCAGCCTGTGTTGTAACATTATCAGGATATTTCTCCACATGCTGTTCAAAAAGCAATGCCCTCTCCAGCATCTCTGACAAGGTCATACCGATCACCTTACGATTTTCTTCTGTAGACATGACCATAGACGGTGTCTCTGCTTCCAGCTTCATCAAATCCATAAAGGCAATCATATCTTCAGGCATATACTGTCTGCTGTCTTCCAGCTGTGTGAAATCAATATCTCTTACATCATTTCCAAAGCTCAGCAATCCCCCAAGATAACGGTTCGTATCTTCATTGGATGCATTGGGCAGATTTGTATTGATATAATCCATGATCTCCATTGGCTGAGACGCCTCTGAAAGCACTGTATCAAAATCTCTGTTGTCACCTGTCTGTGATTCTTCTGTACTGCTGCTTTCCTCTGCCTGATTCTGTTCTTCTCCGGTAAGAGGATCTTTACCCTCATTGCCTTTCTTTCCACAGGATGCCAGCATAAAGCAGCTCATGACGCATAATACTGTAATAACTACTTTCTTTTTCATATCATTGATTCCTCCCATATGTTATGCGCTTTCGAAATCTTCTAACAAAGCATTCTGGCTATATTTTCAATATACTGCTTCATTTAGAAGACTCTGAGAGTACATATATTCCTTAAATAGTTTTACACATTTTGTCAGTAATATACGTCATGTTATATTTTTTCACATTAAGACCCGGCAAGGAATCGAAATACCCCCTCAATATTGAGCCGCCCATACCCCCATTCCCGGTTAGGATATGACATCCCCGCTTCTCTTACAGCTCCTCTGATCAGATAATTACGCATGGTAAAAGAATCTGCCAGAACATTATTACCATCCACAACTGCCCACTGCATGATCTGTGCCACGCCACCTGCTGTAATCGCTGCTGCCATGCTGGTTCCCGTCATGGAACCCATAATTGTTGATACATTTACCCCCGGCGCTGCTATATCCGGCTTCACATAACCATCTCTTGCATATCCTCTTCCGGAATTTGCGTAGAAGCTTCTATTGGCATCATTATAGGCAGTTGCTGTAATACTTCTGTGCACGTATCCTGGTTCTGTAATGGTCGTATATGGGGTAGGTTCCAGAAAAATGACTTCCGATTCCAGAAACTGCGTATTGGGCAGCCACATATCGAAGCTTCCATTGACCACATCCACCTCGGTTCTCACACTTATTGTCCATATGCCGGGTGTCGGTCTCTCCATCCTGAAACGCACCAGCTCTGCACCCGAATTCTGTTCCACCACCAGATATTCTACAATAATCCGTGTCCTTTCAAAAATAAACGTAAATTCCTGCGGCTTGCGCAATTGCGGATTGATCCATTGGATACTTTCTCCACCTGGGGAGCGTATGGTAACTGTATAGATATAAGGGACACCGCCCCAAAAATCCATAACAAAGCCTCCCATTTCTCCTCCTACACGTATTTCCACGTTCTGAGACGGCTGCTGCCTGGTCAGTTCTCCATGATAGTGATGCGCCGCATTTCCTTCATTTCCTGTGCAGGTAACAGCCGCCCTGCTCTTACGCACCATAACCAGATCCAGATATCTGGCAAATACAGAGACTCCTGCATGATCTCCCAGATTCGTGCCAACCCCCAGACAGATTACCAGGGGACTATACAGACTGACTGCAAATTTCTGTAAATACTGAATTGCCTGGATCAGGTCTGTCTCCTGATAGCATGGCACATCTTGCGGTATGAGATAATATTCCCGCAGGTACTGTTTGATTGGCTTTAGCTTAACCACTACAATGTTACAATCCGGTGCCGCTCCGACAAATCTCCTGTTATCACTTAATCTGCTGCCTGCTGCCACACTCGCTATCGCTGTTCCATGCCCGATGGTGTCCGTACTTGGAACAATCTGCAAAGGATTATCACTGGCAAGTGCTTCATCAATCTGCTCTCTGGTGTATTCTGTCCCATATTCAAATCCTGCTGGCGGCTCACCACTCTGAATGGTCTGATCCCATATGGCTGTGATCCTGCTCTGCCCACCGGAGGTTCGAAACACTTCATTCTCGTAGCGGATTCCTGTATCTATAAAACCAATTGTGACACGTCTGCCTGTCAGCTCCAGTGGCTGCCCCTGTGACTGAAGAATGCCTGCTTCAATGAGTGACGTTGTATCAAATTCCTGCACGCCTCCTGTCACTTCATCCATCTGCATCAGTCCATAGCATTTTGGCAGAAAAGAATAACTCAGGGAAGATAGTGTAATTGGGGGCAATTCACTGCGTTTTGCATATACAATACCTAAATCGCCCTCTACGTTATGATAGCAGATATCTGTAGGTGTCTCGTACGGACGCTGCTCTGTTATCTTAAAATCTACTATGATATCCGCATAGTCATTGGATAATATCATTTCTTGACAAGTCACGGCAGTCTCCTCTATAAACCATTATTCTTATTATTCTATCCAGGAAGTTCTATTTGGGTTCCTAACTAAACAAATAGGGAATTGGAGAAAGGGACGAAGTGTACCGCTTCCACAAATGCACCACAGGCACGCTCTCGCTACGTGAAAAACGTAGTGGTCACATAAGGCGCTATTGGAAGCTCTGCTCCCATACCGCCTAAGTGCCAACGTTTTTCAAGTGCCTGTTTATGCATTTGTGGAAGCGGTACACTTCTGTATCTTGCAATAACAGTTTCACATAATAGTAAGTTCTAATATGAAAGTTACTCGATTATATTTGAGGTGTGGATAAAGGTTTGTTTATAGAGGCATACGGTTTCATATCTGTTGAGGAGTTCAGTTTTGGGGTCTTCTTCACACTTGGTTGTGGAAATACTTGCTTTTACTTTTTTTGTATTCGGTTGTTTTTGTGGCTTGGCTGGTTTAGGTTTTATGGGTAAGTCGTACAGCATGGAGCAGGCTTTTCGTATATCGAGTTTCCAGTATAGGATTCCTGTGAGAATGACTCCAAATATGGCTGCTATAAAGTTTATTCTTCCTGCCATCAAATATCCGTTTATGCTCATGACGCACCTCCTTTCCATTTACAGGAGGCAAGCATCTGCTGTGCGCCTTTTAATACCTGCTCCAGCTCCTGTATCTCTTCCATGAGGACTTGACCTGCTCCTGTTTTCATATTCTCTGTCTGCTGACTGATTTCATTCAGCAAATCCTCCATTTCTTGCGGCGGCACACCGTCTTCTTGCAGATATCCTGCATATTCCAGTGTTTTGGTCACAATCTCACGATACAGGCGCAATGTCACCAGATCCCTGTCCGGTGCTTCATCATTCCATTCCTTCAGCCGCCGCAGATTATTCCAGTACTCCCCATACATCCCCTGGTCTGTTCCACTGATCTGGGCAGGAACTATGCGTTGATAGAAATTACCGATTTCCACATAAGTGCTTGCCCTTTTCCACTCCTGTTCTTTCTCAGGATTGCCTGCAAAACCTGCCTTTGCGCTCTCAAACCATGCAACTGCGCCAGCCTGTCTCTTCTCTTCATGCTCATAATAATACCAGTAACTGCTGCCAATCCGGTAACACAGTCCTGCATATCTGTCCGGGTTCTGCATTTTATACCGTTCCAGATACTTATCGACACTGATAGACAACTGCAAAAGTACTTTTTCCTCCTGCTCGTCCAGCACACCATCCTGTGTAAATAATGTCAACAGCTGGTCATACGCCTCTTCGCCTGCACAATCTGTCTGAATCGCCTTTTGATAAAAAGCAATACTGTCCTGCTTATTGGGACTTCGCCTGCCAGCCTCCAGATTATAGGCATACTCATCCTTCTGCATATGGTCTGCCGCTGCATAACTGACTCCTGATGCGCCAAAAAGCATGACTGTCATTCCTCCTGCTGCCAGTAAAATCCGCAGATTACGGCGATATCTGCGGATACTGTCCAGATCCAGATCCCGGTAATGCTCCAGTGCATATCTGACCTCCTGCACTGACTGATACCGGCTCTTCGGGTCCTTGGAGGTACACTTTGCAATGATTCCCTCCAGTCCTGTGGAAAGCCTTGGATTCCAGTGTGTGATCGGGTACATCTCGTAAGGTGGCTCGGATGGATTATGCCCAGTCACCAGACGATACATCGTCGCCCCCAGTGAATAGATATCCGTTCTCTCATCCGTCTGTCCCATTCCACCGAACTGCTCCGGCGCCGCATACCCTTGCGTACCAAGGCAAGTCGTATCTGCAACATGTCTTTCCTTAAATTCTCTGGCAGTGCCAAAATCAATCAGAACCACACTGCCATCTGATCGGAGCATAATATTAGAAGGCTTCATATCCCTGTAAATAATAGCCGGCTTTCTTGTGTGCAGATACTGTAATACGTCACATAGCTGAATTGCCCAGTCCACCACCTTTTCCTGTGGCTGCACACCCTCTTCCTGCATGATATTTTCCAGAGTAATCCCTTCTATATAATCCATGACAATCAGATAATTGTCCTGCTGGTCTATAATATCAACAATACTCGGCAGTCCCTTATGCTTTAACTTCTTCAAAAGGTTAATCTCTACCATAAGACTTTGCTTTACCAGCTCACGATTGCTGATGCCATTCTTGCGCACTTCCTTCACTGCCCATGGTTTATTGGCTTTTTCATTGATAGCCAGATAGACCGTGCTCATGCCGCCTCTTCCGATTTCGTTCAGTATCTTGTATTTTCCGTCTATGAGGTCTCCTACTTTAAGCATACCGCCCTCTCTTTCTTCTGCGATAATATAAACCTGCCGCCACGCCAGACACTCCAACTCCTGCTGCCGCAATACAACAGGCTGTTACGATATTTTTTCGTGATTTAACCAGGCGAATCCACGGATTAGTCGTAATTACAAAATCCGCACTTCCAGGTTCCATGCTCTCTGCAAGCAGCTCATTTCCGGCTGCATCCACTGCGCGGTACAGGAATCTCTGACCTCCGCCGTATTCTGCAATTTCCAGCATCAGCGGTTTCTCTGCTGTCGCCAGCTCCATATAATCCCAACTGCTGATTTCTTCACCTTTGTCATTATGCAGGGACAATCTGGCTTCTGTAAGCATACCATTATCCGAGAACATGACATTCACCTTTTTCTGCGATGCATCATAGATTCCACCTGCCTCAATCCCATCCATGACAATCTGTGGCGGGGTATTATCTATGATAAAATGCAGACCGGCGTCTTTATCTTTCAGGGTGCTGCTCACTTCATTACCAGCCGCATCCTTGGAATATAAGGCAACCTGATATGTACCTTCTTTGGCAAAGTTCTCCCCAAAAAGTGTATAGGTATACACATATCCCAGCTGCTCATTCCCCTGACGCTCCATGTTGTAAAGTACCACATCCTCTGTCATTGGATGATATACATCTGATATCACAGTTGGAATCAGCACGCCATTTCTGGATACATACACCGCAAACTGCTCTACTTCATCTACATTCATCTCAATCATCTGCAAATCTTTCATTGCCCGTGACTGATAATATGTTCCTTCCGTAGCTTGCCTTGCAAGACTCATATCATATACAGAGCCATTACGGTTCAGAGAGAACCGATATGTAAGCTCTGCTTCATTTCCCGCCATGTCCAGACTGTTTACATGTAAATAATAAACCTGATCCGACTTCTCATTTACACTGTAAAGTGTATAGGAATACCCTCCATTGACCTGCTGCACCTGTGCCGGTACTTCTATCTGCTCTCCCTTTCCATTTACCAGACTGATTCTGGTCTCCTCTGCATTAAAATGTTCTTCCAGTACTGTAACAACAGGCAGCACTTCTCCTGCATTGGCACTGTCATTTATGATTCCTGATATTTCTATAACAGGTGCTATTGAATCTATATAGAATTCCTGCTGTTCCAATTGTTCCGCTTCATTACCTGCCATATCCGTATATTGGCAATTCCATTGATAATACGCATTCTCCTGAAAACAGATCCTGAGTCTGTGCGTATCGCCTTCATGCGTCCACCCAAGCATCTGATATGGCTGTGCCGTTTCTATATGAAAAGTATCCGGGGTAAAATTATGCTCCTGTATCGTAACTACCGCAGTCCTTGCTTCCCTGTAATAATTGTCACGGTGTGGCTGTGCCCCATCATATTCTATCTCAATCACTGGCTTGGTCTGATCCATACAAAACGGCTCTGCACTGACCGGTTCTGCCTCATTGTCCGCCAAGTCCTTGCATGTGACTGTCAGTGTATATTCCCCATCCTCTGTAAAAAGCATGGTTGCCTGATGTCTGTCGCCCTCACTGCTCCACCCGGAAACCGGTATATGATAAGGTTCTCCATCCCTGGTCACTTCCCATTCCACCAGACTGGCATCAAAATTCTTCTCCGTTACGGTTATGGCAGCCATTCTGTCTGTTGTGAAGAATCTGTCTCCTACGGGTTCTTCCTGGTCAAAGGCTATCTCTATTTCGGGATCTGTGACATCAATCTTCATAATCTGTGTCGATGTCGTCTTATTGCCCGCCCTGTCCAGTGCTGTCACTTCTATACTGGCTTCATTTCCCTCAAATTTAACAGCATCTATCAACTCCTCCGCTGAAAAAGACGCTGATTGCCGCAGCTCATCTTCACTGATACCTGCCTTGGAAGTATGATACAGTTCCTTATACTCCTGCACCTGACCTGACGTGATCTGATAACTGACTGATTCCAAAGCGGCGTAATTATCGTCATCCGGCTTGTCCTGTACTGCGATATGAACAGTTATGTCTTCCTTGTAAAAGCCATTGTCATTTGCTCCGGCAGGCTCTGTGATAAGCTGCTGGTAATTCTGCCCTGATGGTGCCTGATCGTCCACTACGATTCCATTGGTCCATCCCACTGTCTCATTGCCTGCTACATCTTTTGCCACCACATATAGAAAGCATCGGGTAGAAGGCTCAATTCTGAAGCTGTCGCCAACCTGCCCTGCACCCTCTGTCCACTCTCCATACTTCTTCGCCTGTATGATCTGTATATGATCAATCCCACTCAGTGCATCCTGTGCTGTTACCTCACCCTGTAATGCAGTCTGACTAAACGTATCATATACAATTCTATCCAGCTCTCCTGTCAGGAACTCTTTTCCCTCCAGCCAGACCTGCAGCTGTTCTGGCGGTGTCGTATCAATATAAAAGGCATGCTCGTAAACATCACTCCGATTCCCCGCCGCATCCTCGATCCAGTAGCCGAACTGGTATATATCATCCGGCTTCTGTGCGAAATCAATTCTCAGCGCCTGCAACTGTTTCTGATAACTTTCATGGGAATAGGGTGTTTTATCCTTACAATACTCCAGATATTCTTCTGTTGTCCCAAAGCCGACTGTGACAGTTTTATCTTCCTGACCGGATGAAGAAATTAGTCTTGTATGAATGGTAATGGGTGCTTCATACTCTTCCTTTTGCACACATCCCTGTAAATAAGTCTTACAGTCTATTACAATGCTTGCTGGTAATGATCTGGCATGATACCACTCTTCTCCCTGATCATTGGTAATGATAGGCTCCATGGCTTCCGGCAGAGTCTGCTGTAAACGGATTTGTCTGCTGGCTATCTCCGATTCCAGCCCACACATGGATATCATCTTAAAGTAATATGTGCCATTTCGGTTCACAGCCTCTTCTTCCTGACTGTATGCACCTACTCCAAAGCCTGCCTCATCCATCTCCTGCCATTGCTTCTCTGCATATGGCTTCTGTCCTTTCTGTATCGCTTCCTGAACCTGATGAACGGGAACATACTGATAATACAGCTTATAAATTGCAGGATTATCCTGACGCTGCTGCATCTTATAATGCAGTGCCAGATTCGTCCAGTCCTCTACTCCCTGCTGTGGATTCTCCTTACTGTTCTTAGTCACCTGAAGGTCAAGCTTTGGAATCCTGTTATCCACCACCAGCTGTATATACTGCTTATGCTGGTTGGCAAGATGATACTCTTCGCTGATGTTGTCGGCGGCATCCACTGCCCGCAGCCCGATTCCCTGATAGGCACCATTTTTTAGCGTCAGCCTGCATTCCTGCACCTTTGTATCGGTGTTGTCTTTTGCCAAAGGAAAAGCATGCCACGTCCGTCCCGCATCTGTGGTATATTCTACAAGCGCAATGCCACTCATCGTATCTTCATATGCTGCCTTAATCTCATAATATTCACCCATATACCATATATTATCCGTAGAAGTCTCCTGATAACGCCTCCTGCCATTATCCTCTACTGCGATCAACTGTGGCTTCTTCTGGTCGATTCCCATGGAAAAGGAAGGCATCACACCAGCGTCTTTTGTCGATGCATTCCTGTCCTTATGTGTCATCCACAAAACATGCTCTGTCACCGGTTGGTCTGCCGTATACAGGATTTTCTCTTTTTTGCTGACTACATTACCACTGCTCTGCTCCTGACAGTGCAATGTATCATAGTATTTTGCACCAGCATCTGTAAGTGATATGGTCACTGGTGCCTTTAACCAGGAATTGTGCTGCTTTAAATACTCCTGCCACTGTGTCAGTGTATAGACCTGTTCCCTGCCATCCCCGCTGTAATGAATACTATAATCCTCTTCTCTGATGCTGCTGTTCTTTACCTGAATCTGAACTGCACCACTCTCCACATCATAAGTAGGACTTTTCACCGCCCTGATTCCAATAGAAGTCTCACCCACGCCGGTTATCGTATAAGGCAGCCCGGATGCTATGTCTTCTTGCTGTAGTGGCTTTTTCTCCACAGATGCAACTGCCGGATCAGAAGTTCGAAGCTCATATTGTATCTGTGACAGTTCTTCCTCATCCATAACCTGTGTATCCTTTAATATCCCCTTATGCATCAGGATAAAAGGCATCTGATAATCCTGATTCCATGCCTTGCGATATTCCAGTTCCACGCTGGACTGCTCCGGCTTGATGTAAGCATTAGCTGCCTGCAATGTCAATTGACAGCTCTGCTTTGGCAGCATTTCATAGGGACAGTCTGTTCCGTTATACAGCACTGCCATTTCCAGTCGATACTGCTCACCCTTATGCAGTTTAGTGAAATTGCGCCAGCCTATTGGCAATACCGCATGATATGTCTTTTCTCCCGTCTCCTTGTTCCAGCCAAAAGGCAGTGTGTACTCTTTGACTGCACCGCTGCTCTCATGAATGATACGGTACTGCAATTTCAGCTTATCATCCTTCTGTAATAAATCCTCGTAATATGCACCCTCTTCCTGACTGATCTGTGCATGTAGTACAAGCTCTCCATGAATCGGTATCGTCTTACTGGTCTGCCACTCCCGCTCCTCATCCAGTCTGAGCGTAATATCAGGTGTCACCTGGGCAATTACGACAGGAATAGCTACTTCCTGTGACTCTGTGAACCATTCACTCCCACCATATCTGACTCTTATCACTGCCGGAGCATCCTCTTCCGCTATACCGATGGCACGTATCTGTGTATCTGTTAATCGTAGTTTATCAGACGCATCATTCATGACTTCCAAATGTTCAGTATAAAGCACATTCTCTATCTGTAAATGGCTGGCAACATATTCAGCTACATCCAATGTATCACCATATCGCAGTGTAAGCTTCTCCCGAACATCCTGTAGCTCCTGGGAAAGCTTCTCTACCTCGACTTGAAATTGCTGCTTTATTTCACGCTCCTGCCATTCTTCTGTTTCCTCATCCCATATACATCCATACATAACAGTTGTTATTGAATATTCTCCTGGACTGCTTACATGAAAAGGAAATTTCTGTTCTACATTTCCATCTTCTGTAAAAATATAACGCTCTGTCTGTGCTTCATCCTGACCGTCTACCCAAATCTCCACCTGTAATTCCTGATTGCCATTGACTTCTTCCCTGTAAAAGCCTTCCAGAAAAATCTGATACTGTGCTTGATATGTTATGCTATTTTGTTCTGATTGATATTGCCGATCTATCAGAGTCAGTTCAATTCTCTCATCCCCACCAAGAACATAGCGAGGCGGCTCTGGTCGCGCTGGTTCCTCATTGGAGTCATCTTCTGTCGAGCCATCTGCTCCTGAGTCATTTGTATCGGAGTCGTTTTTCTCAAACTCATTTTCATCTGTAATGTCTTCTTTTAAATCATCTCCATCTGAATCGTCCTTTGTAGAATCTCCTTGATCTGAGTCATCTTCCTGCAAACCGTCCTCACCTGAAATCTCCTGATCCAATCGGTTCGATTCATCTAAATAATGTGGAAGATTCCCCTCTTCCACCGCTGTTACCTTCATCGGTATACATCCTGCCAAAAGTGTGGCTGCCGTCAGTATACACATAATTCTTCGTATTGTTTCTTTTTGTTCTCTTTTCATTCCTCATAATCCTATACTTTTTCTTGATCGCCGCGAGATCTGACTGTGCTAACCAAAATATTCTATTTTTTCAGGAATTACAATAGCTTTTACGAAGTGTTTATGTTTTAATGAAGGTTATTTTATATGTTTCATAGTTATCAGGGAATTTAATATATGTTCGTAAATAACAGACACCAAAAAGGGATACCGCATCTGTCATCTGCAGTATCCCTCTACTCGAACTGTTCTATTAATGATATCATGTTATCTTGTGTAACCTACCTTAAAGCTTGTATAGTACTCTTCTAACAGTTCCTTTAATGTCATCAATGCCTTCATAATGTTTACCTCCTTTAGTGGTTGGATGTTATTTCCTTTTGTTGATTTTAATATAGCATATTGTTTTTGCTATGTGAAATATATATAATAAATGTATAACTATACCTTATAGGTATTGTAGATGAAAAAGACATAGAAAGGGAAGATACTATGGAACTCAGACATATTCGCTATTTTCTGGCTGTTGCTTCAGAAATGAATTTCACCAGAGCAGCCCAGAAGCTGTGTATTGCCCAGCCACCTCTAAGCCGTCAGATTCAGGAGCTGGAAGAGGAACTGGGGGTAAAGCTTTTTGAGCGCCGTCCCCATGCCCTGCGTCTGACAGAAGAGGGCATGATTTTCAAGGAATATGCAACGCAGGTCATTAACCTGGTGAACAAATCCACAGAGGATATTAGAGAACGCAATCACGGTCTACAGGGTACTCTCTACCTCGCTTCGGTAGAAGGACATGCACCACGTCTGTATGCCCAATGGATTGCGGCTTTTCACAAGAAGAATCCCCATGTCCAGTACAGTCTGTGGAATGGGAATTCGGATGATGTCGTGCATCGTGTCATGAATGGGCTGTGTGATCTGGCTATTATTATAGAACCACACAACGCAGAAGGTGTAGAATCTCTTCCTGTCTATCAGGAGCCATGGGTTGCCATGATTCCCGCATCGAATCCCCTGAGTCAGAATCCATCACCTACCATTCGTGCCTGTGAATTACTGCCCTACGAGCTGTTTATTCCCTCCAGAACTTCCCGACTTGAAGAGATCAGCAAATGGTTTGGTCCGGATGCCAAGCCCATTGTCCGTGGACGTATCGCCCATCTGCTCAGTGCCTATGAACTGACCAGACTTGGTGTTGGAATTACGATTTATCCTGCATCGGCAGGGGATATTGCCAATCTGACTGACGTCTGCATCAAAGAAATCGTAGAACCCTCCAATACTGCCTCCTATATCCTCATCTGGAATAAGTACCGCCAGCTTTCTCACGTAGCAGAAGAGTTTCTCAACTTCATTAAAGAGCAGTAACTATTCAACCCACATTTCCAAAATCGCGTCTACGATGCTTTACTTTTGTTCATGTAGTTACATTTGCATGGCTTTGAATAGTTACAAAAAACATCGAACCTGCTTAATGGTTCGATGTCTTGTATATTGTACTCTGTATTTTGCTGACTGATATGTAACCATCCATAAGGGCACTGATATCTGTACCCGCTGGCGCTCCATTAATAGGAATTCCTGCAAGAGTCAGGCGTCTGCAATCCTCTGATATCTCTTCTGCATCATAGTGATCTAGAAAATACTGCGTCTTGGCAGGAACTGTATCCCACTGAATACCTTTATAATCTGCCAGGCTACAGCCTGGGAAATTCACATTCCATATCTCATGGGATGTAATGTCTTTAGTCAGAAGTTCTCTGGTCACCTCGCTCCAGTGCGCCTGCGTCACTGCATAATCTTCTTCCATATCCACGGAAAAGGCAATGGCTCTGATGCCTTTGCTGATTGCTTCCCAGGTAGCGCCTACTGTTCCTGAATAAGCGATCTCATATCCTACATTATATCCCTTATTAATACCGGAAAAGACGATATCCGGTAATTGGTCTTTCATCAGATATTCCACTGCAACCTTCACACAGTCAGCCGGTGTACCACTCAGACTGTAGGCTTCCACACCTTCTACAGGGAAGTCCTTACGTTTCCGAAGCTGTAATTCTCCCCTGACCGTGATTCTCTGTGACATGGCGCTGCACTGTGCATCCGGTGCAACAACCCATACCTCACCGAATTCTTTCGCCAGGGCAGCCAGTCTGATAATCCCTGCTGCCTCAATACCATCATCATTTACTACCAAAATCCTCATACTGATTCCTATGCCTTTCCGCTGTTATACCTCATAGAAATTCTGAGGCTCTGGTTTCTGCGGTTCTTGTGCCTTTTGCTCCGGCTCTGCCTTCGTCTCTTCTTCCTTCTCTATTGCCTTTGGATGTACAGACTCTGTTCTGATCTGAATAAGAGGACCGCCGGTTCCGTTGATATAATCACCTGTAATCGTTACTTCTCCAATGTTGTCATCCTTAGGAATCTCATACATAATATCCAGCATGAATTCTTCTATAATGGCACGAAGCGCTCTGGCTCCGGTGTCTCTCTCCATTGCTTTCTCGGCAATAGCTTCCAGTGCACTGTCTTCAAAGTTAAGCTTCACTTCATCCAGAGCCAACAGCTTCTGATACTGCTTTAAAATAGCATTCTTAGGCTCTTTTAAAATCTTGATATAGCTTTCCTTAGTCAGGCTGTCCATTGGACAAATAATTGGCAGACGGCCAACAAATTCAGGGATCATGCCAAACTTCTTAATATCCTCTACCGTAACTTTCTTCAAAATATCCTTCTCTTCGTCCATGCTGTCTTTTAACTGGGCATTGAAACCGATCGAGGTCTGTTTGCTCAGTCTCTGCTTGATGATCTCTTCCAGATCCGGGAAAGCACCACCACAGATAAAAAGAATATTTCTGGTATTAATAGTCGTCAAAGGCACCATGGCATTCTTACTGTTCGCACCTACGGGTACTTCCACGTCCGCACCCTCCAGAAGCTTGAGCATACCCTGCTGTACGGATTCACCACTGACATCTCTTGAAGTTGTATTCTTCTTCTTGGCAATCTTATCAATCTCATCAATAAATACAATGCCCCGTTCTGCACGGTCTACATCGTTATCAGCAGCAGCCAGCAGCTTGGAGATTACAGATTCGATATCATCACCAATATAGCCTGCCTCTGTCAAAGAAGTAGCATCTGCAATGGCAAGAGGTACATCTAATAACTTGGCAAGTGTCTTTACCAGATAAGTCTTACCACAACCGGTAGGACCCAGGAGCAAAATATTGGATTTCTCGATTTCGATATCATCCATTGTTCCTGTTGCAACTCTCTTATAGTGATTGTATACTGCCACGGAAATTACCTTCTTGGCATAATCCTGTCCTACCACATAGTCATCCAGCTGCGCCTTGATACGATGTGGTGCAGGCAGATTCTTTACATCAAAGGCTGCATCTGCATTTTCCTTATGTTTTTTTTTCTTTAACTTCTGACGGTTTGGAATGCCACCATCGCCCTGTAAATCTGCAATATTTACAAAGCTGATATTCGGGAAGCGCTTGCTTTCCTTCTTATCATTATTCATATTACTGGTACTGTTCAAGAGTCCCTGATAATCGAACTGACTGACTGTATCCATTGTCTTGTGCATACAGTCTGAACATACGGAGATATGATTAGGCAGCTTGAACATTCTGCCTGCCTTACTCTCCGGTCTTCTACAGATGAAGCACACATCTTCATATTCTGTGTCCTTATCGTAGTCTTCCTCTGTTGTTTTCTCATCCTTTGTCTTTTCTTCGGATGTTTCATCAGACGATTCTTTGGAAGTTTCGTCCTCTTCTGATATATCTAAAATATCCAAATCATCTTTTCTATCCTGATCTGACATATAAATACCCATGCCTTTCTATTGATTTTTTGCCCCCAGTGTGACACTCAATGTCTTTTCCTGGTAGCTGCCTGTACTCTGGCGCATTACGGTTACATCTACCGTAGAGCCTGCTGCATAATATTCCAGCACTCCCTGTAGCTGAGACATGGTAGTGATTGTCTCCCCTTCAAAGGCAACAATAATATCGCCTTTTAGAATTCCTGCACTCTCAGCAGCTGAATTCTCCAATACCTGCGCTACATAGACACCCTTAGGCATATCGTAAGTAGCTGATACGTCGCTGGTCACATCCGTTCCAGAGATTCCAAGGAAGGAACGTTCGTTATCCGATACCTTTCTCTTCGTCTCATGCTGCATCAGTTCTTCAATTACAGGTTTTGCTGTGGTTATGGGAATTGCATAACCCATACCCTCTATCACATAATTTGCTATTTTATTCGAATTAATACCAATGACCTCTCCCTTGACATTCAGAAGCGCACCACCTGAATTACCAGGGTTAATCGCTGCATCAGTCTGAATTAAATAACTGGTGTTATCATCTATTACTACCTCTCTGTTCAATGCACTGATGACACCTGTAGTAACAGATTGTCCATATCCAAGGGAATTACCAATGGCAATCGCCGGTTCTCCTACCTGTAAGGCATCAGAATCGCCCAGCGTTGCAATGGCAATCTGTCCTCTGGTGCCCTCTTCAATATCATCCAGAAATACAGTAATTACAGCCAGGTCATTGCTGGAATCTGTGCCTTTTACATAAGCAAGCACCTCATGATCGTCAATAAACTGCACACTCAGCTCATCACAACCTTCAATTACATGATAATTCGTTACAATCAGCAGCTCATCATCCGTCTCACCGACAATAATACCGGAACCGCTGGCTTCCTCCTGCGTAGTCTCACCATACCAGTCTGTACCGGAATACAGATTCGTAATGGACACAACACAAGGCATTGCTGTCTTCACCACTTCTGTCACATCAGTTACAACTGCGGTCACTGTCTGTGGCTCCATCTGTGGAATCTGTGTTACCTCGTTGGTTCCCTCTATATCAATATCTCTGGACTTTGGCTCAATTCCTGATGATTCACTGCTCTGTGAAGCACTTTCTGCTGACTGTGCCTTGCCAACACCTGCCTGCATATCTTCCATCTGTGAAGCCAGATTATCCATCTGTTCCTTGACCGAAGCAATCTTTGCCTGATTCACATCCAGTCCAGACAATTCATATACTACATACACACCAAGCCCTGCAAACAGACCAAATACAATACCGCTTACAATACTAAGCACCATTCTCTTGAATACAGGATGCTTCTTCTTTACCTTAGCCGGCTTCACCTTACCATAGTTCACAGTCTGATTTGCCGGACCGCCATACAGATTACTATACTGCTCTATCCTTGCATAAACAGGCTCTGCCTGCTGCTGTTGCCCATTCCCCTGCCGTGAATTATCCAGCTGACCATCCACCGATGCAGCTCCATCACTGTATACATTTCCATCCTGTCTGTTCTCGTTCTCTTCCATAGCTTTGTTTCCTCCTTAGAGTTCCCATACACTTCACACTTAGAATCTTCGTCAGTTCCCGAATCTAAGAGATCAAAAAATTCATTTTCCTGCGAAACGCCCATTTCAAGTAACAGAATTGTACCTGCCTTCATAATGCAACGCAGGCACAATTCGTCCCTTGCCACAACCTCACGTTTCGCAACAATCCCCTTACTCCACAGTTACGGATTTTGCCAGGTTTCTTGGCTTATCTACATCGCAGCCTTTTCCTACTGCTACATAATATCCAAACAGCTGAAGTGGAATAATCGCCAGTGAATTTGCAAAATATGCATTGGTCTTTGGAATGTAGATTACATAGTCTGCTGCTTTCTCAATCTCTGTATTACCTTCTGTTGTAACTGCCAGTACGAAAGCACCTCTCGCCTTAACCTCAACCATATTGCTCAATGTCTTCTGGAAAAGGGAATCCTGTGTGGCAACTGCTGCTACCAGTGTTCCTTCTTCAATCAGGGAAATTGTACCATGCTTCAATTCACCTGCCGCATATGCTTCTGAATGAATATAGGAAATTTCCTTTAATTTCAGAGAGCCTTCCATGGAAATCGCATAATCAATACCTCTTCCGATGAAGAATACATCCTTCGCTCCCACATAACGGTTGGCAAATCTCTGGATTCTCTCTTTATTAGATAAAAGCATCTCAATCTGTGCAGGCAGACGTTTCAGATCTTCCAGAAGCTCCTGGAAAGTTGTCTCATCCAGCTTGCCTCTTACTTTGGCAAACTTCATAGCCAGCAGATATAATGCAATCAACTGTGCACTGTATGCCTTGGTTGTTGCTACTGCGATCTCAGGACCTGCCCATGTATACATGACATTGTCAGCTTCTCTGGCAATGGAACTTCCTACTACATTTACAATACCCAGTACCTTATGTCCCAGCTTCTGAGACTCACGAAGCGCTGCCAGTGTATCCGCAGTTTCTCCGGACTGACTGATAACGATGACCATAGTACCTTCTTCCAGAATCGGATTACGATAACGGAACTCACTTGCAACATCCACTTCTACCGGGATTCTTGCCAGACCTTCTATCACATACTTGGCTGTCACACCTGTATGATATGCAGAACCACAGGCAACGATAAAAATCTTACGGATTGCCTTGATCTCTTCATCTGACATATTTAACTCATCAATAACAATATCTCCATCTTTAATTCTTGGCATTAATGTATCTGTTACAGTCTTTGGCTGTTCGTACATTTCCTTTAACATGAAGTACTCATAGCCGCCTTTTTCTGCTGCATCAGCATCCCACTCAATCGTAACAGGCTCTTTGGTGATCTCTTCTTCATCAATTGTATAGAACTGCATACCATCTGCACGAAGACGTACAATCTCCTGATTCTCGATAAAGTATACTTTTCTAGTATATTTGAGAATCGCCGGTACGTCAGATGCAATGAAACAGCCATCTTCGTTCTGACCAACGATCAAAGGACTATCCTTACGTACTGCAAATATCTCATCCGGATGTTCAGCAAACATAATACCCAGTGCATAAGAGCCCTGTACTCTGTGCATAACTTTAAGAATCGCCTCTAATGGGTTGCCTTTATAATAATAATCAATCAGATGTGCCACTACTTCTGTATCTGTATCAGAGACAAAATGATATCCCTTAGACTCCAGCTTGGCTTTCAATGGCAGATAATTTTCTATAATACCGTTATGTACAACGGCAATCGTTCCCTGTTCATTATAGTGAGGATGGGAATTCACATCACTTGGTGCACCATGAGTTGCCCATCTTGTATGTCCGATACCTACTGTACCAGGCATGGTTGCCCCTGCATGTGTCAGCTCTTCCAGTACCTTCAATCTTCCTACAGCCTTGGTAATCTGAATCTTCTCACCGTCAAAAACAGCCATACCTGCTGAGTCATAGCCTCTGTATTCCAGCTTCGCCAGACCTTCCAGAATGACAGGCGCTGCCTGCTGCTTGCCAATATATCCAACAATTCCACACATCGTTTATTTTCCTCCTGTTATCTATTGCTGTTTCCAATAATTCCTGTTGCCGGTGCATTTCATGATCATACCCTGCCCCAGTGATTTATAATGTATTCCCATCTGATATCCTATATATTTAAAACCACTCTGTACGATCAGATACGGAATCTGCTTTCTCATACCAGCCTCTGCCAAGTGTCTGGCAGTCTTCTTTACTAACTGTACTCCCTCACTCTTAGAGGACACTCCTGCGAATACTTCAGGGTGTTCTGCCTGTGATACACCAAGATCAAAATTTCTTCTAAACTGCTGCATACAGCTGTAATTATGGGAATGATAGACCTGTGCCTGCGCCTGATATGCAATGCAATAGCCTGCCTCCACAGCATGTCCCGCATATATCATATCTTCATTAAAGATCGCCCTTTTCTCAAATCCACCCAGCATATCGAAGATATTACGGTTATATGCTGCGCATACATTCGAGCAGAAAAAGGTCTTAATTCCAAGCTCGGCAATGTCGTCCTTTGATTTTATACGTGATTCTTCCGGGTAATTAAAGCTTCTGGTGTATTTCTCTATCTCCCTGCAGTCAGGAAGCGGAAGCTGTCTTGCATAGGCGGCAGCGACCTTGGGCTGCTGCAGTGCCTCTACCAGATGCCCGATCAGCGCTGTATCCGCCGGGATCGCATCCTGTGTCATACAGACGAAGATATCTGCATTAGAATATGCTGTTGCACGGTTTCTGGTCCTGCCATGGTCGAATTCCTTGCCTGAGATATGGTGCACTTCTATATTGTTGTATTTTTCAAGAAAGCCGGTGCCATAGAAGCGCTCGTCGAAATATTTCTCCTCTGTGTTCATGAGAATCAGCTTCTGTATGGGATAGTCCTGCTTCTCTATCATCTCGATCAGCTGCAGCACTCCCTTGGGAGGCTTATAGGTCAATACAATCACGTCTACTGTATGCTGCATGATATCTCTCCTTAAATCCGAAAAAGGGAGTCGTATAAGCGACTCCTTTATTCTTTACTTTATTGCCCCGAATAGTATACCCCTGTATCGCTTGCAATCTTGCTGCTACAGGTCTTTACTGTACTCGATGGCTCATAATCCTGCTCATCAAAGAACATCTGGTGAAGCAGTTTTACATTGTATTCCAAATCCTGTGGAATAACAACGCTCATCTTACGTACACGTCCTGTCTGTACACTTCCATCAAATGGGAAGGACGCAGTCTCACCAATGGTATAGCCTGTAATACCACCCAGAAGCTCAATGATCTCTGACAGATCAAGAGATGTTGCAATCTTCGGGAATACTGCATTTGCAATGTTGTTCAGAGTAGCAGGATTCAATGTCATTGCCTTCTTGGCTACCTTCTCAATAACAGTACGCTGTCTCTGTGTACGGGCAAAATCATTACCCACATAACGGATACGGCAGTAAGCTGTTGCCTGCAGACCATTCAGCTTCTGAAGACCTGCTGTAGTTACCGGAATATAATCAACACCTTCTGTTGCCACATAGTTCGGTTCACCCTTTGCATTGAGTGTACCATCCTGCTTACCTACCATACTGATCTGATAGCTGTTCAGGTGTGGAATCTCATTCTCCTGCACATCAATCTCGATACCGCCGACTGCATCAATTACATCAATCAGTCCATCAAAACCAATGGTTACAAAATCAGTAATATTCATATCCAGATTCATATTCAGCATGGCAATCGCCTGTTTCGGGCCACCCTTTGCATAAGCAGAGTTTGCCTTATTATAGGTATCTGTACTTAAATTCAGATACGTATCACGAAGTATTGATATCATCTTGACTTCCTTCGTATCCTGATTAATGGAAGCAATGATGATCGTATCCGTTCTGGTACTCTTATCCAGCTCTCCATCACGGGAGTCCACACCGAAAAGTGCAATATTACGATAGCCCTTCATGGCACCGGTCTCCGTTGCTTCCTTGACCTGTTCATTAATCTCTACATCCTGGTCATCAATGGTAACAATCTGAATCTGGCGCGCCTTCATTACTCCCCAGAATACAACTAACAGAATCAGCAGGACAAAAATCTCTATAATAAACAAAACAATCTTCCTGCGCTTCTTCTTGGCAGCTTTCTGCGGGTTCACCGGCTTATGGTTTTTCTTTGGCTTGCCCTTGGAAGATGCCGGTCTTCTGTTACCGGCTGATGTACTGTGCTGTGACCTTCCCATCTCGTTCTCCGTCATTCTGCGTGTACCCTGACCAGCCTCTGAACGATATCCTGTCTGGGACTGGGTGGTACGGCGGGTTGTGCCCTGTGTCCCTGCCTGAGAAGGCCTGCGGGTACCCGGCTGTGCTGTTGTCTGCGGCGTTCTGCGGCTTCCTGACGGTGCTCCTGCCTGGTAACTTCTGCGGGACGTACCTGTATTGCCCGTCTGCGCAGTACGCCGGGTTGTTCCTGTATTGGATGCCTGACGATGTGCTGTATTGGATGACACACGTCTGCCATCCCCCTGTGCTGAACCCTGTCTGCCGGCAGGTCTTCGGTTGCTATCCTGATAACGATTATCTTCCATTCCGTATTTTCTCCTAATATGCGTTCTTATTTACAAATCCTTTGAAAAAGGTCAGAAACAGGATTTTCATGTCAAATCCCATTGTCCAATTCTCAATATAGTACAAATCATATTCAATACGTTTACGAATCGAGGTATCTCCTCTGTATCCATTTACCTGTGCCCATCCGGTCAGTCCCGGACGAACCTGATGTTTTATCATATATCTTGGTATTTCTTCCTTGAACTTCTCTACCCAGAGAGGTCTCTCAGGTCTTGGACCTATCAGGCTCATATCTCCCTTCAGTACATTGAAGAACTGCGGCATCTCGTCAATACTGGTCTTGCGCAGTATTCTGCCGATAGGAGTGACTCTTGGATCATTCTTGGTCGTCCAGCCCTTCTTCTCTTCCTCTTCCTTCTGCACTTCCATAGTACGGAACTTGTACATCTGGAATGGTCTGTTATGAAGCCCCACTCTCTCCTGCTTATAGATAAGAGGTCCTCTGCTGGTCAGCTTGATTCCAATGGTAGCGATCAGCATCAATGGGGAAAAGAGGATAATTGCCACAATTGCCCCGAACACATCCACAATACGCTTCATCAGCATATTCGCAGTATTGGTCAAAGGGACACGTCGTATATTAATGACTGCCAGTCCTCCCAGATCTTCCAGATACGGGCTGCTGGGAATGACTCTGTTATAATCGGGAATGAACTTGGTATGCACACCGGATTTCTCACATATATTAACAATATCCTCCAGCCTGTCATAATCCTCCAGAGCCAGGGTAATACCAATCTCATCCATGTTGTTATCCGCAAGTATGGCAGAAAGCTGGTCAATCTCACCTATTACTTCCACACCTTTATATTTGGTTCCCTTAGGAATCCTGTCATCCAGAATGCCGCATACCACATAACCCCATTCCGGATTTTCTCTGATTTTATCAATATACTCCTCTCCTGCACGGGAATATCCCACCAGAAGGATATGCTTGATATTATATCCTTTTTTTCTAATATAGCGCAGCGCAAAACGTACGCACTTACGCATGAATATCTCCAGAACAATATTAATTCCAAAGAATACTGCAATCATACCTCTGGAGAAGTCCGGCAGCTTCACCGCATAGAGAAGCACCATGATGGCAAAAAGCCCCACGGTATTGGCTTTGATAATATTAAAAACCTCATACTTGGTCTTCGCCGTTCTCTTGGGTGTATACATGTCAAAGACATTATACAGGATCAGATACCCAGGTATTACAACAAACAATACCGAGAAGTAAATCTCCCTTGCCAGGACACCGGTACCCGGCTTCATCTCCACAACAGATCCGCCAAGCCACAGAAACCACGCCAGCAGATAGGATACCGTAATGACCAGTGCATCCAGAAGTACAAGCAATCTATTAAAATATTTTTGATTGTCCTTTATCAATTATATCACCTTTTGACTCGCTTTTGCACTACTAAATCCATATTCTACATTATTTCCTGTAAAAGTACAACTTTATTTTCGAATCATGCGGATTATATTGCACCATAACGCACATTGAATCCGTATATATGCCATGAGCCTTGATGGGGCAAAATGCACCTTCTGGCTGCGTCCTTTGGCACTTGCAGACAGCTTAAAGCCTTCTGCCACACCGGCTGCGTATTCCCTGCCCATTCCTTTTCGTATGAAGAAAAGCCATTTGACCAGGCAGCCCGCCAGCAGAAACGGCAGATTTATAAGAATCTGCAATAATGGCATATTCTTATAGACCAGATAGATACTGTTCCTGGCTGCCAGTTTGGTCTTGAACGCATTATATCTGGAACCGGAGGTTGCACTCCCTGCATGATACACGATTGCTGCCGGAGCAAAACGGTTCTGATACCCGCATAACTGCGCACGATATCCTACATCAATGTCTTCCAGATATGCGAAATGGTTCACATCAAATAATCCCACTCTCTCAAAATATTCTCTTCTGTAGATTGCAGCGCCACCACATGCCGCAAAGATACGATCTTCCTTCTCGTACAACGCCGGAGCTTTACCTTTTCCTCTGGCAAAAGCCCATCCAAGCGCACAGTAGTAATCACCTGCATCATCCAGCTTCGTCATATCATGAAGTGATATCAGCTTGGCGCTGGCAGAGAAAATCCGTACATCCTTTTCTATTGCCTTTTCCAGCTCATGAATGAATGCCTTGTCAGCTCTCGTATCATTATTCAATAATATTACATAAGGTGTTGTACTTGCCTGTATTCCCTGATTCACAGCTTCACTGAATCCGGTATTTGTTTCATTGCAGATCAGCTTCACCTGTGGAAATTTCTCCTGCACAAGCTCCCTGCTGCCATCCGTGGAAGCATTGTCCACCATAATGGCCTCAAACTGTGTCTGCGTTCCTGCATACAGGCTGTCCAGACAGTCTTCGATATAACGGATTCCATTGTAATTAGGAATCACCACGGTCGATTTCACCATATCGGCTCCTCCTATCAGAGCTTGCGTACCGCCTCCGGATCCAGCAGAAGCCGTGCTCCTTTTGCCTGTAATTTATGACTGAGCTTCTTGTTGAGCCGCTCAAGCTGCTCCGGTGTCAGCTCCCTGATCCACTGCGGAAGCGGAGCCGATGTATGCGCTGTAAAAGTACATTCGTACGGATGCCCTGTCACTTCCTCATACACGTCAAAGTATGCTTTGTTGATTTCCAGATTGCGAATATCCAGATAGTTCACATTCTGATACAGATCCATGCGGTTCATATAGCCCGCATAGACTCTTGGCTGGCCTCTGTAGCATCCACTGGCAATCTTGCCCGCATGTACAACGAAGCCTCCCACTGCAGCAAGGTCTTCTCTGTGAATCAGCACATCATTGCGGTAGGCAATGCGATAAAAACCCAGATGCTTATTATGTCTGATATCTGCCTTCCAGCCCATGCGGAAGGTAAAATCAGCCAGTGCCTTTCTACCTGCCTCATACGCATACATCTTGCTCTGTGGATTATCCGCCGTTGAGCCTTCATGGCATCTCCAGTGATACAATACCTTAGGAACATGACAGATATAATCTTCTACTCTTCCAGAATTAGAATTCTCTTTTTCTTTCAGCATCAGACTGCTCACAATACGAAGCACCAGATCATAATCCTGTGCGCCGTCATACTGCTTACGAATCTGCAATTTCTGAATCCAGGCTGTCTCCACAACGCATAAATGACAGATATAATTATTGGTCAGAAGCAGGTCCAGGTTAAAGTCCTGCTTAATATGGGGATCATAGAAATGATTGCCCTGTGAGTCACATTTATCTTCATCAGAATAAAGCAGTACGGGCTTCTCTTTCCCCTCACTGACAGCTTCCGTAATTGCCCTTGCCATCTCATAAAGTGCATCCGGTGTCAGTATGTCATCATGATCCACCAGTCCACAGTAATCACCTGTGGCATAGGCAAGCGCCTGATTGGTATTCTCTGAGATACCACCATTCTCCTGTAGTCTGACATAATGGATTCTGGAATCTTCATACTGTGACATCACAGCAGAGACCTCCTGCGTTTCACTGCCATCTGCAAGAATCAGCTCCCAGTTGCCATAGGTCTGTGCCAGACAGCTCTCGATTAAATCTGTCAGATGATTTCTATGCGTCTCAAAAGCCGGTACAATAAGGGAAAAACTGATTGGTTCCAGAGTTCTGTCTTCTCTTTGGCGCTTCAATTCCTCTTCTTTTGGAGTCTCATACGTATAGTCTGCATAATATCTTGCAGTCATTCGCTCCCAGGCTGCAAGGGCAGCCTCCTTGTAACCGTTCTTTTTGCTGTAATTGATTGTTTTCTTAATATTCTGTACAATTGACATTTGTTAATCCTTTTTCTCCAGGAATATTTTTCTGGTAACGAAATTGTATACCATAACAATGGCAGTCGCAACTACCTTGGCAGCCGTATAAGCCAGATTATAATTCAACAGCCTCTGCAGCCATGCCACATTACCATAAACAGGTCCTACGCATATCCAGATAATCAGCTGGTTCAGTCCCAGTCCGATGATGCTTAAAATGATAAAGATCACGAACTCTGCCTTACGGTTCATATCCTCTTTTCGTTCAAATACGAATTTAAAGCTTAATATATAATTCACAATAACAGAGATTGTGAAGCCTAAAGCTGATCCAGTCATGGAAGCCAGTTCAAAGAACTGTTCTCCGGCTGTATGCAGAATAATATTCAATACAATAATACCAATCAGATAGTCAATAAAAAAGCAGACAAAGCCTACCACTCCAAATTTTAACATCTGCTCTATCAGTTTCTTCATAAGCGTAAACCTAAGCCTTTCCCATATCGCAATTATTCAGAACCCCATTCACAAAATCGCTGTTTCACAGCTTTTCTTTTGTTCATGTGGTTACTTCGCCATATAAATCGAGTCAAATATGCTTGTAAACAAGCATATCTTCCTCAATTTGCATGGCTCTGAATATTACTCAAATGGAATCGGAAAGTCAAACCTTCCGATTCCATCTGGTCTTTTCTCTTATTATGCCTCTATTCTTTAGTCTAATACAGCCTTTACTTCTGCTGTTAATGCTTCTACCTTATTCTGTGCATCTTCCAGGCTTGTACCCTTAACGCCCATGTAGAACTTAATCTTAGGCTCTGTACCTGAAGGTCTTGCGCAGCACCAGGAATCATTGGTCAGATCAAAGTAGAGAACGTTGGACTTAGGAAGTCCTGTAGGATATGTCTTGCCTGTTGCAAGCTCTGTGATCACGTCCTTCTCATAGTCACGTACTCTGACTACCTCCAGCTCACCGAACTTCTTAGGAGGATTGCTTCTAAGCTTGTCCATGATTGCTGCAATCTGCTTGGAACCATCAATGCCCTTTAAAGTGATGGCATACTGTGTTTCCTTATAGTAACCATACTTCTCATAGATCTCAAGCATCATATCATATAATGTCTTACCATGCTTCTTGCACCATGCAGCTACTTCACACAGGCACATAACTGCGACAACTGCATCCTTGTCCCTTGCGTGAGTACCAGCCAGACAGCCATAGCTCTCTTCCAGACCAAATACATAGTTGTTGGAGCCTGTCTGCTCGAACAGCTTGATCTGCTCGCCGATATATTTGAAACCTGTCAGTACCTCGATTCTCTTTACACCATAAGCTTCTGTGATAGGAGCTGTCATGTTGGTTGTAACGATAGTTGTTACAAGTGCCGGATTCTCAGGCATTGTGCCTGTTGCAGTTCTTTCTCTTAAAATATATTCTGCAATGAGCATACCTGACATGTTACCTGTAAAGGACTTGTATTCGCCGCTTGCTGTATCTAATGCATATACGCCAAGTCTGTCTGCATCAGGATCTGTAGCCAGGACGATATCTGCATTCTTCTCCTTTGCAAGCTTCAATGCATATGTAAATGCCTTAGGATCTTCAGGGTTAGGATAATCCAGAGTTGTGAACTTAGGGTCAGGATTCTCCTGCTCAGGTACTACGTATACGTTCTTGAAGCCAAGCTCTGAAAGGATTCTTCTGACAGGCTTGTTACCTGTACCGCATAATGGTGTATAAACGATCTTGATATCATCCGCCACTTCCTTGATGACATCAGGATGGATGATCTGTTTCTTAAGCTCTACCATGTAAGCATCATCGATCTCTTTGCCGATTACCTGATATAACCCTGCATTGATGGCTTCCTGCTTGTCCATGGTCTTTACTGTATGATAATCTGTTACATTCTTAACTTCAGCAATGATTTCCTTATCCTTAGGAGCTGTGATCTGTGCGCCGTCCTCCCAGTATACCTTGTAACCATTGTATTCAGGTGGATTGTGGCTTGCTGTAATGACAATACCGGAGATACAGCCTAATGTTCTCAGTGCAAAGGACAATTCAGGAGTAGGTCTCAGTGATTCGAATACATATGCCTTAATGCCGTTAGCAGCCATACACAGTGCAGCTTCGTCAGCAAATTCAGGAGACATGAAACGGGAATCATATGCAATTGCAATGCCCTTCTTCTGTCCGTTTGCCTTGATAATATAATTGGCAAGACCCTGGGATGCCTTTCTGACTGTATAAATATTCATACGGTTAGTTCCTGCGCCTATGACACCTCTCAGACCGCCTGTACCAAATTCCAGTTCTTTATAGAAACGTTCTTCAATCTCTCCTTCATTGTTACGAATGGCGAGAAGCTCATCCTTCGTTGCCTGATCGAAATAATCGTCATTCAACCAGAAGTTAAATTCATCCATGTAGCTCATTTCAGTTTACCTCCATATTCTCTCATTCCAGCATGCACCTTGGCACATACCGGATTCTGGATTGTGAAAAAAATATTTTTCCAAGCCTATGATAATTAAATCAAAATTATGGTAATTTTTCAAGGAAATGTAGTAATTTAATCAAATTTAATCTATTTTTCATTGTTCAATTCTATCTCATCCGGCGTTTTTAAGGAATAATCGCTGTAATTCAATGAGAAATTCGGGTTGTAATACGGGTCTCCCCTGTCTATGACTTCCTTCCATTTCGTTCTGAAATGCTCAGCTTCTTCATTATACCGCTGTGCCTTGGCAGCATCCTCAATGTCACTGCCTCTTGATGCCGATTCATAATGATACAGCTCCGCAAAAGGCGTAAATACATTCAGATAGCCCTGTTCTCTCAAACGTAGGCAGAAATCCACATCATTAAGTGCGACCTTAAAGCTCTCATCCAGCCCGCCCAGTTCCTCATACAGACTCTTTCTTACCATAAGGCAGGCGCCTGTAACTGCAGATACATTCTGTGCATAGCAGAGTCTGCCCATATACCCCAGATTATCATGGTTGATCTTATAGTGGGTATGACCGGCTGTCCTGTGCGCTCCCAGTCCGATTACGATTCCTGCATGCTGTATAGTCAGGTCTCCATAATAGAGCTTGGCTCCAACAGCCCCCACATCCGGACGCTGTGCATACATCAGCATATTCTCCATCCAGTTCATCGTAATGACCTGTGTATCATTATTCAAAAGCAGCAGATACTCGCCAGCTGCGAACTTCGCTCCATAATTATTGATCTTGGAGTAATTGAAATCCCCTTCATAGGTAACGACTTTGATTCTGTCGTTGCCCTCCAGTGTCTTATAATAATCAAAAGTCTGCTGCTCACTGCTGTTATTTTCTATGATAATGATCTCATAATTGTCATACGTAGAGCGCTCCTGAATTGACTGGATACATCTGCGCAGATCATCCAGATGGTCTTTATTGGGAATCAGAATGGATATCTTGTCTTCCTTTAATATCTCATATTTGATCTCAAATATCGTTTCAAATGCCCTGGTGCTCTTAATCTCAAAATTCTTAAAGCCACAACGAGTCAGGTGATCCGCCACAGCTCCCTTGGCAGCTGCAATTGCATAGGGCTTCGCACTGATATCGCTTGCTACGCTGCCCTTATGGGATCTCCAGTAATACATAAGCTTCGGCACATGCACGATGCACTTGGCATTGGAAGTCAGACGCAGTATCATATCATGATCCTGGCTGCCGTCAAACCCGCTTCGAAACAGCTCTGTTCCCTCCAGCAATTCTCTGGAAAAGACGCTGAAATGGCAGATATAATTATTGGCACGCAGATTATCAATGGAGAAATCAGGCTTAAAGTGCAGTGTGATCATATTGTCGATGCTGTCGCCCTTGAAAGTCGTTTCATCGCAGTAAATATAGTCTGCACCCTGCTCGTTGATAACCTTCACATACTCGAATAAAACTGACGGATGCAGGATATCATCATGATCGAACAGACCAATGTATTCGCCTGTCGCCAGCTTATAACATTCATTAGTATTGCCGGCAATTCCCTCATTCTTTACAAGCTTGTGATATACAATTCTTTTGTCCTTTGCAGCATACTCCTGACAACGTGCTCCTACTTCTGTGTGCTCATCATCAGAACCATCTGCCAGACACAGCTCCCAGTTCTGATAAGTCTGATTCAGCACAGACTCTATCATCTCATTCAGGAATTGCAGTGGGGTATTATACAAAGGCACAAGAATGCTGATCTTCACCATGCGGTCAAACTTCGTATCACGCTGTCTTGCAGCCTCCTCTGGTGTCGGAAAGCTTGCTGTTCCGTGGAGTTTTCTAGCCTCCTGCTCTCTTTTCTTCTGCCGAAGCTTTCTGGCAATTCCCTTAGGGCCGCCCAGATTACGGAGCCTGCGATAATTGCGCAGTCCCCAGTGCATCGTCTGACGCAGAGGTTTGCTTGCTTTCCACATAGGGTTATTCTTGATTCTGTCCAACTGGAACTGCAGCGTATCTGCTTCATTCTTGGCATCTGCCAGTCTTCCTGCCAGAGAAGCACTTCTTGCCTTTTCCTGTTCGTATGCTTCCTTATAGTAAGAAGCCTCCTCCTGGGGCGTATTGTATTCTTTTTCCATGATTTTCTAATCCTCCTGCTGCCTGCATCTGTACCAATATACCTATGGTATAGAAACCCCTGGGCAGCTTCTCTTTCTCAATCAGCGCATGTATGCCACACAGTGCGACTCTCTTCGTCCGTGCATCCTGTGCAAATAATGGCTCTACATCCTCTCTCAATTTCGGACAAAGCGGTACCTGATATACTTCTGCGCTTTCCTGATGCTTTAGCAAAAGCCATCTGGTCAGTAATGCATTATCGTGTTCTCTTAACACATACCAGCCCTCTATCTCTATGACATCCGTTGTCACTTCCACGCTGTCTATCTGCAGCAGGGACTGGTTCTCACCTGTCAGCTTACGAATCCAGCGATTCTCATGTGCTTTGGGAAGCTTCTGACTTAACTGTGGCGTTACCATGTAATCACAGGGAAAACGATATTCACAGGAGTATTCCACATCCTTCTTCCACTGTACCAGATTCGGGCTGTAGAATGGGTCCTGATGAAGCAAATCCGGATGCTTCTGATAGAGCCGATCCAGCTCCTGCGCAAGACGCTGCTTCTTTGCCAGTGTATCATCCTGTCCTCTGCTCACTGATTCATGATGCAACAGCACAGCTTCATTGCACACTACCTGCAGATAACCCCGCTCATATAACCGGAAGCACAGCTCCACATCATTATAAGCTACTGCAAGCTCTTCGTCAAAGCCCTGTATCTGTCTGAACTTCTCTCTGTTCAGCAAAAGGCATGCTCCCGTGACTGCTATCATATTATAATTCACCAGATTATGTCCATGATACAGGCAGCCTTCATCCATAAGACCAGCCAGCTTATGTGCTGGACCAATTCCCATATTGGTAATGCCTGCATGCTGGATTCGGTTTCCAGTCTCACCCTCAGCCTGAGGATACAAAAGCCTGGCTCCTACAGCACCGATATGGAACTGTATCGCCAGCTCCATCATCTGATTCAGCCATTTTCCCTCGATAATCTCTACATCATCATTGAGAAATAACAGATATTTTCCCTTTGCCTCTTCTGCTCCCTGATTACACATTGTAGAGAAATTAAAAGGCTGTGGGCGATACAGATAATGAAGCTGTATTCCATGCTTCTCCTGTAGCTCATTTATTTTAGAAGTTATCCACTGTCTGTTCTCTTCTGTGCTTCCATTGTCCACAATTACCAGCTCATACTGGGGATATTGCGTCTTTTCCAGTAATGTATGCAGACAATGTAACAACACCTGCACATTATCCTTACTGGGAATGATAATGGATACCAATGCTTCTTTCGTTATTTCTTTGCCATGGAACTGTCTCCACCAGTTCGTATTGCGGATTCGTTTCCATTCCATATGCCATCCCGGCAGCTCTTCTATCCTCTCCGGGCTGCCATTGGTATAAAGCACCCTGGGAATGCGGCAGATATTCTGGCTCTGTCCTGAGGCATATACCATAAATTCATAAATGCTGACACTCGTGTCATTTTTCTGTCCTGTCTCCCAACACAGCTGCCTCCACATCCTGCGTGCCCAACCGGCTCTGACTGCGAAGATACTACCATAATAGAAAAAGCTCCTAAGCGTATCCGGTGAATATTCCGGTTTGAACCAGGGCTGGCAGCGAAGTCCCATCACATCTCCTGAAATCTCGCTGTCTTCCTCCAGAATGCGCGTTTCAAAATAATCTTCATCCGCATACAGAATATCTGCCCCATTCCTCTGATAATATGCAAAGACTGCCTCTGTTCTGCCATCTGTGATGCCGTCATCTCTTATAAAAAGCCATAACTCACTGTCTGTATCATCTGCCTTGCCTCCAACATCAAAAGCTGCCGTTTGACCAGTACCTGCGATGCCTCCTTTTTCAAGGCACTCTATCCATGATTCCTCGCAGGACAAAAAGGGAAGCCGCACTACCTGCTTCCCTTTCTCCATGTCACATTCTGTATGCAATTCCTGCTCCTGCTTCTTCAGCCATTGCAGATATGGTCTTCGCTGCTCTTCACACAAAGCTTCGTAAGATTTCTCTTCCATGATTTCCGTCCTTATGTCCTGTTTTCCATTCTGAGACTCAACTCATTACTCGATTACCAGCTGCTTCTTGGCGCTTCGATACATTCTCTGTCTGGAACAGCTATCTTTTGCCGTCAGCCACAGATCATACGTGCCTGATGGCAGAGAACCCTCATAAATCCAACAGCAGAAGCCTGTCATTTCCACATTGGTCTCATCCGGCAGAATTGCCGCCACATCCTTACGATACCGCTTCATAATCGGCATTTCCCATACTTTGCCCTTTTCATTTACCAGCAGCAGCTTCATCTTATATCTCGCATTGTCCGCGCCTGGTATGTAAGCCCAGCCTTTGATCAGATAATATTCCTTACCCTGATTACCGGCACGCAGGAATTTCTCTTTGCCACAATCCTCTACCACGATCATGATTGCCTGATTAACACGCTTCATATTCGGCAGGGAACTGCCTTCTTTTACCTCATCACGATAACCGGTAAGATCTGCAAATTCATAGCCCTCCAGCCAGCGTATCTCATACTCTGGTGCGCCTGTATTACGGATTGTTCCATTATATGGGTCCTGGGCATAGAGTCTTGGATGTCTCCTGTACAGAACATCCTTCTCCTCCATGAGACGCTTGAATTTACCCTCATCCTGCATATCATCACCACGACTGAGTGATTCATGATGATACAGCACCACATCATTACGCTGTACGTTACATAAGCCTTTTTCACACAACCGGAAACACAGGTCTACATCATTATAGGCTACTCTAAGTCCTTCGTAGAGACCGCCTAATGCTCTATATACCTTAGTCCGTATCAGAAGGCATGCCGCTGTCACCCCGATCATATCGTAGACCAGCTTATTTCTGCCGTAATAATAGGACTGCGTATCATCCAATCCCTTGAGCTTATGCCCCGGTCCTGATATGGTATTGGTCACACCTGCATGCTGGATCAGCGTAGAATTCGGATACAGAAGCTTCGCCCCTACTGCTCCTACATGGCGCAGAGAAGCCTGTCCTACCATTCTATCCAGCCAATCCGCACAGTCTGCCAGTACTTCCATGTCGTCATTTAACAGCAACAGATATTCTCCACCGGCTTTTTTCGCACCGAGATTACACATCACAGAGAAGTTGAAATCCATTGGCTCATACAGATAGATGAAAGCACATTCCTCCTGGAAATTCTGTAATGCCATTCGAGCCTGTGCTGAACTGCCATTATCTACTACAATAATTTCATAATTGGGATACGTAGTATGTTCATATACGGAACGGATACACTGCTTCAATATCTCCACATTATCCTTGGATGGAATAATGATGCTGACTAAGGGTGATTGCTGTACTTCATAAACAGGATATGAAATTCCTGTCTTGTCATTTATGTCCATCCTGCCCTGTAAGCCCCGTCTCTCCAGCGCCAGCTCACGTATGAAATCATACTCAGTTCCCACGCCAATCAAATCAAGCGTACTCATAACCTGTGCTTCCACAGTATCTCTATCTGTTCCTTTCCAGAATTTATGGAAAAGAATCTTCTCTATGTGTCCGGCTCTCTTGCCCTGCTCTGTGACTTTCAGCACAAAATCATAAATATTGAGTCTGTAATCATCCATACCGAGCCATTTCAGCTCTGCAAAAGCCGTTCTTCTGACAGCAAACACATTACCAAAATACAGGTAAGAGAACAGCGTATCCGGCGACCACATGGGTTTCACCCAGGGAGCCATACGATGCTTGAGTTCATTATCCGGCTCAGCATCTTCTCCCTCCGGTAAATACCAGATATCCTCATCTCCATATACCACATTGATATCCTGATGACTGTCAAAATACTTTATGACCTCACGAAACGCATGAGGCGAAATCTTACCATCACCAGATACGAACAGAATAATATCTTTCTTCAGGTCATCCAGCGAGAAATCCTCCCCACACTGTTCAAAATAAACTACTGACAGTGACGGATACGATTCTTCATCCCTAGAATCCGTACGCTCTGTCTCCCGAATCCACATAAGATACGGATCTGTCTGACAATGCAGTGCATTGCGGTATTCCTCTATGCAGTCCTGATATAATTTGTCCTGTATTGCTTTCTTGATTCTGTTGATCATATCAGACTCCTTCTCAAATCAATCTTCCATCTATTATCCTAGTATAGCGTTTTTAAATTAACTAAACCATATTACTTGCCTATTTCCCCGATAGCACATGCCAAAAATCCTCAGCGTAGCCCGCTACGCCTACGTTTTTTGACATGCACTTTCTGAAAAATATTCTGCGTAAATGGCTCAGTTATTTAGAAAACGCTATACTAGTGGAAGAAACGTTTCAATCCGTTTTCCTTCGGTGTTACTACCTCAATCAATGTTGCCGTAAGGCTCTCCGGAAGCTCCACGACCTCAAGTGTCACATCCAGTCTTTCTGCACCTTCACAGGCAAAGACCAGATTCGGGTCTTCTGTGTCAAATATGACACAGTTCTCATTTGCCCAGACGCCATTTACTGTCATGTTGTCCTTTGCAAAATGCTGCTCTCCTGCTGCAATGTCTTTTACTGTAACTGCACAGCGATAGGAGCATGGATCAATTCTGATCTGCTTTACTCCCTTAGGCACATCTACTGTGAAATGCACATCCTTTTCCTCTGTAAAGCAATCATGAATCAGTACGGAATTCTCCTGACTGAAGCCTTCCCCATAGTCATAGAAAACCTGGGACACATACTTTGCAGCCGCATATACACAATATGCTTCCATTCCCGATAGTTCATACGCCTTGAAGCCAATCAGCTCACGCATGGCGCTGACGGATGCTCTGTCACCTGTCACATAATGCTGGAAATCCTGCTCATCCTGAATCGCCTGCTGCTTCTCTTCTTCCGTTAAATGCAGGACATCCTGCATCAGAAGTTCTTCACAGGCTTTTCTGCCCTCTCCACCCAGCAGATAATTATAAAAGGCACGGAATGCAATGTCTTTTGCCGGAACTGTTCTGTCAAAAGTCCATTCATAATCGATGACATGCCAGGTGTCTCCATCCACCAGAATATTGGGGAAAATAAAATCAATATTGCTGACATTAGCCTCTTCGTTGTATGACAGCCAATACATATATTCTTCGATTAATTTGCGAAAGCCCTCTGCATCCTGTTCATCCAGTCTCTCGTCCAGCAATTCTTCCAGTGTCTTACCCGGGCAGAATGGGAAAACGATGCTCTGCGGAGTTCTCTTACATTCATTCATCCGGATCTTCGTTCCCTCATATCGTTTGGACAGTGCTTCATACGCCTGATAGGTATGCACAATATGAGCATTAGCATCCTTATCATTTGGCTGCTTCTCCACCAGTAATGTACCCGCCACACTCTTGTGGATCAGGGTTCTGATTGCCCAGACTTTCGCCCTGTCATTAGAGAACTTGGCATAGACAGTCTGCGGTTTCTTTCCAATCAACAAAAGATAGGAATTGGAGAATAAAGGAAATTCTCCTTCCTCTATTATCTGGTCAAATACCTGTTTCTCATCAAAAAGCAGTACTCTGTCTCTGTCAAAATTACGAAGATTGTTAGACAGTTCGCCCTTCTTTGGCATATATTCATCAGAATAAATCGTTGTCGGGAATTTATAGTCCGGATATGGATAATAAAAGGCATACTCACTGATTCCTGTCTTGTGCAGAATCTCTTCCAGACCTCTTCTGGTAAAGGTTCTGGCAACGCCGCCTGTATGATATCCTTCAATTCCTGTAAAATAGGTTCCCAGATGATCTTCTCTGCAGCCTGCCCAGTATTTCAGCCCAAATTTGTTTTCAATAGCAATAACCAGTCTGCCGCTGTCTTTTCTATGGCGGTTACAGATACTCATGAAATCCTCATAGGGTGTCTCTCCACCAATATAAGCACGTCCATATTCAAATACGCCAATCAGCAGGACATAATCATAGTCGCAGGACAGGTGTGGCTCAATGTCCTTAAAGTTACCTACCATAATGGTAATGTTATCCTGCTTCTTATTACGGTATGCATTGACCAGGCTTCTCTTCTTTGACAGGTCAATACAAGTCACACTGCCTACACGTTTCGCCAATGCACCTGTGATAGCGCCACAGCCTGAACCGATCTCCAGTACTCTATCTGTCTTCTTAAAGGGCAGCCAGTCTATGATATTAGTCCGAAAAGGTGAGAGGTGGTAGAAGAATGGCCAGCTCTTTCTCTCTTCGATGATTTTGGGGAATTCTTCCTCCTCATGCTCCATGGCAACCTGAAGCAGCTCATCTTCTATATCTCCATCGGAGTAATGGTCTTCTCCGGGATAGTATGTCATATCCAATACAACATTTCCTATTTTCTCTGTCATGGAACTCTCCTTTGCATTTGATGATTCCTGTAAAAGTTGGGGTTGGTGAGTGGGACGAATTGTGCGGACTTACTCAGCATCCTTTACGGTGACTTTGGAATCCATGTCATAGAATCCGACTGTGTTCTTGTCGGAAATAACAGTCAGGTCAAGGGCATCATAAAGCCTGTGGTATACCTGGAAGTCGTTGCCGTCGTAGCCTGTGACACCGAAGGACAGCAGGTATTCTCCGCCTTGCAGGGACATTTTCTGGGTAAAGGTGATGTCTTTTACTGCGCCTGCTTTTACGGATTCCAGAAAGGTTTTTTCAAACATGGTGTTGGTGCCTGTGATTTCTGTGCCTTTTACTGTCTTGATGGAAAAAGCAAAGATTGGTGCGGGCAGATCTGCCATGAAGCGCACTTTCATGTGAATCGTAAACTCCGAACCCTTGATAATGGATTTGGACTCTGTACCACGGTCATCTATCATGTAGAACTGTTCAATGACTGCTTCCTTTGTACCATATTCCAATAACTTGGAGGTGTCCTGTTTGGCAGCCTTTTTCTGCACGGCTACCTGAATCTGTTCATCATTGAGCAGACTGCTCTCTGACTTGGACTCCGGCAATTCATACTGTCCTACCAGTACACGCTTGTAATCATCTATCATTTCTTTGGGAGAGCCTTCTCCCAACTTAACGCCCTGATTGAGAAGCACTACTCTGTCACAATATTTTGATACGCTGCTCAAATCATGGCTTACGAAGATGATGGTCTTGCCCATCTTCTTGAACTCTTCAAATTTATGATAGCATTTTGCCTGAAAGAATACATCTCCTACAGACAATGCCTCGTCAACAATCAGAATCTCCGGATCAATATTAATCGCTACGGAGAAAGCCAGACGTACGAACATACCGCTGGAATAGGTCTTCACCGGCTGTTTCACATAATCGCCGATATCTGCAAAATCCAGAATATCCTGCATTCGGCTCTCTATCTCCTGTTCTGTGAACCCGTTCATGGTGCCATTAAGGTAGATATTTTCAATACCTGTATATTCCATGTTAAATCCGGCTCCAAGCTCCAGTAATGCCTGGATTCTGCCGTTTACTGTAAGCGTACCTCCTGTCGGATTCAATACACCTGTTATAATCTTTAGAATCGTGGATTTGCCGGAACCATTCGTGCCGATAATTCCCACACATTCTCCTTTTTTTACCTGAAAAGAAACATCGGAAAGAGCAAAATGTTCCCGATATTTCTTCTTTTTCGTTAAACCAAGTGCCTCTACCATTCGGTCCATTGGCTTGTCATAGAGCTTATATACTTTACTGATATGGTCAACTGCTATTGCAATTTCTTCCTGTTTCTGTTCCATTCTATCCCTCACTAAATTAATGGTAATAGGTGACTATAATACATCTGCGAAATGTACTTTCAGGCGTCTGAATATCAGCGCACCGATACCAAAGAATACGGCTGTCACAATCCAGAAATACATCGTAGAATAGAAATCTTCCCAGAACCACTGATGTTCAAACATAGCACTTCTGTACCCATTCACAATATAGAAAAGAGGATTGATCTTCAATATCCGCTGTACAATTTCCGGCACAGATTCAATCTGCCACAGAATCGGGGTTGCCCACATGCCAACCTGTAATCCAATATTGATAAGCTGTGTCAGATCCCTGAAGAATATGACAATCGCACAGGTAGAATAACTGACTGCCAATACGAACATAAACAGACTAAAGCTGTAATATATAATCTGAATCAGATAGATGCTTGGGCTGTATCCCATCGCAAAATACACGACCAGCATGAAACATACAAAGAAGCAGTGTGTAAATGTTGCGCCAATGATCTTAATGATAGGAATGATACTAATCTTAAATACTACCTTTTTCACCAGATAAGCATATTCCAATAACGCTGTTGTTCCATTATTAATCGCTTCTGTGAAATAGAACCAAGGCACAAGTCCTGCGGTCAGCCAGATTACATAGGGCACCTGCAAAGTGCCTGCCATCAGTTCAATCTTGCTGGACATGATGTAGTCAAATACGAACCAGTACAGAAGCACCGTAACAACAGGCTGTACAAATGCCCAGATGCGTCCAAAATAAGAACCTGCGTATCTGGTCTTAAAGTCGTTCTTAGCCAGCTTCCAGATCAGCTTCCTGGACTGCCACAGTTCTGCCGGCAATGTTACCAATCTGTCATAGAAACGATAAAATACCAGCATTGCTGCTACGATAACAACACAGGCTATGATTTTTTTTACATTTTCCTCATGCGGATCAGCCAGTGGATTGTGATGCACGACCAGAATCACCATCATAATCAGAGCCACCAGCGTTACCACTATGATATTTCTCGTCTTAGGATTTCTTGTCTTGGAATTTCTTGTCTTCATGTAATGCTACCTATCTCTTGAACTCTTTGATACCGCCCCACTTGGTATCCTTATCAGACAGTGTAAGCTCCATTCCTTCCGGGATTGGCCATTCTACACCGATATCAGGATCGCTCCAGAGAAGTCCTCCCTCATCATTTGGATGATAGAAATCTGTGCACTTATAGCAGAATTCAGCATAGTCGGATAATACCAGGAAACCATGTGCAAAATTCTTTGGAATAAAGAACTGCTTCTTGTTCTCTTCGGAAAGGAGCACACCGAACCACTTACCGTAAGTCTTGGAGCCTTCTCTCAAATCAACAGCAACATCATATACTTCGCCCTTGATCACACGAACCAGCTTGTCCTGTGGGAACTGCTTCTGGAAATGTAATCCACGCAGTACGCCTTTTTTGGAGGCTGACTGATTGTCCTGTACGAATACCTGGTCAATTCCTGCTTCCTTAAAATCGTTGTAATTATAGGTTTCCATGAAATAACCTCTGTTATCCCCGTAAACGGTAGGTGTGATGATCTTTAATCCTTCTATTTCGCATGTTTCAACTGTAATCTTTCCCATGATTCTTCTCCTATTTTTATTCTCAATTTGCCCTGTCCTGCACATTCCCCTGAGTTATATTCAGACCACACTCACAAAATCGCTGCTTCGCAGCTTTCCTTTTGCTCATGTGGTTATCTCGCTATATAAATTGCGTCTGATATGTCTGTAAACACACATATCAGCCTCAATTTGCATAGCTCTGAATATAACTCACGTTTAAGTCTACCCGTCCTTCGATACCTGCTACACTGCCACTTGAGGTATACTGCCACATATCGTAGCGTCCTTCATACTGTGGGGTCTGACGGTATTCAGCAAGCCATATTTTATATGCATCCAAATCTTCTGCATGCAGATTGTTTCTATACCAGTTACAGCTTGCATATACACCAGCCTGATAGCCCGCATTCTCGATGGTTCTACAGAAAGATTCGCACACCATGGTTCTGGTATCTGCATCCAGTCCATCCGCACGTCCATTGCCGCCTGCGCCTTCCGTATCAATAAATACCGGATAGTCCAGTGTCTCCCCACCCAGCAAAGTAACTACCATACTGGCTTCTTCCACTGCTTCTACCATAGTCGTAGCCTGTGTAAAGAAATAGATACCTACCTTAACACCGGCTTTCTTTGCATTCTGCAGATTCTGCCAGAAATAAGGGTCTTCAATCAGCCAGCCTGAGCTGGAACCACGGTAGCCACAACGGATGATTGCATAATCTACGCCCTCTGCTTTCACCACATCCCAGTCAATCTCGCCATTCCATTTGGACACATCAATTCCAAGCTCTATTGGCTTGTCCTGACTATCCGTATCCAGAAGTGCTGTATACTGGCTGTCATCTCCATCTACTTCATCAGATTCTGTATCTTCTATAGAAGCATCTACCTCTGACTCAGAGCGAATCAGATAAGAAATATCCTCTATCGGCATATAGGAAACCATCGCTTTTACACGCACATCCAGAGATGGAGAAGTACAGGTGTATTCTCCTGCATCAGCCAGAGTGATCTCATATTCTCCCGGACGTACACCTGATATATAGATCATACCATCTTCATCTGTATCCTGATAGTTTCCCAGATCACCTACGGATAAGACAAACGGATATCCTTCTACCGTCTTACCTTCAGCATCCACTACCTTGATACGTATGTCTTTTTCCACAGAGGTAGCCAACAATGTCACATCTGTATCACTCTCGGTCTGTGTTCCATCTTCCATTGCTTTCTCATATGTATTTTTTTCATGATCAAAGAACGTTTCATCCTGTAAAAAGGCTGACAAATCAGCGCCTTTTACCATGCCGTCTTCTTCCAGCGCCCCTTCAGTTTCTGTCGTCTGCTCCTGCTTGGCTGTACTGCCGGTCGATACAAAACGTTCATAATTGAACACTACAATAACAGCTGCCACAAGAACCATGCTTCCCAGCATCGCCAGTATTGTAAGTCTCTTGATTTTAGAGTCCATTCGCAACCTCTACCAGGTATTTGCCATATTCTGTCTTCATCAGTGGTTTAGCCAGTTCCAGTAACTGCTCTTTGGAAATATAACCGCACTTGAATGCAATCTCTTCAATACAGGAAATATATAATCCCTGTCTCTTCTGGAAAGCACATACGAAATCTGCTGCATCCAGAAGCGCATCATGATTACCTGTATCCAGCCATGCAAAGCCTCTTCCCATGGTCTCTACAGTCAGAGTACCTCTTCTTAAATACTCATTGTTAATGCTGGTAATCTCGATTTCTCCTCTTGCAGATGGTTTTACATTCTTGGCAATTTCCACTACATCATTGTCGTAGAAGTATAAACCAGGAACTGCATAGTTGCTCTTTGGATGCTCTGGCTTTTCCTCGATGGAAATAGCCTTACCATTCTCATCAAATTCTACAACACCGTACTCTCTTGGATCTCTTACATAGTAACCAAAGATTGTAGCGCCGCTCTCCTTGGCAGCTACTTTACGAAGTAACTTGGAGAAGCTCTGTCCATAGAAAATATTATCTCCCAGTACCAGTGCCACGCTGTCTGTTCCAATAAACTTCTCTCCAATGATAAAGGCATCTGCCAATCCTCTTGGCTGCTCCTGTACTGCATACTCTATATGGAGTCCAAGCTGCTCACCAGTTCCGAATAATTCCTGGAATACCGGCAGATCTCTTGGTGTAGAGATAATCAGAATATCTCTGATTCCTGCTAACATCAGTGTCGATAATGGGTAATAGATCATAGGCTTATCATATACCGGCATGATCTGTTTGGAAATAGCTTTGGTCAAAGGGTACAGTCTGGTTCCTGAACCACCTGCTAAAATAATACCTTTCATTGTTCATCCTCCCTGTTATTTGTTGCTTTTCACTCTTTTTTCAGTAACTCCGGACACGTCAAATGGGAACGCGCTGTTGTAACTAAACAACATTCACGTCCCCGTTATCCTCATACTTTATTGATACATTTCTGCGTAGTACTTCTGATAGTCACCGCTGGTAACATGTTCCATCCAGTCTTCATGGTCAAAATACCATTTGATTGTCTGTCTGATACCGTCTTTGAACATGGTCTCCGGCTCCCAGCCAATCTCCGCCTTGATCTTGTCCGGTGCAATGGCATATCTTCTGTCGTGTCCCTTACGGTCTGCCACATAAGTAATCAGATCCTTGGATACCAGCTTCTTTCTTGGGTCAGAATCCGGAAGCATTTCCTGTAAGGTCTCGATGATGATTTCGATAATCTCAATATTCTGTTTCTCATTATGTCCGCCTACATTGTAGGTCTCGAAGAGTCTTCCCTTCTCCTGTACCATATCAATAGCCTTGGCATGATCTTCCACATAGAGCCAGTCACGGACATTCTTGCCATCCCCATATACCGGAAGCTTCTTGCCATGAAGTGCGTTGTTAATAATCAATGGAATCAGCTTCTCAGGGAACTGATAAGGACCATAGTTATTGGAACAGTTCGTAATGTTCGCCGGAAATTTGTAGGTATCCATGTATGCCTTTACCAGCATATCTGAGGATGCCTTGCTGGCTGAATATGGGCTATGAGGCGCATAAGGTGTTGTCTCATAGAAATATTCTCCATCATTCTCCAGTGAACCGTATACTTCATCAGTAGAAACATGTAAGAACTTCTTGCCTTCCTTGAAAGTACCATCAGGCTGCTCCCATGCAGCCTTGGCACAGTTAAGCATAACTGCGGTTCCCAGTACATTGGTCTGTACGAATACTTCCGGGTTTCTGATACTTCTGTCTACATGACTCTCTGCTGCAAAATGTACCACTCTGTCTATATCATTCTCTGCGAAAATCTTAGCGATTGCTTCTTTATCTGTGATATCTGCCTTAATAAAAGTATAATTGCTTCTGCTCTCAATATCCTTCAAATTCTCCAGATTACCTGCATAAGTCAGTGCATCCACATTGATGATCCTGATGTCATCCCCATACTTTTTGAACATATAGTGAATGTAATTAGAACCGATGAATCCCGCACCGCCTGTTACCAAATAAGTTTTCATTCAGAATTTTCCTCCGTAAATTTACTATATACTAACGCCCATTTTATCCCGAAAAGGAAAAAAATGCAAGCTAATAGGCAAGATAGCTTAAATTCAAGTCTACTTTACCATTGATTCCGCTGATCGTACCCTTGCTGGAATACTGCCACATATCATATCTGCCACTGTACGTAGGTGCTGCTGCATACTGTGCAAGCCATATCCTGTAATTGCCTATGGAACCCATACTAAGCTTCGTTTCAAACCAGGACTTGGATGCATAGATACCCGCCTGATAGCCTGCACTCTGTACGGTCTGGCAAAAAGCATTGACAACTGCGGTTCTGGTAGCCACATCTATCTTATCTGCTCTGCCTCCACTGGACTCTGTATCAATGAAGATAGGATAAGTCAGCTTATATCCCTTAGCGAGACTGACTGCCAGGGAAGCTTCCTTGACAGCCTCCACTTCATTGATTGCCTGTGAAAAGACATAGATACCGACTTTCAATCCAGCTGCGGTCGCACCCTTAATATTGCTCTGGAAGTTCTGATCCGTAATCAGTGCACCGGATGAAGAACCGCGATATCCGCAACGGATAATGACATAATCTACACCGGAACTCTTTACTGCATTCCAGTCAATCTTACCATTATGTCTTGAAATATCAATACCGAACTTGGAACCATTAACAGATGTCTGAATTGCCCCATCACTGCCAAAATTGTAAGTAACACCCTGTATGATCTGTGTTCCTGTTACCGCCTTACCGCTCTTATCATAGAAGTAAGTCTTACCGTTGATAGTCTGCCATCCTGTATACGCATATTGTCCCTCAGTCTTCATATAAAATTCACTGGCTGTGAAATAATCTGCATAAACAGCTTCTCTGTAGGAGCCATCTGCATTCTTTACATAGAGCTGATTGCCGTTTTTGTCCTTCAGCTTTGTTGTCGTGTCATTCATGGCATCACTGTTGACTGTTACGACACAGGCAGCTGTCAGATTCTTACCATCTGCATTCTTTTCCTTGGTTGTGGCTGTAATCTTCGCACTGCCTGCCTTTACTCCGGTAACGACGCCCTTTTCATCAACAGTAGCGACTGTCTTATCAGATGTTGTCCAAGTCACGCCACTGTCCGACTTATAATTGGTCACAGTCGCTGCCAGCGTTGTATTCTTGTTCACACCAATCCATGCTTCTGTCCTGTCAAGTGCAAGAGTCAGTGCCGCAGCTGCATTGATCGTGATTTCTGTAGAAGCCTTGATTGTCAGATCATTTCCATTTGAGTCTTTCACTCCTGTGACCTGACCTGTAATAGTTACTTTACCAGCCTTCACACCAGTTACTGTACCATTGTTATCTACTGTAGCAATGGCTTTATCAGAACTGCTCCAGCTTATCGTAGGGAAACCATCTGTCTTAGTCTCTGTGCCACCATTGTTCATGGTATATACAAGCTTGGAGGGCTTTACTGTCACCGTCTGACCTACACTACAAGCATCTGCTGATCTTGTGATTTCCAGTGTACCTGATGAAATTGCAACCGCTTTAACCTGAACTGTACAGGTTGCAGAACCTGTGTCGGTTGTCTCAGTGGATTCCACCTTAGAATCCTGTTCTTTCTTTACTGTTTCTTTGTATACATACACTGTTTCTCCGGATTCATCTGTAGTTTTTTCGCATTTAGCTGCCTTCTCTGGAGAATCCTGTTCTAATTTTTCATACTCTTCCTGTGTGTATTTTTCTGTCTTAGTCTCCTCAATCGGTTCCTGTGGTGTCTTCGTAGTAGTAACTGTCTTTCTCGTCACCGTATAGGTAATTGTCGCCGTTCCTGCTGATTTGGCAGTGACCTTGCCGCCATCTACTGTTACTACATCTGTATTGGAAGATTCCCATTTTGTAGTATAAGTATACTCTTTCGTTACATTGTCTTTTTCTTCTTTGGAATCTGTAAAAGTAGTTCCTGTCAGTGTCTCACTGCTGTCGACATACAACTTATCTATACTGCCCTTATTCAGGGTAACACTTAATCCATCGAAAAGATAAATACCCGTGCCTAGTCTTGACGAAGTAGACGGGTCCTGAATCAATGACTTATCCACAGGCAGGTAGCTCTCCGTTCCGCCAATCAAAGTCTTTGAGGACTCTACCCACTCTACTGTATCTGTCAGCTTTACTTCTTCTTTCGCAGCATCTGCCTTCTGCGTATCTTCTGCTGCCACATTGACCTGTGCTTCAGATTTTACTTCATCCTGCACATTGATAACTACGAACTCTACTTTGTCCTTGACCGTGACCTGTTGTGCCGTAGCCGGGAACTTATACTTATCTGTAGATGTGATGACCGCCTCGAATTTACCAGCCTTGATATTATCCGCATAGATAATACCATCCATGTCCTCATCTACCAGCACCAGCTTCTTTCCCTGGGAACTTGTCAGGGTTACTTCAAATGCAGTTCCTGTAATCAGCTGTCCTGTAGCCGCATTGGTGAATCGGATCTTCAAGTCCTTTTCAACAGATTCAAAATTTACACTGACCTGTACATTTTCTTCATCGGACGATTCTGTGGTGTATACTACGTCCTCTATCTCCATAGAACTGTCTTCTGCTGCATTCAATCTTGCATCTGCCATTGCCAGCAAGCCACTCTCGCCAACAATGCCGACCCTGCTCAGTTCTGTTCCTACAGGAACGATTGCCTGGATCTGCTCATCTATATTCTTACTTGCAAGCACCATACTGCCCGCTACAATAGCACCAATCAGCAATACTACCCCCGTACAGACAAGGATTACATCAAACGGTGTCAGGTTATGTACAAACTCCCGAATCACTTCTGTCGTAGCCGACCAGTCAAAAGACTTTCTGCCATGAGACTTATTCTTATTATGATGGTTCTTTGGTTGATGTCCACCAGCTGCTGCATCCGTTGGTGCATAACCGGTATCATATGCATCCTCGTCCCATTCTTCCTCTTCATAGGACTCTTCTTCATAATAATCTTCATACTCATCTTCCGCATCTGTAAATGCTATCGTATTGTCATCATACGCAGACTGATCCTCATATTCTGCTTCTTCTATATATTCAATTTCCTCTGTATATTGATTTTCTTCATTATATCCAGATTCCTCAGTATAACCAGAAGCCATTGCCTGCTGCTCTGTATTTTCTACCTCAGCATCATATTCAGATGTGTATTCTACATCTTCTTCATATCCTTGAGCATACTCATCATTCCCGGCTTCATCCATGTATTCAGGTTCATTCTCATAATATGCCTCATCTGAGTACTCTGCATCATCCTCATATCCTTCTTCATCCGCATATTGTGCTTCATCTGCATACTCGTAATCTTCTTCTATATAATCGCCATCTTCATAATATGCCCCTTCATCATCTTCCGGTGCATACTCCTGATCCTCGTATTCTTCCTCTTCATAATAATCATCATATTCTTTTATTCTTTTATCACCCTTGCGGGCAGGTTTTCTTTTATTCGTGCCAAATAATCCAAATGTCTTCTTTTTCTTCATGCCTTACTCGTCCTTGGACACCCTCCTGTTCTTTCTAATGTACTCTCGGAGTCTTCTAAATGAAGCATTCTGAGAGTACATTCTAATCAATTGCTATACATATCCTTTAGTATAGCAAATTGCATAATTGAATACAATAAAAAACACAAATTAACCACTTATTGCCAGATTCTTCTCTAGGAATAAAACACCGCAATGCCTGCCATAATACACACAATGCCCGCTATTCTTCTCTTCGTCAGTTTCTCTTTGAAAAAGCCAAAGCTCAGAAGCGGTACTAACACATTGCCCAAGGACTCTATCACAGGTCCATTCTTATACTCCACTCCACCGTATGCCCACAGGCTGATCAACATAGAACAGACCAAAAGCCCATATCCACTGATGACCCATATGTTCAAATACTCACGAATCGGTGACTCATATGTCTTCATTGCACTTTTCTTCAACAATATCTGGGAAAAGGAAGCCACAGTAACACTAAGGAACATTGCTGCCAAATACGGATTGATCATTGTTCTGCCTCCTTATCTGTATTGACCAGTACAATACCCACCAGTACAATAGCTACTCCCACTATATTCCTTATCGTTATCCTGTCATGGAAGAACAGAACAGCCCAGATCATTGACCACAGAATTGCCATTGCACGATTGGCATATGCAACTGACAATTCGAATTTCTTAATCATTTGCTGCCATAGCAATGCATAGATTCCCAATAGTATAAACTCCAATCCAAAAAAGAGCAAAAATAACAAGTGTTCTTCTTTGTGTCCAGACGCCGCTTTTGCCATAACGCTTGATATTGTATATATAATTACTACAGCCTGTAGCTGCAATATATTTTTCCATTTCACATTTTTCATATAACCATGACCTTTCTGATCACACTATCCGTATTTTCTGTGCACATTCTTTTAACATATCGTTTTTTGCATAAAATACACTTGTACACAAACCTTGCACATGTTCATTATCTTGCCCTGTCCTCAGGCAGAATATCTTCTTCATCCAACAAATCCTGATCCCGAAGTACCTCATAATAATTATAATCCATATAAATATAGTAGCCACTTACCAGACCTTTATAAATGTAATTCTGTTCTTCCATACTTCCCTTCATAGGCTTCACAGAAGACAGTACTACATACGTACAATGTTCCTCTCTGGCGCACTGGGCAATCTCCTGCGCATCATACTCCTGCGCTTCCATGGCATCATATAATGCATTTGAGAAATTCCACTGGGTTTCCACAATATTTCTGCCATACGGTGTGAAGATATCCGCTGAATACTGTCGGATAAAAGGCAGCAGCTCAGCCGGTATCGCTGCGATTGGCTTATATTTCTCCATTTTCAGTGCATCTGCCACATCAATCACTACCTGCGGCATATGATACGCATTCACAGCTTTAAAATGCAATGTATTTGTAAAATAAAATTTGCCATTCATGCAGATGACCAATACTGTAAGAATGCATACAAGTACACGGCTGATGCGCTTTTTAAAATGGCTGACAGCCCTGACAGCACTATAGCAGACCAAAATCCCTATCGGAATTGACCAGAATACACGATAATAGATCTCTGCATCTACTTTGATTCCAATCCATGCATAGAGTGGACAACAGAATAACACCGTAATCGCTGTCACAAAATATACAAGCACTGTTTTGATACGCTTGTCCCTCTCCGTAATCCACAGAAAAATCAACGCAGCCAGAAACAGCAAAATTAAAAAGCGATTGTTATTATATAAAATAATATCTTCTATCAACGTAGTAAATGCCGTTTTCATATTACTAATCAGCCTTTCTTCTTTATTTCGCCATCAGATAACAGACAGCAAAAATAAAGCATGGAATACAGCATGCCCCCATCTGCAGCAATATCTTGATACTATGTTTCCTCCAGGCAAGCAGCAGTGCAGCTACCCCTACCAATGTAGGAATCAGCATAAAAGCCACACTGGTTGCAAAGACCGCTGAAATGATGACTGCACAGAATAACATCCAGATTCCCCTCTGTGGATGTTCATCTGCCAGATATAAAAAGCACAGGAAAAGCGCAGGCAGGACAATTCCTGCCATAAGCCCCTTCCCCTGCCAGGTTCTTGTCATGGCAAAGGTCTCCGCTGTATACAATGAAATATTTCCAAAAGCATACCAGATAGTCATGAAGATCATAAACAACGGCCTATACTCTTCTTTCTTAGGGAACAGTCTTCTGGCAATCTGCCCATATACACAATACATCAACAATAACCACACTGCACTCAGTACACTATGTGCTATCACCGCCGGGTGTATGCCACTCAGCCTCGACAGCCACGCCTGATAAATCGGTGTCGGTGACAAGGCATGACGTCCATCCAGCGGATACAGATATCCTGTGTAATTATCTCTCAGATACATGGTATCAAAGGTGTCTGTCACCACCGCTGTTGCAATATAATAGGCATCATCACCATCATAATACTCCCAAAAGACAGCCACGAACATCTGCACTGCGATAAGCAAAAATACGACAATCCAGCCAATTTTACAGGATAATGTCCAGTTTTTTATTCCTTTTATCTGCCCGGCAAACTCTACAAGAACATTTCTGCCTCTCCATAAAGAAATGCCAAGCAATACACATATTAGAAATGTGTATACTACCACTACCAATGTAAAACTCTGTTCTAATAAAATAAAGGGAACGGCTACCACCTCAAACACAGCAAAGCTTATAAACCAACCGCAAATATAAGCCATTGCGGGAGTTCTTTGAAGCTTATTCATATGCTTGATTGGAATCATTCCCAGAATAAGGGGCACTGCCAGCACAAGGATCAGCAGAATCCCCCAATGAATTATCTGCACGATAACTTATTCTCCTTCATTCTGTTTCTTCTGATACTTCTTATAAAGCAGAGAAGCAATTACACCTGTTATTATACCTATTATCATTCCCCCGAGTACATCTGTAGGATAATGTGCTGCATTATATAGTCTGGAAAGGGCAATCAGTGCGGATATCACAATTGCAGTCACTCCATATTTTGCAGGCATACACATTAACATTACAGTTGCTACAGCAAATGCCGAACCCGTATGTCCGGAAGGAAATGAAAAATCCGTTGGTAAAGAGCCTAATAAATGCAAATCTTCTAAAACATAGAAAGGTCTGATCCTCTGTACATTCGGTTTAATCAACAGGTTGACAATTGTAAATTCCACTGCCAATGAACCAAATGCTGTAATGCCCACTTTACGATATCTTGTCCACAATAACAGTACAATTACACCAATAATAGCCAATATACCATGATCATTGATTTTGGACACATATGGCATTATATGATCCAGCCATTCTGTTCTTAGATTCTCCTGTATCCACAACAGAATTCCCGCTTCTGCCTGATTCAAATTCTCCATTATACACAACACTTTCTTCTTTTATTTTTGGCCAAAGTATAAAGATAATTCTGCAGCAATATGCTCCCCTAATACAATATTGCCATTATCATTTGGATGTAATCCGTCATGTAAGTAATAATCACTGGATTCCTGTGAACTGCAATCCATAAATCCCTGATTATATAAATCAATTATGTGGAATCCGTATTCCTTTGCAAGTTTTCTCTGCACATCCAGAAAATCATTCAATGTAGGCTGCGTTGTAATGTCTGAATATGTAGCACTTGAAGTTTTACCTACATTATACATCATGACAAAAAATATCTGCTTATCACCATAATATCTCTGTAACTGATCCATAAAAGAACGAACCGCTCCACAATACCCTGCTGTACTAAGCTTATCATCCACATTACCAAATCTCTTATCGTCTGTAACTGACAAATAATCATTTACGCCTGCAAAAACTACAATAATATCCGAATTCACATTAGTGACATTTCCAAAATCATCATTCAGGGAATAATCTTCTCCACCATAATTTCCAAACATTCTGCCGCCCTTGCCATGATTCAGCACATTGGCAAAATGCAGGTAAGAATTCACATAAGTTACATAGCTTACTCGATTACCATTCTGATCTACTGCCGCAGTTACACCTTCTGTAATGCTGTCTCCAATGAAGACAATATTGGTTCCCGCAAAGTTGTATGCATTATTCGCCAGAATCTGTCTGTCCATTTGATTGATTTTTGTTGTCTTATCCTTTGAGTTTGGCAGACTGAATAACAGTTCCCTTGCTTCTGCGAAATTTGCCTGCTGCTGCTTTCTGGCTTCTTTTTCCCCTTCTGTCAGCCCTGCTGCTTCATTCGGGTGCTCATAGGAAAGGCTCTGAGCCTCAGTGGTGTTCTCTGTTTCCGTTGTTGACGTTTGTTCTTCTGTCTGCTGTGTCTGCGTCTGTTGAGTCTCTGCTTCCTGCGTCTGAGTCTGTTCCAATGAAGTCTCCACCTCAGAGAATATTTCCTCCGCTTCTACTGTTGATGTGTCCGTCTGCTGTGCTTCTTTTGTGCAAGCGGTTGTCATAACCATACATCCAGCCAATATTAGTGCTACTATTTGTTTTTTCATTTTAAACTCCTCTAAATTCTAATCTGTCTCAGGCAATCAGCCTCTGCATAGCGATTCTGAGACATATAAAAATCTGCCAGTTCCTCTCTTCTTGTATCAAACATTTCATTTCCAGACATCAGATTACCTGGGTGAAACATTAATTCCAGTTGTGCCTTTTTACGTTGCGCATAATTTCTATATGCATGTAATAATGCATGCACTGTTTCATATCGCATATCACAGGTATAGAAAATACCAAAGAAAACCGGTGCTGTAATTCCCTTCTTGCTTAAAATGCGTCTGGTATGTCCTTCTCCTGTTTTTAATATGAGCCATTTAATCCAGTTCACAGGTGGAATCTTATATGGCTTATCCTTGGTTAGCATAACCGGCGATAGTGGATCTACAGGAATACGTATCTCTTTTACATGGATAGCAGTTTCTTCCAGTACCTCCATCAATACATCAAACACTATGGGAATCATATGATAATGCTGATGGGAGTCTATTCCTGTAATATTATAATTGCATTTATCAGTTACTGCCTGCAACTGTGCCATTAGTTCACATTTAAGCTGTTGCCTGAGCATTTCTCTCTTGCTGCCATGCAATATGTAATTCCATAACCATAGCTTTACAAAAGAACAGGAAAACATTCCCTGTTCATCTACCAGCATGCTTACACGCTCAGCTCCGGCTACTGGTCTACCTTCCACCAGATTTATATGAAGTACTCTTCTGATCTGATGTTCTGGATCAGTCTCTTCCAATAACTCTCTACATTCCACAAGAGCTGGCGAATTGGGTAATACGCTGATGCTGTTCAATACCCCCTGTTTATAACAATCCAGGATTCTTTTCGACTGTTCAGGTGTCACTCCATAGTCATCCGCATGGAACCAGATGTGTTCTTCTTCATTATACACGTTATTTTGATCCCTTTCTCCCCAGTACGATAAATACTGTCTTAAATAGAATTTTAATGTCTAACAATAAACTCCAGTTATCAATATACTCTAAATCCAGCTTGACGATCTCTTCAAAATCCTGAATATCGCTTCTTCCACTCACCTGCCACATACCAGTCAAGCCCGGTGTGATACTCATACGGCGTCTGTAATAACCATTGTATTGTTCAAATTCATCCTCTGTAGGTGGTCTGGTTCCTACAAGACTCATATCGCCTATCAGAATATTAAAAAACTGCGGCGTTTCATCTATACTTGTCTTTCGGATAAATTTACCAACCTTCGTAATTCTTGGGTCATCTTCCATTTTGAACATCAGACCCTTGATCTCGTTCTGTGCTTCCAGCTCTTTCTTTCTCGCTTCCGCATCTATATACATTGAGCGAAATTTCCATATTTTGAACCTTCTGCCATTCTTACCAATCCTGGTCTGGGAGAAGAATACAGACCCCGGTGAATCTATCTTGATTGCAATTGCCACAAAAGGCGTAATCAACAGCGTCAATATACATCCTATCAGAGAACCAGCGATATCCATCAGTCTTTTAACCAACAGTCTTCTGGAATCCTGAGATTGAAGAGAAAAGGAAATAACTGAATATCCCGCCAGCTGCTGTACGTATGTATTGGGATTTGCTTTGCTGAACAAATCAACACGATAATGGCATACAAGCCCCATTTCTTCAAAACGATGTACCATTTCCCGTATTTCTGCCGGTTCCACACCAGGTAAAGACAGGAAGACTTCATCAACCATCATCTGACAGACTACATCATACACATTCTCCATAGAAGCAACAACTGGTATCCCCGCTATTTTAGCTCCTACCATATCTATATCATACACAGCTGCAGCCGTAATATCATAATCCCATGCTTTCTCCTGCTGCAAAGTCTCCAATACATCCTTCGCTGTTATCTCTCTGGTCAGTACGAACATCTTCGTACTGTTTACACTTTTACGGTAATAATCCAGCATATATCTACGGTAAACTATATGTGCTATAAATGTAATTACCGTATTAATGATCGCAAAGATCAGATATACCAGACGAGAGAACTCATATGCCTGCTGTGTCAGATATAATATCAGAACCAGTCCCACAACGATAATTCCCGTATAGCGGATGGTATAATACAGTTCTCGAATATTACTTCTTTCAAAGAACCACCGATTACCGTCCAAAAAAAGCGTATACATCAAGCATAAAATCAAAATATACGCTCCTACCATGGAATGATAGTCTCTGGGATACGCTTCCTGCGCAATCAAATGAAATCTGATAAATAGTGACAGATAATACGAAACTGATACGCATACCATATCAATCAATAAGATACTGTACGTCTCTATCATATTGTTCTTTCTTCTTATATTCTCCATATTGCTCCCTCATATATTCATGGATACTGTACTTTCTGAATTATAACATACCTATACAGGCGTTGCAATCAACAGTATAAAAGAAAAGAATGGTCATACCAGCTACACTGATATAACCATCCTTATACTTTTATTTGAATTTATCCATCATTTTAAGGATTTCTTCCAGTTGTTCTTCTCTTCGTTCATTTCCCTTACAGGCTTCATTGATCAAAGATAAATAATAACCTCTCTCATCCATGAAGAATCCCGGCTTGCAATCTGTCTGTTCATAAATATGTAATAACAATTCTGCATCAGGTTTGATATCTTCCTGCTCCAACAAACGATATTTTTTAATATTTACGCCAATGCAATTTGCCATGTTGATCTGAGAAATATCATTGTATGCCTTTCGCAATCTGACCCATCTGGTATCTTTCTGTCCGTCAATTCCAGTCCAAAGCTTCAGCAGATCTCCACCGATTCCCTGTGGCACACCGCCGTCCTGTTCCCACTGTTCCCATGCCCATTCACACAGTTTCATAAAACTCACAAACTGTTTTTCATCTTCTACATGTGTCAACTGTTCCAGACATGGAAGTAATTCCTGCTTAGACTCTCCCAAAATCAATGCATCTATATCATAGCCCTTCATCTGCAGCACATACAAATTGTCAAAAGAAATCTTAATCTTACCTGATTCTACCTTACTATACTGACTCTGTGTCATCTTGAACTGTTTTGCCAGATCATTCTGACGCAAATTACATTCTTTTCTGTACGCAGCAAGCCTCTTGACTATCGCTTCATAATCCATGTTGCACTATCACCATCCTCATTCGAATTGTTATGCCTATACTTTCAAATACTTCTACTCTTTTATTTTACAATAAGATGCAATAATGTCATGTGCCTATTTTTGAATATATTGTTGAAATAATAAAGTTGGGGCAAAATCATCACTTTTGTCCCAACTTTTATTTTATTTCTCTTTCAGTGTATTAATCATATCAATCATCTCTGCGGCTTCCTTCTCAGAAATACGTTCTTCGCCGGCGAAAGCTGCCATAAACTTACTCAGACTGTTCTGGAATTTGGTCTTTACAAAATCCCTGCACTCAATATGCTCCAGATCTGCGCGAGTATACTTAGCTTCAACAATACCTCTTCTTCTCACGATTACGCCTTTCTCCTCAAGGCGAATCAATAAAGTGTTAAGTGTCTGGCGTTTCCATTCCTTCCCCTTATTCTCAGTGAAGTAATCCATGATCTCGCCTGTTTTCACCGGACGGTTGTTCGTCCACAAGAAATCCATGATCTGCTCTTCTGTCCTTGATAATTCATACTTCATAATAAAATCCCACTCTCTGTATAATTTTTTATCCTCATTGCGTTACTTGCCCATAACGGAAATCCTTAAACTCCCATATTGAGCACATATCCAGCCCTTACGTTGCAATTATACATTTTTATTATGATTTTCTCAATACCATTTGTTGCATTTTTTTGACAATTATTAGCATAATATTGATAAAGTGTTGTGTATACAGTGTACAATAATTACTATTTATTCATTGTCTTCCCTGGATAACACATCCCAGAAATAATACCTTGGACGTCTTTTCGTCTCCATATAGTTTCGCCCTACATATTCTCCAATGATTCCCAGAGCTAACAAAATCGCTCCTCCAAGCAGCCATATAGATGCCAGAATAGATGACCATCCACTTACTGTTGTTCCAAAATAATGCTCATAAAATACGTGCACGATCATGCAAAATCCCATAATCAGTGCCGCTACTCCCATCATAAACACCATTCTGATTGGTTTAATACTAAAAGACGTAATGCCATCTACTCCAAGTGTCAACATCTTAGATAATGAATACTTAGATTCTCCCTGCATACGCGGAAAGACATCGAAATGTACCACCGAAGTCTTTAGCCCAATATCAGGAATAATGCCTCTCAAGAACAAGTTCACTTCTTCATACTCAGATAATGCATCCAGCGCTTTCGCACTCATCAGTCTATAATCAGCAGAATTCTCATAAATATTGCATCCCAAGAAATGCATTAATTTATAGAAGATCGTAGCTGTTGACTTTTTAAAGAAAGAATCTGTATTTCTGGAATTTCTTACTCCAAATACAATCTCATTTCCTGCATAATATTCCTTGATAAACCGATCCATTGCTTCAATATCCTGCTGCAGATCTGCATCAATCGTAATTACAAAATCGCAATATTTTCTGGCATACATCATACCTGCCAAAATAGCATTCTGATGTCCCCTGTTATGTGCAAATCTAAGCCCTATCACTTTCTCTTCTTTCTGAAATAAGGACTGTATGATCTGCCATGTCTTATCTTTAGAACCATCATCCACGAACACAATCCTGCTTTCTTCAGATATCAACTCTTTAGATATTAGATCTTCTAATTTCTTTATCAGTGAATGTGCTGATGCCTCTAACGCTTCTTCTTCATTATAGCAGGGTACTACAATATATAGCTTTCCCTGCTTTTTGCTTCTGTCTGTTTCTTCAAATATTTCTATCTTGTCCAATTTTATATGTCCTCTCGTTGCTTTTTATCCATTCGTGTAAGACATATGAATTTCACATTGGATGTAAAATACCGTCTCCATAAACGCTTCGGATCCTGTAGCAGGCGATACAGCCACTCTAACGACATTCTCTGCATCCACCGAGGGGCACGCTTAATATAGCCAGCCAGGTAATCAAAGCCGGCTCCTACGCCAATCAGCACTCCCTGTAGTTGTCCCATATGCTGATACATCCATTCTTCCTGCTTCGGTGCGCCGAGACCTATCCATATAAAATCCGGTCTGGCTTCATTGATCTTAGCCACAATCTGTGCATCTTCCTGTGGTGTTAATGCCCGAAATGGCGGTGCATACATACCCGCTATTTGAATTCCCGGGTAATCCCTCTCCAAAACCTCTTTCATAGACTGCAGAGTCTCTTCTGTTGCACCATAAAAGTAATGCCGATATCCCTTTTCCTTAGATATAGCAAACAATTCCAGCATCAGATCCGGTCCTGTTACCCTCTGTGCCTGCTTATATCCCTTTCTCCTGCTGTAACTTGATAGAGGAGCTCCATCAGGCAACGCCATGGCAGCACTGTTCTGTATCTTACGATATTCTTCGTTTTCATAAGACATTACTGTAGTATGCACATTAGAAACACAAATGTACTTACCACGTAAATCATCCAGATGCCCGCCGATATATTTGATTGTATCTGACATATTGGTAACATTTATATTTGTCTTCAATATCTCACAATGCTGCAGCTCTTCCATTATTTATCCTTTACTTTATCTGTGATTTATAAAACAGTATGCACTATTACGTGCAGTCCAATTGATTATAGCATTATTGATATAAAGTAGTCAATTCAGGGAAGTGTTATTCATAGTAATTTTACTTAAAAAGCGAACTCCTTAATGCATCCTCAGAGTTCGCTCTTCTTGTATTACTACAGCACTTATTGTGCTTGTATCATGTCTGTATATACCAATGCATATGCTGTTGAAATGTAATCTGTTGTAAATGTTACCGTAGCATCATTCGAATCTTCATCAGCAAGCATATTGATTACTCCATTTCCCAGCTGAATTAAAGTAAATCGTCTGCCTGGATACTGATATGCTGCCGGCACTGCCATAGTATACTGCATTGGGGAAGCTGTATGCCTCACAACTCCCTGCCTATTACTCATGGACATATTATAAGATGCCACATACTGATTGTCTCCAATTACCAATGAAAAAGCTTCCATAGCAGCTACACCCTGCTGTCTGCAATTTATAGTCAAACTTCCTACTTCCTGCCCATAACTATTTGCCATCGTTAATTTACTGGAACAATCAATCAATGGATAGTCTTTATTATATGCAGTAGTAAGCGCATCTCCAGGATAAAGATTCTTCAATGTGCCGCCCGCATTCTGTTGCACCAATCCTATCATATAATAATTATCCAGAATAAAACGATAAGAAGTATATTGCTTCATCATAGGAACCATACTATCCAATGTATTATAAGGGATCTTACCGATATTCTTACTTACCATATCCATTCCCTGAATGTTAAACTGGCATTCCTCATACAGGCCGCCAAAAGCTGTAGCATCTTCCACATAGACATTAACCGGCAATGTTACCTGTCTCACCGTTTTCATATTAGAAAATGCTTCTGCACCAACAGAGGTAATTCCTCTATAAAACACAATACTTGTTACTGTGCTATTATGCCATGGTCTATTGCCCAGGCAATCTCTGCTATAAGCCGGTACATCACCCGTACCTGTAATATAAAGCGTATCATTCATAATCTTAGCTATCAGGTTTGTTGACTGCCCGTCTGAATATGTCCATGTATTTTCTCCATTAGCAGTCCATACCGGGCCTTGTGATTCTGCATGTACGTTCATTGGACAAATTGAAATACACGTAAGTATTGCGGCACATAAAACTCCAATTAACTTTCTCATAAGTATCTCCTTTCCAAGGTGCTCCTTATAAAATATCGAATTTATATTTATATTTTACAGTTTATTTCAAAAATATTCAATATTTTCTTGCTCACTACAAAATAATCTACTAAAAAGTGATTCCATATGACTTGCTTCCAGCAGTTATCTGCTTACTGATATTGCGGATCAGCTTCATGAAAATTTCAAATCTCTTATCGCCTCATTTTATTGCTCTTTTCTTCATACGCTACATTCTCACTTGAAGTTTTTCTAAAATAAAAAACAATTTTATTCCAATTTATCTGTATAATTGCTAAACCTGTCAAAAAACTATTGTTTATTAAATCCCAAGTCTCATTATCAATCTTCCGTAGATATAACCACACATTTAAAAAAATAAATGCCAACATATATATTAATAATATTTGATTTTTAAGTTGCTCATCATCATATGTTTTGCTTTCTTCTTCAAATCCTAACATTTTATCAATAAACCATTGATTAATTATTACTCCGCATTTTCTGTAAATCACAATGAACAAAGAGAATATACAATACAAAACCAAAGTACCATAGTTTTCATCCACCACCTTTAAAACAAATAGTGTTAGTATCAAGAAAATAGTGGCAAAGACCGACATAGTAACCACTGTCGAAAAAATGTTTTTAAATCTCATGGTTATAGAATATGCGGTCACTGCCACCATAAGCAAAATTATTCCACATCTAAATGATTCATCAAATATAAAACCTGCTATTAGAAAACCTAATATAACCAATACTAATTTCTCACGCAGATTATCCTCAAAATTAATTAGTTCTAATACAATTCCAAACATTATAGCTTCAATACATACAATCATATATACAATATTTTCATAAGAAAACCTATCTGCTTCATTTTTATATAATATAAAATATATAATTGTACCAACTGTAGCCAGTAATACACCTATTATAATTGAAATAATATGAAATCTTTTACTTTGATTTCTTTTAAATATCATTTTTTCCCCATTCTTTTGTATAACAAAGACAGTTGCTAATTTTTCATATATTGCTTGTTCCATTTTATTTTTCGACAAACGTATATTACCATACCGTTCTTCATTATCTTGAAACCATGTTAAAATATGCTTATCTTAAGCTGAAGTGATGGAAACACTTTGATTCCCGTTTTCCAATCCGGTACAGATCACAGTCATTCACTCGAAAGGTATAAATGTGATTGCTATGATCAAGAAAAATAGACAAATCAAAGTATCTCCTTTCCATTAATGTTATGGTAGAAAATTTGTTGTATTCGATGTAAATCTCAGCGCATCTGACAACTTTCCATAACCTCTGTAACCTTTGAAAATGGATTTTACTTAATGTTTTCGTTTCTGAAAGATTATCTTTTTAAATACTGTCTATTATCTTTAATACATCATTATAAAAGGATATTTTTTTATATTTTTCTTCCAAAGCTATTCCATCTAATATTGCATATACTATAAAGTATACTGTCAAAATAATAACATATTCAGTTAAAAGCGAAAACTCAAAATTGTCAATCCAATTATTCTTGTCTTCTAAATGTTTATCAACATAAGTTATTATCCCATCATTCATTAATAACTCGCATACTTCTTTTGTCTCATTTGAATCCAAATCTCCCTCAAAAGAAAAGCAGGAATTTTTTTCTTCCGCTATAATTTGAATTTTGATACCATATTTTTGTAAAATATCTTTAGTATCTTGATGTAAATCAGTAAGATCAGAAGCATTTATGTAAAGTGTATTTTCGCGTGGGAAATCCAATGTTTCTACCTTTTGTGACAAATACGGAACTATTATTGAAACAAACATTACCAATACTGGAATTATCCCTGAAAGGAAAATCGAAGTTATTGCTTTGCTTTTAGCCGATTGTATTTCAGTTTGATATTTCCTTGCGCAAATAAAATGTTTTGCATTCTCTTTTTCTACGTCTGGAACTTTATTAAACCACTCTTGAATTAATTCTTTAAGCCCACACCAATTAGGAGAAATTGGCTTCTGATTATATACTATTTTTTCAGATAACGATTTAGCTTTCCATATCTTTTTATATACTGCCCCAAATTTGTGTTCATCAAATCCATATAACTTTTTTCTCACGTTATTTTGCATACCTTTCCATAATCACTTCCATATTTCAAACTACATTTCTAAGTCATTAACCCTCCAAAGGGCTATGTTGCTGCTCGCCCCAAAGGGCGGTATCGCCACACTAAGATGTACATGATCGATACAAGCTGCACCTGCTATAATCTCCACATTTTTATATTTATATAATGTACTGATTATTTCTTTTACATCGTCTCTAATTTTTCATATGCTCCTATTGTCCACTTGCCCCCTCCTATGTTTGAGTTTGGCTTGCGACACCATTCTCAATATAACATGGGAGGTTTTTTATTGATATCCTCACCATTTCCACTTACACTATTCTCCCCAGCATAGCTGGGGGGATTAGACCTTTCATTTATGAATTACATGAATGCTCTTTAAGTATTATTTTATTTTCAAATTAAAATCAACTATATCTTTAAATGCCAATCTCAATCTCAAGCACTTATCCCAACTTTGTTCCAGGCTTACCTCCGGCAAAACGGTACTAACATATTTCCAATCAGTAAAATCCATTTCTGAATTTTCCAATCTATAATTTATCTCTTGAAATACCATTTCATCAAATTTCTCGACTCCACTACCTTTCAGCTTTATCACAAATGGTAAGGCAAAAAAGGAAATTTTATACCTTTGTTTTTCATTTATACAATCCATCATTTTAGTCAATGTATTAATCCATTGTCTGCACTCATCAATATCCTGTATATTATAACTATCCACATATTCCGTCAATTCGTATATAATTGTAAAATCAGAAATATGTTTAACTATATCTATATATATTTTAGGGTTTTTAGCACAATACGGTATCCAAAAATTTATCTGATCTAAAGTAAAATCATCCTTAGACTTATAGAAATCACAGAGCACATTTTCTAAGTCTTGACCAAACATTTGATATACTTCTCCTGAAATGTTTTCAGTCGTATGCTCTACAATATTTCTTATAATTATTTTTTTATCTTTGCTATTGTTTAATCTTGCATTACTTAATAAATCAAGTTGATAATTTTTATCTTGTTTCCATATTTTTTTGCAAAGCAAAAAACGAGCATCAAGACGTACCAATACCATGCAAATACTATAGTTCAAATTAAATATTATATCCAAATCATCGGGCGTTAATAATTCTATGATTTGTAACACCACTTTTACACCATTTCTATTTAATGTATTATGAACATATTCATCAAATATAAGATTTAAATTCTCTTTATTGCATTCATTATAAATGCATTTTGCATATTTTACAGCCACCTTTTCAGAAAGATCTTTCTTTGTAAAAATTCCTTTTTTTTCCTTCATTCCCACTAATATTTCTTTAATCAAACTACTATGTTCAAACCACGTCTTCATCTCTTTATCATCATAAAAATAAATTAAATTCCTTGTTTTTTCAATCAGCTTAATTCCTTCGCTTAATTTACTTAGCAATACAAAATACTGTTGCAACACAATCGGCGTCTTAAATTCATTTACTGCATAAAAAACTTTGGTCAAAGAACAAAATCGTTCTCTATTTGTAATACCATATTTTGAGCAATAACCATATAATTTTTCATATTCATTATTAGTGAATTTATCATCTAAATATTTTACCCATAGTGGATAATTAAATCTAGCTTCTATATTTTTATACACAACAACATTTTCAATTTCTCTTGACAATATATTGATTTTTCCTGGTATTGTAATTTGATAGTCAAAGACTATGCCGTCAATGTAACGATTGGCAAGTGAACACGTACAGATTGTTAATTTCTGCAAAATATATATAGGTAAAATTGGCAAAATACTTAGTAATGGCTTTTCATATTTTTCTGTATTTTCATCCTCAATAATTATTTTTCTGTCTGAACGAAGTAAGGTGTAAATAGCATACTTGCTATAATTTATTACTTGCTTCTTTTTTGCAGGACACAATATTTTTTTCCCATACTGTCCAAACCCCTCATTGATATCTGGTCTTTGAAATATGGCTTCTATATCAATTCCTTCTTTCATAGAAGTCAAATCATTAAAACTGACCAGCACAATATGCGTCCATACACACCCTGGTCGTTCCAATTCTTCAGCGTACCATGTTTTAGCAAATACATAGTAACCATCTTCATATATTGGATAACAAGTAATATAACTCTTAAAACTCCCCATCCCAGATGCATCACTCAGAAAATCTACATCCTTTTGTCTCCATAATGTCTTATCTAAAGAAGTGTTTATTAATGTATGTCCATTATTATATCCAAATAACATTTGATCTACATATATTCCATCCATACTTCCTTAATCTCCAATCAAATCAAAATATTGGTTATATCATTTGATTTATTACCTTTACTATCTACCACTATGATACGCTCTGACTGATTTTCATAATCCTCTAATTTCTTATATACTTCAGGATCATCCAAATCCCCACCTTGAGCACTCAATCCCCAATACTCACATTTATACAGTTCAGAATTTGTATATAAAAATTGCCAAATTAGTGGAACTTTATCTCTAATTACCTGTTCTGGTGTTTTATATTCCGGATACATATCCCAAGCAGATACAATTATTTTTAAATTTATATTATCCTTTTTAATGTAATAAAGATATTGCAAAATTTTAATATACTCTGCTTGTATATTTAAACGAAACTCAGATACTATCTCAATCTGTTCATCTGTTTCATTTCGTATTGCCTCTGGGATGTCCGGAATCAATGCATCTCTTTCTGTTTTACTAGGATTTATAAAAACAAAAATTCCACTGCTTTGAAGTAACTGATTATACTTTTCTTCATCAATAACGCTGCTACTAACAATATGTCTAAATGTTTCTCCTGATTGATCTGGCAAAGAAACCATTATTTCATTTCCTGTTTCCTTTTCAATCAAATTCAATCTTGTATTATAAAATTTGTTTTTAAACGTTCTACTTACTTTTTCACACTTTGCCCATCCAGCAGCAATTGTATTAATATATTCCATGTCATTTACTTTATCAAGAGATAACCTAGACCTATTCCCACTATCTGAAATCAAGTAGTATCCTAATGCACCAATAAACGACGTTTTTCCACTATCAGGCAGCCCAATTATATAATAATCCCTCTCCATCTGTTTACCTCTCCATAAACCGATTAAACTGACTTATCACCTGTAATTCTCCGTATTGATTTTTTACTTCCTTCTGTTCATTGCTACTCTCATCCACCCAGAATGTTAACAAGTCTAGTAGCGATGTACTGCCCTCATCTAGATGCTGGTAATCATTAAGTGCTTGTATACGAAAAAATCTTATTTTGCAATCTTTGTAATATTGCTGAAAATTATTTTCTATCTGCATCAATCTGCGCTTAACTTTTTCATTGCTGTTTATTCCTACAATTTCATCATTTTTACTAATAACAACATCTATATTCGTTCCTGCTCTAAATTGTTCCGACGATCTGATTGTCATGATCAATTGCCTTGTGTCCATTATAGCAGCATTCCACTCAGAATTTTTAAGTACAGCTTTTCCATCTATAAAAATAACGATTCTTTTTGCCAAAGCCAAGCATCGAACTTCCGAATCTAATCTATCTTTGTTCGCTTTACATGCATTAAACGTTTCTCCAGGAATATCAGACAAAATAATATTACTCTTTTTCTTTGTTGAATTAATATATAGTTTTAAATGATAATACCGTTCTTTTCTATCTTTAGGTGTTCTTGGCAATTCTACATTTGTTTTCCCCGAACTTACCCTAATATAATTTAGCAATTCTTCAAAGCCCGCTATTGTGTCTGAGCCTGAAAATAATATATTATTATTCGATTGACGTAAAAACATGCTATATAGCATAGCCATAAAGGTTGTTTTTCCACTTCCTGCCGGTCCCATAATACATATTAAATTTATTTTTTTCTTTGCTGAAAGTTGATATAGCTCTGTATCATTTAATGCCAATCCTAATGGCAATACTATTCCTTCCTTAACCTGTCCTTCTCCATAATAGTTCTGTTCTTCTATCCCTGCATCTTCTTCAAAAATGTCCTTCCCAATATCCTCTTTTATTTCATTCTCCAAATAAATTCACCTCTAGTTCTTATCTTTTTTTAATAGGCATTCCATATACATCTGATTGGCAATATCAATACCCGTATACTCCCTTTGTGCTGATTCAAACTTATTTTCGAATGCCTTTATCCAGTTTTTTTCTCCTGTTTCTCTTTTTTTACCTAATGCATATAAAATAGGCGTATCATTTACATCTCCTATTTTTTCAAACAACCTATCAATTATTTCATCACTACATGCATCTATATATGAATCAAATGTTTCTTTCTGTTTTCCTTTTTCCTTCATGGCTTTATTAATCAAACTGCAAGCCATATAAGGTCCTGGTTTGCATTGTACAATTTCCGCCAAATCTTTGCCTAATATGATAGCAGCCTTTTGAAGCGGTAGTTCGGAATAATCTTTTTGTTCATCATACGAATACCCATCCAAAAGCCACCACAGCAACTCTGTATTTTCATATAATATCTTATTTTTATTCATAAGTTCTAAATAATTTTTATTCAGGAAAGTACATATATTATTAATTTTTTTTACCATTGTGGATAATTTATTAATATCTTCAGAGTTTAATTCATAATTTTTGCTTTCTTCTACTGCTGGGAAATTAATATTCTTAGGTAATTGCGATATACTATTATATTCAAATACTATATCATCTCTAACTTTTGCTGTCACATTTTTATATTTATTTTGAATATCCGTGAAAATTTCCCATGAAATTGGCTTTCTTCCCAAAAAAGTATATGAATTTATATATACTATTATTCTAAACATAACATCTGTACTGTCTTGTTCACATATTTCATTTAAAATTATGCCTGCCAGTACTTGTAATTCATGAATTTTATCTTCAGCAAAAGTATTATCCTCTTTTGCGAAATTGCCTACTAACTTTTCTAAAAAATTTTGTTTACACTCCCTTTCAAAAAACAAATTTACCAAATCCCAAAGATCATCCACTTTGTAACTATTATTATAATAATTATATATTCCTTTTACTCTTTTGCTTACAATATTTTCATCCACTGCTATTGATGCATATCTATACTCTTTTGCAATAATCTGATTCATAAGTAATTTCTCCTATCCCATACTTTTTACAACGTTCTTAACACATCTAAAAAAGCTTCCTCCATATTCTTTTCTTTTAATTGCGCTAATAGCTTATCCAATTCATTTTTATAGCATTTTACGTCTGGAAATCTACGTTCAATTGCTTTTAAATCGCTTTGACTTAATACAGAATACCTATACGCAATTTCTTTAGCACTTGATGTAATCTTTCTTATATTATGATCTTTTTCTTCGCAATGTTCTATTTCTATTTCACTTCTTAATGATAATTTAAGTTCCTTATAATCTCTACCTGCATCACAAGAATCAATGTCTCTATGAAACTTACCAGTTTTATTATCGTATACTCTAGGATATACCCTAACAACCAGTTCATCTTTCCAAATTGCCACTGAAATCCAATTGTATAGCGGAATCCATTCATTTCCTCTTTCAGGTTTCAATGCACCAGAATTTATTATTATTCTCTTAGAATTTGCATCAATACTTTGAATATGTTTATGTCCATATAATTGTAATTTTGCTCTTTCATCCATTATTGGAATTAGTTGTTGATTATTCCAGCACTGTGTAGGATGATGACACAGTGTCATATAAATTACCTTTTCTTCTGGTCTAGGAACCTGCATATTACTTATCAACATTTTACATTCATTATCATTTAAATTATCATTATGATTTGATACTAATATGGAGTTCATCCCCCATAATCTCAATCTATATTGACCATTCATGAGAAAATCTGATTGCCAGTTAGGTTCGTCTACTGTATAATTGCATAACAATCCAGATGCAAAAGCATTGTAGTTTTCAATAGGTGCATACATTAAGCCCTGTACATATCTGTCATTTTGAATTTTTCTAAGTATATTATCTACGTTTTCTGGATTCATTTTATCTATTTTTACAAGTTCACTCTGTAAAACATTTATAATGTAAGAACCCTTTATTACATTCTGATCAACATCATGATTTCCTGCAACACAGAAAATATCTTTTAACGAAAGCGTACACTTAGTTGCTACCCTTTCTAAAAAATCTTTTGCAATATTTAATTCTTCCTGTTGCCCGCTAAATGCCAAATCGCCACAAACTAATATTCCTTTTACATCAATAATCTTTTTAAATTCTTCCGAATCTAAATCTCCAAGCATTGCCAACTGTAAATTTTTATCTATGTCATACGGATCACCACTAAATGATCTAAAATGTATATCTGACATTTGGATAAAAGAAATCCAATTATAAATGTCCATATTGCTATCCGCTCCCCCCTAGTGTATACAATTACCTTCCTTGGTAAAATTCAATATAATTTCAGCATCACTTAATTCATTTTCTTTTCGATAGCAAAAACTTATAGTTTTATCATTTCCAAGTCTTTGAAACAATGTTCCTCTAAGCAGCTTTGTCTTAGACGTATTTATTCCAGAACGATATATCTGACCACCATTCTGTTTTTTCCCATTGTGCCGTGCCAAATAGCAGCAGAGTCCTTCATTATTTACTCTTTTTTCTATAGTATTTATAACGAAATTATCATATCTATGTTCTAATGGATTATATCCACTTGGCATCATAGAGTTAAAAGCTTCATATAGCCCCCATTCCGGTATTTTTCCTCTATTGTTTCCTACTTTTATCTCAAAAAATCTTATTATTTCATCCCTTGATTGACTAAATTGATACGAATTTGCATATGTTTCAAATATTCGTTCCTCATTGTTTATATCAATAAAAGTCAACATGACAGCATAATATTGCGTTCCTCTGTTTAACTCTCTTAAGTCCTCAAAAACTACAACATAATTATGATTATTAAAGCAAAATTGGAATGCCGTTATATACCAATCATTATTTCTAAGACTTTGTAATAATTGCTTTACATTTGATAATACTAATGCCATTTTTCACTTGTATAATTATTTATAAACCTATAATCATACTTTCCTCTCTAAATTTTTCTACACTTCCGTATACACAAAAAGCACCTATCAATCTTCTGACTGACTCGGTGCCTTTCCATACGTCTTTATTATTTATTTTCTTAATGCTTTTAATTCATCCGGCTTTGGGGGCTGATGATAAATGTATGCGCATCTTGTATTGGCAGCTATCACTGCAAATGAGAATGCTAAAGACGTAATGGTCTGAAAAATGAACTGGCAATTTCTAATTTTCTTCAAATTCTTCACCTCTTTGCAAAATTTATATATTTATAATAATTCAGTCTGAAGATTTTGAATTGATGTTGTTGAAATTACTGGTTTATATGTAATTTTTACAGACACTACCTTGCATACATAAATACAGTTACTTTAAATATCGCTTCCTTTTTCTCAATCTCTACTGTTCCATGATATTTTTCTGCAGTATAGCGAACTGATTCCAGTCCAATGCCATGCTCTGTTTTATCCGGCTTGGTTGTCAGATATCTGTCATGATCATAGTTAATAAATTTATCATTACAGGAATTTTCTACAGCAATTAAGATACATCCTTTATTATATTGTATTTGAGTCTTCAACCATTTCTCAGAATTTTCTACCTTAGCTGCTGCCTCTATTGCATTATCCAATAGATTCCCCAGAATAACGCATAAATCACCTCGTTCAAAAGGCAGTTCTGGTATAACTGATATATCATACTCTGTCTTTATTTTCTCCTGTATCGCCTCTGCATCCTTATAACTCAATAAAGCATCTATGCAGATATTTCCGCTATGTACAGCTTCCTGACGATATATCTGATTCTGTTTCAGCAGCTCCTGTATCTTGTTTTGTGCCAGGTCATAATCTTTCGCCTCTATATCAGTGAACAAAGCCACTAAATACTGCTTCAGATCATGCCTTAACCGTGCAGTCTCCCGATAAGCCTGTTCTCTTGTATTAGCCTGCTGTTCACAGATCTTCAATTGCTGCTCGTATATTAACAGCTTTCTATCATCTATGATTTGCTTGCCAAGCCTATTATACACATCAAAAATCATATAATTAATCCAAATTAATAAAACTGTTGATGTAAAAAAGAACACACTTCTATCACTACCAACAGTTATCATAAATGAATTATGGATAATAAATATAGTTGCAGCAGGAACAGTAAATAAACTCAACCAGTATTTGAATGGAAGATTAGCCATATAGTCTGCTTTTGTATATCGGCTCATTACAAGCAACAGAATATACATAACAATCTTGGAGATAACAACTCCCACGATAAATCCGTTCTCCAGTAATGCAACTCCCGTCAATGTCAGTACATAATTGGTTGCTACCTCTACCAGCATCCATACCACATATAATGTACCTGCAAGAAATACTGCAAGCTTAAGCTCTACATCATATGTCAATTTACATATTAGAAAAGCCAAAAGAATATTTATCATTAAAATAGCAAATGGATGACTGGCATTAAATACCATAATTGCTATCTGAAAAGAAATATACAACACCCATACAATCCATCTTGCCTTATGAGGATTTCTTCTTTTCCAGCAAAAAACCTGAAAATAAAGTCTTACAATTTCAACGCCAAAGGCAACCATTAATATATTTATAATCTGATCATAAATCATTGCTTATACACTCCAATGTCACACCATAAAAATTTTTCTCTGTATCTCCTTCTGCCGTTTCTCACTAATCGGAAGCTCTGCTCCATTCTCCAGAATGACAGCATCGTGATGCACTATATTGATATACGTAGTGTTTACCAAATACGACTGATGAATCCGAATAAATGTACATGCCATGGATTCCAACTCTCTTTCTACATTGTCCAATTGGTCATAGAATATATCACTTTTTTGATTTCCATTTGTGTGTATATGTATTGTTCTATTATTACTCTCAAAATACATGATATCATTAAGATTTATCCTATGATGAACCTTATTATAGGAATATGTATAATACTCTTTTTTATTTTCCAGTCTCTTATATGCAATCATGAAGAATTTTCTAAACAGCTCCAAGTCGTTAATTGGTTTTCTCAAGAATCGAAACGGTTCCGTTTCAATCATAGATTCATAATATGTCTCATAATTGGATATATAGATAATTAAAGACGGTATCTCCATTTCTCTCAGCTTCTTCGCTGCATCTAATCCTCTCATTACCGGCATTTCAACATCCAGATAAATCAAATCATATACTTCTCCATCCTCAACACTTTGTATTAAGGATTTTCCATCAAAGAAAATACGACTTTGCACCTGTATATGCTGCTCTCTACAAATCTGCCTGATATAACCTTCAATTTGAGAGGTTGTTGTCACGTCATCATCACATATTGCTATCTGTATCATTTGTATTGCCCCCTATATGTTAATATTTACATTATATGATACCTTTTTCCTATAGAGCAATCTATGTAATCTCCATATTCGTAAAAGGGCAGATAGTAAGTAATATATTAATTTTTACATATAACTGCTTATTTTCAACTTCTTAATTTTATCAATTATACATCACATTATAATTATCTAATAAGTTCTACCAGGAAAGGAATATTATGGAAAATCTCTATCATAAATTAGCAAATTATCTATTATCCCATAATTATATCAAGCCAGAACAATACAATATATACTGCTATGGAATACAAATGATGTTTGAACATGGTCTGTCTATTATCACAAGCATTATTATTATTGCATTATTTCAAATGCCATTGGAAGGATGTCTCTTTTTTATTGTGTTTATTCCACTGCGATCTTATCTCGGTGGTCTTCATCTTAAAACATATAGAGCATGTTTTCTCTTATCGCTCATAACACTATTGTGTATTCTTGTGCTGGTTAAATTGTTTACACCAGCACCCTTGATATCCCTTATAATACTTGCATTATCTCTTAGCGTAATTCTTTTTCAAGTCTATAGGGATTATAAGCATACTCCTGCAGACAGTTTTCCAAAACAGGTGTGTATTCTGCTTGGTTTCATTATTATAATCTACAGCATTATGTTTTTTACAAGCCATTGCTCTGCAATTTTTACCATTTCATGTACTACGACATTAGTTGCGATTTCAAAGTCAGCGGAGCATTTTCGTGCAGCTATTGAATAATTTAATGCACTTTAAGTGAGGGGGAATATTAATGATTATCGCTGTATGTGGAAATATAGCCAGTGGCAAATCAACTCTTGCTCATTATATCAGTAATAATTATGGCTTCTCCTACGTTCCTCATGATCGTTCAGAACTACCTTTTTTAAAGGATTTCTTTGAAGATATTCCTGAGAAATTTCTGCAAACTCAGCTGGCCTTTTTAAGTAATAAAGCATCTCAAATACATGCTCTTTTAAAGTCTGGGAAAAATATTGTTATTGATCGAAGTTTAGAAGAAGACATACATGTATTCGCTAAGCTATGGCTTGATAATTACAGCATTGATGAACGAATTAAAAAACTTTATTTAGAACTTGCTTCATATATTGTTGGCTCACTACCTAAACCGGAATTATATATCATGTGCGATTGTCCTCCTCAAATTTCAATCCAACGCCTCGCCTTGCGCCCAAGACGAGACTTTGAAGATAAGTATCCTCCCAATCATATAGAAATGTTATACAAATATATGCAAAATTTACAGTATCCAGAGACTTCAACTGTAATCACTATTAACAGTTCTATCTGTGATTTTACAATTACTGCAATGGCAGAAGAAGTACTGCAGGATATCAAAAAAATAATTGATTGTCACCTAAGCAATGCCTTTCAGCAGTTAACGCTTTATAACTATGAATCCACTCCCGGTTATAAGGAAAAGCCCTCTTCAAAGTATATTACCAGCTACCGAATAGGTTCATCCATAAATAGCTCTCACTTAAAGCAGCTTCGTCCTAAAAAGAAAATTGTATATTTAGCGGCTCCCTTTACAGCGTTGACAATTTCCCGTAAAGAAGCAACAAGCAAAGCAGATTCCTTAATAACGCAGCAGCCAACAAATCACGGCATCCTGCCTCTTGATTATCAAAAAAAATTAGAACGAATCAGAAAGCAAATGATAGATTTCTGGCATACAGATGTAATTCTCCCCCATAAGGATGTAAATCATTGGGGACATAAAGATCTGTCTTCTGACATTGTTCTAAGAAAAATAGTAGAAAATATAACCACTGCTAATTATGTTGTCGCCATTCCTTCTACAAGTATTGGCGTACATTTGGAGCTTGGAATTGCCATTGCACAATACAAACCAATCATTATCTTTGAAGTAGAAAATATGAAAAACAGTTTTTATGTTCCTAACCTGAACATTCTAAACAATGTACATTTGTATCATGTGAAAACAATTGATGACATTCCTAAAATCATTCGGCAACCCGAACTTATAAATTTCTTCAATAATGGAGGTCTTCACCTATGAAAAAATATCTTAAAAATAATAAAGATGCCATAATCTCAACCATGACATCCATTTTTTCAATTATACTTGCTATTTTTTCCAGCTTCCTATACGATTATATTAAAAAACACTTTAATCAGTCATTTGACTTTATTCTGATACCTTACATTATTTTCAATATATATCTTATATATAAGATTTCACAACTTGTATGTAACTTGCGTAATAAATTTCTTACAGATTCGGAAGATAATTTCTATGTGCAGAGAGCTTTCGTCTCCATGAAATCACTAGAAAATTCGCAAGGTGAACAGCTACAGAAACAACTGAAAGGTAAGTCCTCCATTTCTTCTGAATTATTAGTAACCATATGCATTAATAATATAACAAGCATTGTCAATCAATGCTATGAATTCTTTGACAATACTTTTTCAACCGGTGATTTGGTAAAGCCTATATCTTTTGAAGTCACCTTTATGACCAAATCCTACCAGGACAAAGAAATTACGATCCCCGCTGCACGCAATCGTGAACGTACACAACCCTGCTCAATGCTCAAACGTCAAACAAATAAACTCATATATTCTAATACTGTTTCAGCTGAAGTCTACTCTGAATATGAAAATGGCAAAAAGCCTCAGATGCATATTATATCCGATACCAATTCTCAACGCAAAGACAGTAATCAAAAGGAATATCATTTCATATACGAAGGACAAGGTGATCGTATTAAATCGTCCATTGTGCTCCCTATTATCTCTCATAAAAATGAGCTTCTCGGAACACTTGTGGTTCACTGTAATCAGCCTAATTTCTTCAAGCAGAAAAAGGAAGATTTCTGGAGAGAATTATTAGATATTTTCTCTGTTGAAATTGCAAAGGAAAAAATATACCTGGATATTTTAGTAGAAAACTGTCATGCTGATAAACCTTTTTAAAACATAATCCCCTTGGAAAAGTTCTCACTAGCTATAAAGTTGATAATATTGTCTATTTGAATTATACTCATTTAAAAGCTATTTAAAATAGGCACTTTTCTTTAACAGGCATCAACACTATATATTCCAAGGCAGCTATTACACTATGAAATCATTCATTCAAAAACATAATCTCATATTATTTATTATAATACTTCTTATTACCTTTTGTATATCAAAATACTGTATACAGTTCACTCTTATTCAGGGTGATTCCATGCTTCCTGCCTATCATAACTGGCAAATAGTTGTTGTTAGTAAATTCGATGCACCTTACACTTACGGAGATGTCATAACCTTTACCAGCGAGAAGTTTCATGCAACTATAGTAAAACGCATTGTTGCATTACCTGGTGATACCGTCCAAATTTCAGCTGGAACACTCTATGTCAATTGTTCTCCCAGTGATGTACAAATAGCAAATAAGGAAATTACCAATTCAGGCATTGCAGCTACTGCTATCACTCTGGGAGATGACGAATATTTCGTTCTTGGAGATAATTATGACGTCAGTAAGGATAGCCGTTACCCTGAGATTGGATGTATAAAAAAATCAGCTATCATCGGAAAGGTTATCTTTCCGCACGATAGCTGACCTAACTATTTCTTTATCTCAATATCATCAGATTCCACTTCTTTATTGCGGTTCTCATCTACACCAAGCTTCTCATTTACTTTCTTTTTAACACGTCTGAAATAAATTCCTACTGCAGCTCCCACTGCAATTGCAATACCTGCAATTGCCTGAATTGCATATGTTGCTACTGAAGGGTCAATATATGCCTGTGCATTTGCTCCGAACAGAAGCATACCTGCAATTGCCAGATATCCAACACCTAATACTTTTAATATATTCTTTTTCATGATTTTTTTTCTTCCTTTCTTTCCTGTATTTTCTTCTGAATCTCTGCAATAATGTATTTGGCACCTACCTCTGCACTTGTGCCAGGGTTATATACATATTCCTGTACAAAATTGCCTATCTTCTCATAATAATCAGCTCTATGCTCCAGCAATTCCTGAACTTTATCACTAATCTGATCCAAATCGTCAAGATTTAAGGAACATCCAATTTCTTCTCGCAATAATATATTAAGAGGAACTGTGTCAATCTTCTGATACTCCGGATTCATTATCTTCATTGGAGTATTAATAAATAAAACCGGCTTTTGCGTTGTATAGGCATACTCATAAGCAATTCCGGACCAGTCCGTAATCATCAGATCAGCTTCAAATACAGTACTGTTAGACGAGAAATCTGTTTGAATTTCCACATCTGCGTCGTGTTCATACTTTACCTTGAGCTGCTCCATGAATTCGCCCCTATGGCGTACATGTTGTGGATGTGGACGTACTGTTATCTGATATCCCTTGCCCTTCAAATTATCCAGAATCTGTTCCAGACAGCTATCCACAATATTATCCTGCTGCCAGGATGGAGCAATCAGTATCTTCTTAGTCTCACTGTCCTGATGCGGTAACCTTGCATAATCAGCTCGCATTTCATCCAAAAGTGAATATCCCCACTCAACCAGTTTCTTCTTGGGAAGCTGATATACTATTTCTGTCTTCTCTATTTCTTCCTTTTGATGTTTACCAACACAGAATACGCTGTCATAATGATCCATAGAGCCTGTCCGCATTGTCAGATTCAGGCTATCCATGCCATGAGGGATATAAATGTACTCAATATCCTTTCTGATATAGCTCCGCTTAATGTGATAATTCTCCAAATCCGGCATTGTCATAACTACAACATCAGCATCCATCTTCATCATCAGTGTAATCAGTCTTTTCTCTCCGATATAATAAGGACGGATTCTATCGTTTGTCTTTGCCAATTCAAATATATTATCTTCCGAATCACTGGTAATATAGTGAATTACAATATTGGTATTCTCCAGAAGGTATTCTATAATTCCCTGAAAATACTTATAGAATCCATTGCTTTCAGAATAAAACACTATATGCTTGTTCACAACAGAAAAAAACTTCCTGTAATCCTGCTTCTCACGTTTCGTTAAAGGATCACCAAAGCGTTTCCGTTTCGTTCCACCAAGTTTACCAATAGCTTCCAATTCTTTCTTGCTCTGTTCCAGAGCCGCATAGTCCACATAATCTTTAGGATTAATTGCCCAGTTAAGCAGATACAGCTGTACTACTGCAAATAGATTACTGGCAACCCAGTATAAAGCCACTCCAACTGATACAAACCAGCCAAGATATAGAGATAAGCCTACTGAAAAAGCCATCATTCCATACTTGTTCAGCTTAGACTGCTCAGCCTGTAATACATTGCTGGCATTTTGTGCAACACATAATATCCATGCAGAAACTCCTGCCACCAGAGGTGACCATAGCAACGAAATTCCTGTTTTACTTGGTTCCAGGCTCAAATTAATACCAAAGAAATTCATATCAATAGCAGGATTGCTAATGCCACGCTTAATAACCTCAATCACTCCCATAAGAAGAACCAGTTGAATGATTAAAGGAATAATTGATGCCATTGGATGATATTTTTCTCTCTTAAATATTTTAGCCTGCTCTTCTGCAATCCTGTCCTTATCGCCAAAGAATTTTACGTTTAAGAAGTTAATCTCCGGCTGCATTTTTACCATTTTAATAGAATTCTTCTGAACCCAGATTGATACCGGAAGAAGAACAATCTTACTGGTCAGCGTAAAAAGAATGATTGCCAGACCATAGTTATGGCATAACGCATAACACCCATTCATTACTACTTCCAGTGCTTTATATATAGCTTCCATACTCTCCCCTTTATTGCAATTCCATTGCCTTTAATGCAGTAATCAACGCCTGATTATCCTCTTCCTTGCGCACTGCAATTCTTACATACTGTCTGCCTTCAAATCCTGTCTTCTCTGATAAATCCTTGATTAAAATATTGTCCTCCAGCAGCATGGAAGTCAGGCGTCTGCTGGTATACGGCGTTTTTACCTCACACAGCACATAATTAGCCTGCGATGGTATCACTCGTAAGAAAGAAATTTCTTTTAACTTATTGATAAAATCCGTTCTGGTCGCATAAAATGCCTGTAAAGCAGTTGTATACGCCGCCTTATATTTCTCATAAATCTGCATGTAAAACTCTGCAAATGAATTAATATTCCAGATTGCAACATCCTTCTTCATTGCTGCAATTCTAGTTTTATCACCAGATGCAATAATACCCAGGCGCAATCCCGGTACACCATATGATTTGGATATGCTCTTTACTACAAATAAATGCGGATTCTCATTTAAAAGCTTCTGTTCCAGCAAGCTTTTATCCTCTTCCACATCTACGAAATCCACAAAGGACTCATCCACAACCAGCCTGATCTGTCTGTCCTTAGCCCACTGGCAGATACGCAGAACATCCGCTTTCTTCATATAATTACCAGACGGATTGTCTGGATTAATAATCAGAAGTGTCTCTATATCCTTATTATCATAGAATTCCATTAATTCATCTGCTGTATATGTATAATCCGCATTATTGGGTACGAATGCTACGATATCTTCCCTGTCTTTTCTATTTGCATACTCTTCAAAAGATGGATGCAGTACTCCAACCTTACCCGTAAAGCTTTCCATCAAGCTCTTAATCAACTCTGCTGCACCATTGCCTACAACAATCTGTTCCTGCTTCAAGCCAAAATTCTTAGCCGCTATTAATGAATTAACCTGCATTCCTGAGGGATACTGTGTCAATAGAGTTTCAAAATTAGCTTTCATCTCCGCAATTAATTTCTTATTAGGGAAATATGGATTCACCAGATAACAGAAATCCAGCATCTTAGGATATCTCCAGTATCCTCCATAACGCTTCTGGAAGCGTTGAAGCTTATCCTCACCTTCCAGAAAAATTGTCTCAGCAATATCCAGATCCTGCACATCATCAATCTCATACCATTTCTCTCCGGTAAGCTTCACTGCTTTGATATGAGGATCTTCAAGAAATGTAATGACCTTCAGCACCTGCTCATAGTATTCATTGGTTCCAAGTGCCTTACAATAAATTTCAAGAAAAGGTACATAATACAGCTGCGAAAATTCCTTACTGAATTTATAGATATTTACTGTTTTATAGTATTCATCAATCCTGTTAAAATCAAATTCTCTCTTTGCCACAAAGGATTGAATATTATCATGATCATCCAGTGTAACTACAGTACCATCCATCCAGCTTTCAAATTTATCCACAAGAACAAGACTCGGATACGGATGCCGAATCAGCTTCTGTAAAACGGCCTCTTCAAAGACAAGATCAGATTCCAATAAAAGAGTATCCTCCTGCACCAGATAATCCTTTGCAAGATACAGCGAGTAGATATTATTCGTCTTATCATAAACTGTATTATTCACATACTCAATCGATGTAGCTATCCCAAGAGCATCTATATAGTCCATTAATTTCTGCCCTTCATAACCTACTACCACTACAATTCTGGATAATCCAAGCTTATCCAACGCCCCCAGCATACGATCAATCATAGCTACACCATTCACTTTGACCATACACTTCGTTGCTTCACTCGTTAACTCTTTTAATCGCTTGCCCATTCCGGCAGCCAGAATAATCGCCTGCATACGTACCTCCCAATATACTTATCCTCTAGCAATTGCTACAATCTCAGAGAATTATATCACCTGCACTGCTAAATAACAAGGTTAGCCATGTAACTCCTCTATATAGCTTACCTGATTCTGATAATTAATAAAATAAACCTTTACGTTACTATTAAGTATTTTTTCTGTTGGAATATTTATATGGAATCCACAACTCAAGAAAGCATCATCCTGTAGTACATCTACGACATCCTGCCTTTCCATTTTCTCCGCCACATAATATTCTCCATCTACACAGGCTATTATATCATCCCAAACTTTTCCGTCTGATAAGTCAATTGCCCATCCTGATAAAGATGTCTCGTCTCCACTATCCGGAACAATAGTTCCTTCTGAAGCACCATGTCCCCATGATACAATTGCTTCCGCAGTTGACCGTTCACTATCCAGCAAGGCATTCCAAAACAAATAATGTGTTCCAATGTGTTCCTCTTTCAATCCATATTGTCTATACAAATCAACATATTCTGTGCTTGTTTCCGGGACAATGTAATTTCCAGTTGGGTCCACCTCTTCTGGGAAATTAAATCTATAATTCTTATATTCTAATGTCCATTGCCATAATGTATATGGCTCGTCATCAGCAAGCTGATTGTATTCATACGGCGTCGTATAAGTGCTTCCTAAGTAATATGCGTATGTCTGATTTCCATCTCCTATATAGGTCGTTCTTTCTGATACTCCTTGTGGTAATTCCTCCTGCATATATTCAAGTACATCATCAAACATAAAATTAAATGGATCTAACAAATATGTATCTTTCGTATAGTCAAAAAAATAATATTTAACAAATCCTCCAAAAAAGCACACGTATGCTGTCAAACATACAGCAACACATATTCTCGCAATATTCCTTCCGAATCTGAGTATGAATTTATAAAAAATAGCAATCCCATATGTTACAAAAAATAAATATGGTAAGAATACACTATTTAAATGATATACACTTGGTCCCCCATCTAATCCAATAAATGCTCCCGTCAAGTATACACATATAAACCACAGAACAATTACAACATATACATTCCAGCATCTTTCTTTCACAGACATAATTAAAGTCTTTATTCCATCCAACATTCCTAATAAAATAAATGGAATAGAAATTATATACATATTTCCAAATTGTGGTATGCTATTAAATTTTAACTTATCATATAGCAATGTGGTTTTAAAGAAATTAACTAAATTTTTTATTATATCCTCATATGATAAATCATCACTTCGATAACGATATAGTTTGGGAATTGTAAAAATACCAACTTTCATTTCTTCTAATCCAGCCATATTAATAATATGCATAAGAATCAATGGAATGGCTAAGATACAGAGAGGGATTGCCAAAGCAACCGTCTGTTTGAAATTAATCTTCTTTACATATATTAAATAAAGCCATATTAATACTACAAACACTGGCATTACCATATGGCTTATAACATAGCTGTATAAGACAATTCCTCCAGTAATCCCGGCAAGCACGAACTCTCCTATTTTCCCTGAATCTACAGCTCTGATTAAACAATAAATAAAAATAGCGGAGGTTCCCAGCATAAGATTGCAGTCCAAACCAATTCTGTATAACATCATGAATACTGGTGATACCATATAAACAAATCCAACTAGCAGATTCAGCTTCTTATTATGCCACAATTTATCTGCTATTTTAACAGAAAACAAAAAAGTCAAAAAAGAAAAAATAACTGCCGGTATTCGAAAAACAGCTGCTGAAAAGCCAAAAAAGTATACAAATGGAGCACATAAGTATGCATATAGAGCACTTTGTCCACCACTATAATTTATCAAATAAACAGGAAAACTATTTAAATACCTGTCTGTTCCAAAATTAGCCAGGCACCATGCGTCATATCCCATGCCCATCTCATCCACATCTATTCCATACGGAATACTGCCTATTTTGAAGCAATGGATAAAAACAGTAAATATTATAATTATAGCCCAACATATATTTTCTTTTCTTCTTATTATTTTAGCCATTTCCTATTCCTCATTACATCAATATTTTATTTTCTGTATATAACAGGATTTCTCATGGTAATTAATAAAGATAATCCGGATATTCTCCGCATCCCTTAGCATCTCAGAATCCAGGTCAAAATGAAATCCGCATTGTTCAAATGAATCATCTGCTAACATTTCTGCCACATCGGTTCTTACCATTTTATCTGCCGTAACATATATATTATCTGCTTTTAAAATAATGCTGTCCCATGGTTTTCCATTAACAGCATCTAATGCCCATCCAGATAACACAGTGCGTTCAACGCTATCCGGTTGAATCACACCATTACCATCCAATCCATGATCCCACGAAACAAGAGCCTCACCATTATTAACACTGCAATCCAACCATGGATTTATATAGACATAATATTGCCCAATGTGGGCTTCTTCCATCCCCATAGTTCTGCATATATCAATATAATTTTGGCTTGTTTCCGGAATGATATAATTACCTGTTGGATCAAATTCTTCCGGGAAATTGAATCTATAATTCTGATAGCTTTGTGTCCATACATCCAAGGCATATGGAGAATCATCCTGCAAGGTATTGTATTCGCCGGGTGCAAGTTCTTTACTCCCCAGAAAATAAATATAGCAAAAACTAACATCTCCTATATAAGTTGTCCGCTTTGCAACGTCATCTGACTGTTTGTCCAAATAGTCCAATGCATCATTTAGCTTAAAATTATAATAGTCAAGCAAGTATGTGTCATTTGTATATTCGCAAAAATAATACTTAGCAAACATAATGAATAAAGCACTATACAATATAGCAATTATTCCAACATAAAAATTAGCACATATAGATTTCTTTTCGCAAATAAGCCTGTATATTGTATATATACCTTCTGCACAAAAAATAAGGTATATATAGAACACCGCATTCATTCTATATGCCTGAGGACCTCCACCCCCCATAACAATTCCCATGCAAAACATTGAAAGAAACCAAAAGAAAATGCAGGCTTTATTGTTCCATTTTTTCCTTTGTATACTCTGTATAGTATCTATTCCATACCTGATTCCTCCAAATACAATAAAAGGTATCGATATATAATACATAGTTGCAAAGCGCCTGATTCCGATATTAGTAACACCATCATATCCTAATGTATATTTAAAAAATAATATTATATTATTTTTTATCGCAGAAAATGACACATCATCACTTCTGTACCTGTAAAGCTTGGGAATTGTAAATATCCCCAATTTAATCTGATTCAGGTCAAACATATTCACTATATGGAATAAAATTAACGGAATAGCAAAAAAGAACAGTGGAATACCCAGAACCAATACCTGTTTCCAATTTATTTTTCTTATATAAACCAGATAAACCAATATAAATGCTATATACAGTGGCATTACCATATGACTCAATGCATATGTATATAATGTCAGGCCTCCAATAATTCCGGCGAATCCAAAATACAATAATCGCTGTCTATCAATTGCGCATACCAATAAATAGATAAAAGTTATACTTCCACCTGCCATTAATATGCAATCCAATCCTGTTCTGAACAGCATCGTGAAAACAGGAAATACTGTATACAAAAAAGCACACAATAGTACTACTTTTTCATTTTTACTGTAGATCAAATCTACAGTCTTCAATCCAAAATAGAAAATAATAATGTTGCATATAATTGCCGGGATTCGAAAGACCGTTGCTGAAAATCCAAATATCTTAACCAGTGGCGCACATAAATAAGCATATAATGCACTTTGCCCCCCACTAAAATTAATCAGATAAACCGGAAACGCATTTTGATATCTGTCTGTTCCAAAATTAGCAAGACACCATGCATCATATCCCATTCCCATCTCATCACATTGAATTCCATACGGCAAATCACCTATTCTATATATATGCATAAATACACACAGAATAAATATAATCCCAAACATTATTCTATAAACATTAACATTTCTTTTGGTCATATTATTTCCTCATAGCTATCATTTTTATATCCTTTTGTGTACTCATTCCATCCTAAACAAATCAAAATAGGAATTAAACACATCGTTGGCATCATATATCTAATGCAAGTATTCACAGGAGAAATTAAACAGATTAAAACATTGACAAATGCCGGTACACATCCAATCAAGGCTCTATATTTTCTATCCTTCCACAAAAATAGCATAATAATTATTAATGCCCATGTATAAGTACCACAACGATACAACATACCAATTCCCGGTAAATACTCTATTTTACTTATCTGTTCAAACATAAATCTTACTTTGTCAAGTTTCTCGATTTGTGATATATCTGACATCCTGTTCGTCAATAAATCATGTGAAAGCTCATATTCACCATATCCTTCCTTATAAACTCTGGAATCCGGATAGTAATATCCATAAGAGCACTCAAAAAAAGTATCTATGTATGTTAATGGATGTCTGCAGAACTGTGCAAACCATACCTTTAAATATTGATTACGTAATCCGGCAAAAATACTATTGGTTGGATCTTCTGCAGATCCTTCCTGTATTCTTAAACAGTTCTTTACCCAGTCTGCCAGATGAGGATTGTATACTTTAGCAAGCTCTTCATAATCAAATAACTGATCAAGCACTTCTCGTTCCTCTTCTGTGATATCATCCGAATGTTCTATAGAATACTTCGCTGTCTGTTGGAATAATAAACAATATTTATCCACCTTGTCTTCCAGATTAATAACGCCAAATGTAGGATATACAATATTCTCTAATATTCCTATACACAATAAAGCAATTATCACTCCTGACACTATAATCTTCTTTTTATCTTTTTTCACTGCGCATACCAGGATTAATAAAGATATAACAAGCACAAATATCCCGTTATTACGTATCTGTGTCATTATTATTCCGTATATGATCAGTAAGAATAAATTTATTTTTCTGTGCCAGAAGTAATCTTCATCTATCAGACATTCTATTAATTTAATTGTAAACAGCATAACAAGGGGATAATATAAGGTATCTTTAATAATAGTACAGTCATATATACACCATACTGAAAACGCAGCATAATATAAAAGACTGCACCACCTTGCAGCAAAAGGAACCTTTAATCTTTTAAACAGTTCACATGCCTTAGCTACTGCGAAGGAAGAAAGCAAAACCTGTAAAACAGGAATCATAAACATACCAATATTATCTATTCCCAGCTTATTAGAATACCATGCTATATTACCATATAAAAAGCTTACCAATGGTGGATGATGATTGGTAAATATTTCTCTTCCGTAAAAATTTCTAATCTGAATTGCGCCATCCCATGAGACTGTGCATGGAAAAAAGGCAATCATCCATGGGATTCTGAATAACCATACTATAATAAGCGGAGCTACAAATGAATGTTTTTCAAATATCCACGTGGATATTTTACCTTCCGGCTTTGTATGATAATTCTTCAATTGTTTTAGAACTTTATTATCAAACAGAACTGCTATACACCAAAAAAGAGCAAAGTAACCGATAAACATCAAAACAGCAATATAACCGTATTTTAAATCTTCGTGCGCATCCTGTTTTTTACCAATTATCATAAAAGCAGAAAGCAGAAAAGAAACAAGTATATAAAACACCTGCATCCTTTTAGTAATAAAATACTTATTGATCGTATTTTTTATTCTAAAAATTGCTATGCAAACGCTTGTAAAAACTACAGTTTGTAATACTCCTGCCCCATTTATGGCCATAGATAGATTACCTGTACTCTTTACATCAGCAACCAATGCTATTGAAATACAAAAGGCAATTATAACTACCAGTATATTTTGAATCCATTTATTTTTTATACACTTCATCTGACTAGTCCTCGTTCTCGCACATTTTAACTACCCAAACATTATTTATTTTCTGTATTGCATTTTCATCCGGGTATATTGGCATATTTCGGTACTGTTCCGATGACATAATCTCCTTCTTGTCATCCTCTGACAATTCTGCCATATCAAATCCAATGAAAGTTTCAATAAATGAATTTCTAACTCCTGATGTAATCAGTCCATTCTCCAGTGCCACTCCCGACATATCCCGCAAAGATTCTGTATTCAATACATCTACCTTTTCAACCGGGCTAGGATTATCTTTATAATAAAATTCTCCGAGAATAGCCACCGCATCACCATTCTGGTATCCATCTGCAGATTCTACTCTTGCAATAATACGGTTAAAGTACGATGTTACCCTCTCGTAAGAAATCTCCATCCTCAAGTATGCCCTATTAGAAACCAGATAATTGGTATAACAGGATATTCCCATTACAGAAACAACTAAAATTGATACAAATTCTACTATCCATGTTTTGCATTTATTATTCTTCTGTATCGAATACTGCCATATAGCAGATGCTTTCTCCCATAGCATAACTACTGCTATATAGATCAATACATATGCATACAGCATCAACATAGAATAATCGACTTCCGGCGCCATAAAATACACAAATGCTGCTGCCATTGGTACAAATGCTGCAATTACACATAGCAAAATGCAGTTCCATACTTTCTTATATATCTTTTTTCGAATAATAAGGTATATCCCAAGCCCAACTGCCAATACACATGTACAAATATTCATGACCTGTGCGATTTTACTTATAAAAGGGAATGGTTTCCAGATAAAAAATTCCAAAAACCTTTTATAACACCTGCCTGCTAATCTTGGCATTTCACTTATTGCAATATCTCCCATATTACCAATACCACCATAAGTCTCATTGTCTATATTGGGATAAATCACATGGCACAACCACATATATATTCCTACAGTTACAAGCAATACTATTATACATAATATTCCCTGCTTTAAGGTTCTCCAAACATCTTTGTCATTAAGCAAGTCAGTTATCATTCCCAACAGCATCAGTGTAATGGCAATACTAATGTAACTTTGATATACCCCTAGTCCACATATTAGCAGAACAGTACATGGCAAAAATCCCCATTTATATTTTCTCAACAGATATACTGCCAAGCACATCATAAATATAGCAATCGCAGATGTATGTGCCATGAACATAAACGTCATCGTACATGCTACACTCGGAAATGTAACCATTAGCGCAGGGACTAATATTGCTGCTGTCGTACTTCGCAAATCTAAAGTTTTCAGAACTACACAAGCTGCCAATGTAAGAATCAAAATCATTAGTACACCATGAATTGCCGGAATACTATATCTTGTTCCCAAACGATGAATATATTTCAAAAACCATCTTCCCAGAAAATCTCCGCTTCCATATTGATTCAAATTTGTTGCATCATCCCAATTAGGAAGCTTATGAGTCAACATGTAGAAATGTGTTAACCAGCCAATTATTAGTCCCGACGTTAAGCACAACTTTGTACTATGCGATATTTTCCTATTTATATTTTGAAAAATGTCAAAATTCATTCTCTTGTCAACCTCTTTCTACCGGTTTTAATAATTCTACCCAATTACCTATCAATAATAAAAGTATTACATTTTGAAAAACAAATGGCACGAAGGATGATTCCATAAACATTCTTAGACTTATTGCAACTACTATAATATATCCGGCGTAATCTTTCGTCTTATGCTGCCATAGTAATAATTTACACATCACCCAAATATATATAAAGTATATGAGGAAGCCTTCCTGCAAAAAAAATTTAATATACCCCATATCGCAATACACACCAGATTGTCTTGTCCCTATGGGGGAAATCTCTATGTCCTGGGTAAATTTCAATGCCTGATGAATTCTTCCAACCAGTATATCGTTTACCTTATATACATAATCAGGACACACATGTAAGGTATCGTACTCATAAAAATTCCACTGAAGAAAATGTAAAGAAAATACTGCCAACCCTATAATCAAGAAAATAGCCAGCCAATACCAAAGTACAAAATCTCTGATCTTCTTAAAATACTTAAAAAATACTGTCAACACCGCTGCAACAGTTCCAACCATAAATCCGGTTCGTGAATCAGTCAACATATATAAAACGTAATTAGTTCCCATAAGAACAATTATATGCCACAGCCTTACCTTATCCCACCATACATATATAACTATTAAAGCTAATCTTATTAAAACATAGTGTGTTGTATTAGGTGAGTTAAAGCCCCATACATATCTATTTTTGACCTCATCAACTGCCCTATATGCATTTTCCTCCATCCATACACCAGCAATTCCAAGTCCTGATATGCAAATAATAACTGCACACGCAATAGTATTCACAATCAGATAATACTTTAACACTCGTTTTAGGTCTATTTCTTTAGATGCTAAAATCAATAATACTGCACGCAAAACAAATCCCCGTGTCGTATAAAACTCGCAAGAAATACCTAATGCAATTAAAATTCCAATCCAAATCCATTCTTTTCTGGAGTGCTCAATTAATATGATTCTGAATGCAAAACATTGCATTGCTACAAAAACCAATATTGTTGCAAATGGCATATGAAAAGATGCATAATACAAAGATGCCCATATCATTTCAATCCACATACCAATGTAAAACAACAGATTAACGGCATACTTATTATTAATTAATCTTCCAAAAAGAATATCGCAGATTCTCTGGTTCTTTATTGTTCCATACCACACCCCTACTAACCATATCAAAAAAACAATTACCCATATCATAACTGTTGGCATAATAGTTCGCATAACCAAAGGAAAATTTTTTGTCAAACTGCTAACCGATATAGAAATAATTCCAGCTTGTCTAATTTCATATAATAATCTATTAAATGGCTGTTGATATGCATAAAATCCAAGTAATAAACTTGTAAGCCATACTAAATATATATCCTGCGTTTTTTTTAGCTGTTTAATCTTTTCCTTCATTACAATTTTCCTCTTTTTTATAGAAGCCATTTAGTTTATTAAATAACTTTTTAACCATATTATTTAAAGGACTAATTATCAATCCCAATAGCTATGCGCATAAATATCCGGCATATAGAATTTACCTTCTACTCCCATATCATCTTGTAAGTGCTCCAGTTAGCTAATTCATTTGCATCTCCATTTATGACAAATTGAATCATATATTTATTATCCAGCATGTCCACATAATAGCGTGGTCTCTCTTGCTTTGAATTGATTTCGTCAAAAGTTTTTCCATAATCTGCCCAATCAGGATTTCCTACTGATTTCATAACTAATGGCATAATTTCTGTCTGTGAGACAGGTACATCTGAAACGTATAACGAATCCTGTGAGCTTCCCTTTTCCTTAACCAGCATAATCGGCAGTGATGTAATTGCTGGGCTCTCTACTTCGCTATCATAAGTTGCAATCTGTCCATGATCTGCTGTAATAATGATTGTTGCGTCCTCATATTTTCCCAACGTCTTCAATTGGTTCAAATACTCATATACAATTTTCAGACAGCCTTTAGCCTGGGAATATGCACTATTCTCTCTTCCTGTCTTATCGTATTGTAAATCTTCCGAAAGATAGTATGGCTCATGATCGCCTACCATATGATAGAATCTAAAAGCTTTCTGATACTGATCATTGACAGATAATCCCTGTTTTATCAGATTATTATAAAATGGTAAATCATTCTCAATTGTCCAAATTTCTCCAGCATCTACCATTTCCACAATATCCCTTGTATAGTATGTAAATCCTGGTTTAAATATAAATGGCATCAGCTTATACATGGATGTTCTAAACATCGTGCTGTAAGTACTAACTATATTACAGTTTCTTACTGCTGAGTCTGAGTAATTTGATATTACATCATATACTGAAGAATCCAGATAATCAACTTTCGTATATACTCCTATATCACACCCTTGTTGCGATATAGTACGCAGAGCATCGCTGTTTGCATAAGCATAATCATGATACTGTTCAGCATTTAATCCTTCTTTCCACTGAGTTCCTGTCAATAAATACGGTAGTGAAATCTTTGTATGTCCAAAAGCAGAGGTCGCATTTCTATAAAAAGTGAAATCAGATAATGGCGCCAGAAATTCACTGTCTTTTTCTAATATCTCCTGAAAAACAGAACTGTCAAACATATCAAGTACAAACACTAATACATTGTCATCCGTTGCCAGTTCCAGTGAATTCTGCGTTGTTAATGCTTTCTCACTTCCGTTTGTCGAAACATCTGTGGTAACAACCATATAGCCCAAGGTAACAATCTGAATCAGGCATATATAAATACATATCCCCTTACTGATTTTCAGAACTATTTCCTTACGGTATCCAACCACACATATCAGGGAAACAACCATTAACCATATTAATGCATTTACCAGCCGTGTCCCAATTGACCATGTCTGCTCATCACCTGTCAATGCCTGCAATTCACCATTCAGGAACATTGCCTGCAAATACCCCATTACTGCCATACCCGAAAGAGCCAGATTACATACTTTTATCCATGCTTTCGGCATCAAAAGAAAGTAAAAAAACATAGCAGCTCCAAGAAGAACGCTTCCAAACAGTAAAATGAGAATAGATTGACCAAACGGATTTAAAAATTCATCCAAATTGTTCAAATACAACTCATTTGGATAATAGACTCCTGTCATGAACAGTAACGTTACTACTGCAGGCGCTAAATCCCATATATATTTCCTACAATCTGATTTCTCCAGATATATTATTTCTTTCTTGTACAAATAAGTTATTATAACCGTAATAATTAATGAGATTGCAAAGGTTGTACAAAAAACAGCATTACTGATCACTCCCCGACTAATATACGCCATAAACAGGCCAATAAACATAATCGAGTCAAATACACCAATTAATTTAGTTAATTTCGTCCGAAATATAATTTCACTTGCGATTGGCATAATCACACTAAAAATTAACAATGGAATTCCATAATGTATATAAGTTCTATAATCAGCATCCCAAAAGCTCTCTGATAATGTATTATCTGGACTGCCTAAAAACCATTTCAGAGCAGAAATTAAAAAATAACTGCAAAAAAAGAAAAAGAAAACTGATTTTACAAATGTCATGTCTTCTTTTTCCCTATGTCCTTTTTTTCTAATTACAGTCAAAACAACTGATGAAATAACTCCTGATAATATAGTCAGTACATACGCTGCACATCTCTGTTCCATAATCAACCTCCAATATATGCCTGCATATTCCCTTGGAAATATCCTGTTACTGTATATACTAATATACTATATGAATTCAAAATATGCAACGTACAAACTACTACGATATCTTTTTTAGTCTTACTATTATTTCAATTTGTATTTCTTTATACTTCCATTATATGCTTCTTCTACCATAACATAATATTGATTCATAAACTCTTCAAACTGTTCTGGCGGAGAAAACGATAATGAAAATACTATAATTTCATTATACTCATTTAGTATATTCTGCTCGTACTTCACATTCCATGTCTTCAAAGTGTCTATATCTCTGTTTTTATTAAATACAAGTGTGTTCTTCGGAATTTCTTTGCCCCTTTTTATAAAATAATAATCATACCATGCATGAGTCAGATTGGATGTTTCCGCTGAAATCACTAATGTATCCTTCTGATATATATCCTTCGTATCTGTTAAATATTCTGCGCATTGTCTATATGGCATTCTTAATTCCTGTGCAAATTCATAGCAAAATTTATAATTTTTATGCATTATGATAAAATACATCATTAAAAGTACTATATCAACTGATATTCTTAATACTCTTTTGCCTGTAAATATCTGTCTAAATTGTGTTAGTCCATATGCCATAACAACAATTGTCTGCGGTATTAATACAAAAAAATATTTATTTTCATAAAACGAGCCCTTAGGATTAATATAAGCACAATATATATATACTACAGTTATAACCCAAGCACATGTAATTAGAAGAATAAATGGAATATCTATATTTCTACTATCGTTTTTTCTGCAATGCTTGCATATCACAATCAAGATTCCTGCTACCAATATAATCAAGCATAGCATCCTTCCCCCCGACAAATAACATAGTGTATCTTTTATATTACCAAGCTTCGGTGGAAGTGAATCTGAATTATTTCCAGTCAAATTTCTTGTTGTTGTAAGGACCATACATATACACCATGGAATAAATAATCCACCTGCCACTAAATATGAAATGATACATTTCAGCTTAATTTTTTTAGTAAGATACAGATACAAATCCACCAGTGCAAAAGAAATCATCATCAGTGCACCAAACCAATGCGTATAAAACAGGAAAAGCATAGATACTCCATACTTCAAAATATTCTGATATGATTCTTTTTGCAATCTCTTAATATAAAAATATATTGTAGCAGCGGATAACAAAACTAATAATGAATAGCATCTGATATCCCATGCCCCTCTGCAAATAAGCCAGATTGAAATGCTGCCAATGCATATACTTGCTAGTTGAGTGCTTTCTCCACCACAGACGTATCCAATTCGGCCAATTATTATTATTGCAAAGATTGTAAACAATATTGAAGGAATCAACAAATATACTTCTCCATAAGGAACTATTCTATAAATAAAATAGAGAATAGCCGGATATAAAGGTAAATTAACTGCATCGTCAATCATATATCCTCTTATCATTTCTATAAATGATGTACCCTCTCTGATATATCCTATTGTTGACATTTCGTCTGACCAAAATGACTGTACTGATGCATTTTCAATCAAAAAAGTCAGCATTCCCAATATTATGATACACTCAATAACTTTCTGAGGTGATAAGACTTTTGTAATTCTATAATTCTTCATCTGTGTTAAAATTTCCTTACAATATATTTGATATTGTTCTTATATCCGCTCTTGTATAATATCTACCATTGCTCCAACGTTCTTCATTCCTGTGACCTCGCCCATTGAAAACTTCATTCCAAATTCCTGCTCAATAGCCACAATCAGATTAATATGCTCAAGGCTATCCCAATCCTCTATATCATCTGATGTTGTTTCATCACTTATCACAATATCATCATCATCAAAAAAATCACGAAATATTTCTGTTAATCTGTCATAAATTTCACTTCTACTCATTTTCCTTTACCTCAATCACATTATTTTTGTTCGCATAATTCTCTGGAATCACATATGTCCACTCAGAATTGCCCTCTGCATCTTCCGATGCTTTTTCAAATCCCATGCCTTGATAAAAATCTCTTACCATGGCATTTTTTGCTGTAGGATAATAGTGTCCTCTGATAATAGATATCTTACGTTCCTTACAGGTCTTTACCAGACTATCCATCATTGCAAATTCCATGTCTCTCTTAAGTACACGACAACTCATGATCCAAAGATCTATGTGACACTCCCCATTTCGAACAGCACCTATTACTACAGACACAACACCGTTATCTCCAAATTTATCTGCCAGTTTACCATACAATGTTATATATCCCTTATCATTAGCAGCCTGTTCAATCTCATTTTGTGTATATCTTCTGGTAGTAAGATTAAACTGATTACTCTTATTTGTTAACTGTGCTATTCTCGCATAATATATACTCTGAAATGATCTGATTTCTGCATGCATTTGCAAAGATAGTAAATAATCATGATAGTCTGTGAAACTATGCTGTAACTGAGCTCTCTCCATATTAGACTTATACATTTCATTACGATGTAAATCATCCTCAGAAAGATTCGTTACTTCAAAATATCCAGCATGATCCAATATTTTGATGTACTGCTCCGGTACTCCTATTTCCGGTACTGCAATATTTTGTTTCAGCTGATTTACAATTTCTCTCTCTACCGGATTATCATCCACAAATACCAGACTATCAGGTAGAATATTTAACTCATTTGCAATATCCATGATATTTTTACTTTTAGGTTCCCAGTTTGCTTTGATCAGTACAAAATCTTTGGGTCTAAGAATTCCTTCTGGATGATTTAATCCAGCAATTGCATTCTCATAGTCATTTTTGGAATTAACATTCAACATAATGCCAATAGATGCACATTCTTTTATATATTTTTGAAAGCTCTGATATACTTGTCCATTGGAAGTCTCCTGACCAATCTCCAATTTCTCTACTCCATCATCTCCAACAACACCACCCCATAAGGTATTGTCCAGATCTAATACAAGTGCTTTCTTATTCCTTCCCCATATAGACTTTATAATATTAGATAAATTATACGCCAGATCAGGTATTGCCGGAACTGCCATTGCATACTTATACATATGCCAATAGAATTCATCTGCCCATCTGTCCAATCCATAACAGGAAGAGAGATACAAAATATCCTGAATATAGAAATTCTCATGGCTTGCTGCATAATCGTAAAATTTATCATTTAATTTCTGAATAAAATTAACTTTTCCCCGATAATCATAAGCTTCCCTATTTCCCAATAATCTATAAAAAGGCAATTCAAAATTATTCTGAATAACAGGACAATGATATCTCGATGCCAAATTCTCCCAAACCTGAACGAAATATTGATATTCCTGCTCAAGTAACGTATCTACTTCTTCTTTTGTAGATGTTATTACAGGATATTCTTTTATGTTACGATTAGTCGTATGCACATAAATTAAATCTGGCTGAAATTTCATTAACTCTTCATTTTCAAAAACTGCGTCTTCCCAGAACATATCATATTCTGATTCGTAGAACTCTGCCTGTATACCCTGATTCAGTAAAAACAAATCCAAAATCTTAATCACATCACTGGTAGTAGATCCACCTAGAACAGCTATTTTTTTATACAACCACTGTCTGTCTTCCTCCAAAAGTTCTCTTCGTATCTTCTTCTTTTTTTTTAAAATGTAATCACCATTAAACGGATATTCTAATTCCTTCATTATATTTCCTTTTTAGTTATTCTTATTTTTGATACTTTCTACCCACTCAACAGTTTCCTTTATACCCTCTTCAAAAGAATACATTGGTTCAAATCCTGTTTCATCTCTGATTTTAGATATATCAACCTGTAGATTCATTACCTGTTTCTCGCTATATGGAATATCTCCTATTCCAAGCACCAGCCGCGGATCAATCTGATTGCGTATCTGATAAATATATTCTTTTAGAGGTCTGCTATCTCCACCAGCCAGGCAAAATACTCCATCACATTCATTTTCTGCCAGTAAAGCCAACGCCTTTGCCGCATCTTTACTGTATAAATAATCCCATAACTGATCTCCTTTAGTATAGGATGCTCTTTCACCTGCAAGCATTTTAATTATTCCTGATATAACCATGCTCTGTAATCCATCATTTGGACCATATACGCTGCATATTCTAACCCAAATATATCGCATTCCACACTGATGTGCCATTTCTTTTCCCATCTGTCCGGCACATAATTTCGCAATTCCATAACCATTTTCTGGAAATACTGGTGTGTTTTCATTCATTTTTCCTTCAATTCGTCCATACTCTGCCTGGGAACCTGCACCAACAAAAAGGTGACACCCCAGTCTTTTAGCTAATTGAATTGCATCTAACGTATAACGTACATTTTCATTTTGTAGGTACATATCATTTCTTGCAGTTCCTGTTGTTCCCTGCCATGCCAAATGAAAAAAGTAATCGCACTGTTTTTCACCTACATCAGTCAATTCTATCGAAAGCAATTCAGATAAATCTTTTTCTATGATAATTACTTTCCCATTTTGAGGAATTCTATCCCTTCGGTTTGAATTCTTACGGCATATTACAACTACATCTATATCGTTTTGAATTAATTCATGTACTAATGCTGTACCTATTGCACCAGTTGCGCCAGTAATAACAGCTCTACACATATTATTTTAGTCCTCCACCATTGGAATAAACATGTTCTCTGCCAATTCCTCTCTGGGCAGGAATGGAGCCAAATCTTCTAAAGGAGGACTTACCAGCGTTCCATCCTCTAATCTTCTCGCACTGCTCTTAGGTTCCCACACCTGTTGCGTATCTGTAAATATTTCACAAAAGCAGAAACTATCACGCTCCAACACCTGATCCACAACATGTTTCATTTCTGCATTAGAATGTGCCGCATAATACGGATATCCAAATGCCTTTGCAATCAATTCATAATCAGGGAATCCCAAGTCTCCAGACTCAGGACCAATTCCAATTTTACTATGCTCATGAAATAAATTGTTCTGAGTTAAACGAATTGAATGATACCCCTGATTATTAATAACAAAAATCTTTATTGGTAAACGATTCGTAACAATTGTCTGCAATTCCTGCAAATTCATCATTATAGAACCATCTCCCTCCAGACAAATAGTTTCCTGATCATGTGAAGCCCTGCATAAACCTATTGCAGCCGGAAGTCCATAGCCCATACTAGCAACAGCACTATTAATAATAAATCTTGTGTTCTGTTTTATTACATAGTTCTGATGCCCCACTACACAACAAGCGCCATTAGAAACAGCAGTCAGGCTTCCTTCTGGTAAAGCAGAACTCAGATATTTTATAAATGCAAATACATTCGCAGTACTGCCATTTTCAATCCAATGTTTGGGCAAAGTCGCAGGATATTTATTTTTCCATATAGTAACCTGCTGCAACCACTCATTTTCCTCAAATAAAAAATTATTATTCTGTTGCAGATATCTATTCATCTGTTGAATAAAATCTTTTGCATCAACCCATATTGGAAAATCCACATGCAACGTATGCTTCTTTAATTCTTCTGCATCAACGTCAACCATAATTATCTGTGCAGCCCGTGCCCAGGTTTCCCAATTATACCCCACTTGCCTAATGGAAATTCTGGTTCCTATAGCTAATACACAATCTGCATTCTGAACTGCAAAATTACCTGGTCTGTCCCCCATATTGCCTCCTCTTCCAACATATAAGGGATTATCATCAGCAATAATATCAATAGAATTCCAATATGTTACTATAGGAATATTAAGTAGATCCGTCATGATTCTAAATTCATCCACTGCTCCAGACAATCTAATACCATACCCTGCATAAATTACCGGTCTCTTAGCCTGTTTTAAACATGTAATCACTTGCTGTATCGTTTCGTCACTTACTTTTGGCGGTAAATCCAATCCTTGATGTTCATAACCAAGCAATTCATCCGTTTCTATACACGTGCCTTGAAAATTAACCGGAATATCAATCCAAACCGGGCCTGGTCTTCCTGTAGTAGCCATGTCCCATGCTTCTTCCAGCATTCTCCTGATATCCATTGGATTCTCCAACATTTCAGCGTATTTACACATAGCTCCTACAGATTTCGTAATATCAAATTCCTGATCTCCTTCTGCCCGAAGCCTAGCCCCTGTTATTTTTTCTTCATACCTTGCTGTCGTGTCATATCGAACTTGTCCCGAAATAATAAACATAGGAATACTGTCCAGCCATCCTCCAAGAACCCCCGTTATCGCATTGGTTCCCCCAGGTCCGGATGTCACACACACTGCTGCTATCTTATTATTTAATCTCGCATAGGCTTCTGCTGCCATGGCGCTTGCCTGTTCATGGTGATTATATGTGACCTTCAACTGTTCATGATGTCCTAATGCATCATTTAAATGCATAGCCCCTCCACCTACTACACTAAATACATCTGTCACTCCATGTTCAACCAAAAAATCCGCCACATAATCTGCAAGCCTCTGCTTCATCTCATTCTCCTTTTCCAGTTACTTATGCCTGTGCTACAGCTTCTCTTATCGTCTTTGCCATATAATCTATCATTTCGTCTGTCATTCCTGGATATACCCCTACCCAGAAAGTATCTCTCATAATTCTATCTGTGTTATACAAGTCTCCTACTACCCGATAACCATCGCCTTTTGCTCTCATTTCATCAAAACAAGGATGCTTCACCAGATTACCAGCAAATAACATTCGAGTCTGTACTCCTTTACCTTCTATAAAAGGAACAACCTTATTACGATCAATCCCTTCTCTACAGGTTATCATAAACCCAAACCAACTAGGGTCAGAATTATCACAGGGCACCGGAAGTATCAGCTTATCTTCCATATCTGCTAAAAGGCTTCTTAACCTTGCAAAATTATATTTTCTTTTCTCCACAAAATATGGAAATTTATCTAACTGTGCACATCCTATAGCGGCCTGCATATCTGTCGCTTTGAGATTATATCCAAAATGTGAATATACATATTTATGATCATAACCTAAGGGTAACTCTCCATATTGCTTATCAAAGCGATGTCCACATAAGTTATCTCTGCCAGAAGGACACACACAATCTCTTCCCCAATCTCTAAAAGACCGAATAACTTTGTGTAATAATGGATTGTTAGTATAAACCGCTCCACCCTCTCCCATTGTCATATGATGTGGTGGATAGAAACTGGAAGTGCCAATATCTCCTACTGTTCCTGTAAAGTACTTCTTGTCATTTAAAATATATGTAGAACCTAAAGCATCACAATTATCTTCTACAAACCACAATCCATGTTTATCGCAAAAGTTCTTCACCGCAGCCAAGTCAAATGGATTCCCCAATGTATGTGCAATCATAACCGCCTTGGTTTTTTCCGAAAGCGCATCTTCTAATTTATTCACATCAATATTATATTGTGGAATTGTCACATCTACAAACACCGGTACTGCACCATACTGAATTATAGGTGTTACTGTCGTTGGAAATCCTGCTGCCACAGTAATGACCTCATCCCCACGCTTCACTCTTTTTTCCTTTAATAATGGTGATGTCAATGCCATAAATGCAATTAAATTTGCCGAAGATCCAGAATTAACCAATGAACAATATTTTACCTGAAGATACTGGGCAAACTTTTTTTCAAATTCATCTGTATATCTACCAGAAGTCAGCCAAAATTCTAACGCACTATCTATCAAATTGCACATTTCAGCGCTATCATATACTCGTGATGCATATGGAATTCTCTGTCCCTCCTGATATTCCGCTTTCTTATGAAATCTATCTGCATATTCCTTAACCAATTCGATAATCTCTTCTCTAGCCTGTATTTCCGTTTTATTTTCAAACATCTATAATTTTCTCCTATTTCTTCTCCCATATCATCCACGGTGCATTGTCTGATGCAATCATGTCTTCCAATTTCATCTTATCACGCTGTGTGTCCATACATTTCCAAAATCCCTTATGTCTATATGCCATAAGTTGTCCATCTGCCGCCACTTGTTCAATCGGGGCTTTCTCAAATACAGTACTATCACCTTCTATATAATCAAAAATAGCAGGTTCCATAACCATATATCCCGCATTAATCACTCCACCATCAGCGCTATCTTTCTCACGGAACTGACTAATCCTACCATCCTGTTCTATCTCAAGTACCCCGAACTGCTGTCCTACTGTAACGGCTGTCATCGTAGCAATTTTACCATGTTTCTTATGAAATTCTAACAACTTTCTGATATTCACATCTGATACAGCATCTCCATATGTAAGCATAAATGTCTGATTTCCGACATATGGCTGTATCCTCTTAATACGTCCACCTGTCATAGTATTCAATCCTGTATCAATCAACGTAACCTTCCAAGGTTCTGCCACATTAGAGTGCACTTCCATACTATTTTGTTTTGTAAAATCAAAAGTTACATCACTATTATGCAAATAATAGTTTGCAAACCATTCCTTAATGACCTGTTGCTTATATCCACAACATATTACAAACTCATTAAATCCGTAATAAGAATATTCTTTCATTATATGCCACAAAATTGGCTTCTGTCCAATCTCAATCATTGGCTTGGGTCTCAAATGACTCTCCTCACTGATCCTGGTTCCCAGACCACCTGCTAAAATCACTACTTTCATATTTAATTCTCCATCTACATTATTATTTAAGTTAGACTCCTATGGTAACCAAGGGAAATACCTCCATATTAGCCAAATTAAGCACACTATATCTAAAACAAGTATTATAACTGCTATAAATCCATAAACTTGAATTAATCCTTGTATTCCTTTATAACCGCCTATCCACTTTTTCTTTTTTATCTTTTCCTGTTCGATTCTTTTTTTCTTCCAAATATCTTCCTGCACAGCAATATTAGGATTTAAATGACATGTTTTCTCTATTTCAAGAATTGCTTTAAATCTCAAATTCACATATTCTCTTCCTGCATCAGTAACATATTTCCATGTAGATAGAATTTTTAAATACGCAAGTAGCAATATGCAGCTTATAAAAAGCATCCCTATAATAAACACCCAATCCTTTGTCTTACCTATATCCATATTAGGAATTAGAGCTGCCAAAATTGTTGCCATAAACCCAAATAAACTCATAAATACAGTTGTTACTGTTAAATATTTCATACTTCGTTCTTCATTTAGTGTATCCTCATGTACATATTGTGTCCATGCCTCAGAATATACACAAGTAATCCAATCCATATTATTTTTCTTATTTTCCATATTCATTGCCTATTATTTCTTCCTAATCCTTTATCAATACCTTTGCCCCAATTTTTCTTATTTGACAATATTCATATTTTATTTTGTGTCACTTTCCTGTACCAATGAACTTCATATGATTCTTTCACAAGGGTCAGCTTATTATGGTAATAATTTCTATTGAACAGGTAATACGCTTTCTATTTTTTCGATTATCAGCATGTTTGCTAAACACTTTTCACCTTTGCTCTCTATAGTTCGATATGCATAGTTTATAAATAAATGATTTTTCAAACTTCTATACAACATCTCTTTATTTCTGTCTCTTATTTATTACTTTGCTATATGCCATTAAAATAGCATATGGCAAAGTAAAAATATCTCTTTTGAATACAAATGATCATATATTGCCTTCATTCTTTCTAGGACCATTCATTATAAATACGTATAAAAATTTATCGTTCACACATAAAGTGTTACAGTCACAATATTTTACTCATCTCTAAACTATAATCTTCACTTCATTATTTTATTAATAAAATTATTAATTAGTTTGCCTACACTTTTTCTTCTTAATATATCAATTACTAAACATACACAAAAAATAACTATAGTTTTTATTATCATGTGCACTAAATATATATTAGACTTTATCCAATCAATATTAGGAGATATCCTTCCCAGATTATGTTTCTTAGTATTGGATTATCATGTAATAAATATATTCCAAATACCGATGAAGATAGTCTATTAATAATGTTATTATAAAAAGGATGATTTTCATATGTTACCATAAATAGTGCTATAGGAATTATTACAACAAATATTGGTCCAAAAAAAGTAACATTCTGTAAAAAAATACTATGTTCTGTTTTTATTCCTATTAAAGCTATTCCAAGCGATAAACTTACCATTAAAACAATCAATGTTACAAGTATTATTCTCCAATTTAATAAGCTTTTTAGGTTATCATCGTTTATTAACCATAACCTAATATAGCCCCCTATTAAATACATGAATATAAATTGTTCTAAACAATGACCTTCATTCATATAATTTTCAGCGCCAAACAAAGGACATACATATCGTATTAAAAATAAAATAATTAATAAGGTATAATATTTTTTTTTACACATAGAATAAATAAATATGTTAATATACGGAATAAATATATACAATATTGTATAACAGCTTATAAACCAATTATATCCAAACCATATGGGTATTAATGAGCATATAAAATCGTGAACTGAAAAACTTATTATCCCAAATTGCATGCATATAAAATATATTATCCATGCATAAAAAAAAGTTTCTGCAATTAATTCAATTAATTTTTTATAGTTTATTCCTGATTTCACTGCAAAAAATCCAGTAATTAATATAAATGTATTATTTGCAATTGAGCCAAAGCTTGAAATTATTTGAGATAGGAATATTTGCCACGAATAATTATCTACTTCTATTGGTGAAATAATAGAAAGTACACCATGCCCGCAATAATGGCATAAAATAACCATAATAATGCATAATAATCTCAATATTTCAATTGCCGAATTTCTTTCTTTCATATCCATTTACCTTATTGAATTATATAAAAAAGTTAATGACTTTTCTTTCTCCTTTTTTATGTATTTCTCTGCATAAGAAAAGTCTATGCTTTCACTGTAATTTTTTATGTTTCGTTTTGGATCATATATTTGATTTGCAAGTTTTATATTAACTAACAAATCTGTAATTCTAATTCCCGTATCCCTCCTTACCAACGAAACAAAAACCTTATGATATATTATCGAAAATGCTGTTCCATGGAACGAATCAGTTATTATCATTTTAGCATTGCTTATATAACTCAAGAAGCAATCTGGTCCACAACTCTGTTTCCATTTATCTATTCCATTAATATTATTCTTCTTATAAGATATATCATATATTTTATAATGTGGATATGCTATTTTTATCTCATTAATTATATCTTGTAAATATTTATTTTTATCTAATAAATATAACAAAATATATTCATCTTCTTTTCCTTTAAATATTTTTACTTTATCCCACTCTTCTTTATCAATCAAGAATACAGGATCACACACTTTACTTAATGAAAGATTTGTTTTATTCTTATATAATTGACTCATCAATGATTGCTCCCTTACCGAAACAGCATCTATATTTTCGCAATAATTTATTATACAATTTACATCTTCTTCTAAAAGATCCTCTTTTCCGCAACTTGCTCCATATACAACTCTAGTTACATTCTTTTTTCCAAACTTCAAAAAAAATGTTTTATCTAGTTTTCCACCCGTATTGTCCATATTCCATATTTGATCACTTCCAGCTATATAGCAATCACACTTTGGGGGATTGCTAATAATTTCTTCATAACTATTGTATCTGGCAGATACATCTGGCAAATTCTTATCAATAAAATCATCAAATTTTTTCATTTTTATAACTAATTTCCAATTAGCTATATACCAGAAATAATACTGAAGTATTCTATGTAACAATTTAATAATATATGTAACACTAAATTTTTCACCTTTTAACTCTTGGACTTTATCTTTAAAAATATTTAATTTCATATGATATGCATTAAGTATTTCTTTAGGGCGATAGTCTATTATTTCAACTTCATGTCCACACTTTTTTAATGTTGAATATAAGGCATAACATTGTAATGTTGCACCATAATTATTTGCAAAATAAAAATTTAATAATCCAATTTTCAATATAACACCTCAATACTTTTTACTTATCTTTTTATTTTTTTTATGCAAAAAGCATAATGCTTTGCTACATAGAACAAATAGCATATATCGATTCATTATATATTCCTTTTTTTCTGTATTATTCATTTTTTTACTATAATCATTTATAAATATTTTTTCATTTCTTGCATTTTTCCCAAGATATCTTCCTATTATTCGATCAATTTGAGCATCCCATGAATAATTGATTTTTGTTTTTTTATATAAATAATATTTAATGGACTGTTCAATTCCTTCTTCGAAACTGGTATTTGCCTCAAAATTAGGAACCGCATTTTTTATCTTACTATTGTCAAATCTATTATCTCTTCCCTTATCAGCAATTAATTCTTCTATATTTATTAAATCACAATTATATTTTTTTAGTTGATCAATCGGAATATCAATTAGCCTAACTTCTTTTCCTATTTTTTCCCCAATTATTTTAATACATTTCTCCCAAGTCATCTCTTCATCAGTTGTTATATGAAATGCTTCATTTTGTGCCTTCTCATTTAAAAATAAACCCACTACTCCAAATGCAAAATCCTTTGCATACGTTAATGTACATTTTTTATTTTTTCCAGAAATCAATATTGGTTTATCACACAAAATCCTATTAAGTAACGTAAAATAATCCCCTGTATTAATCTGAAATGGTATTCTAGTCTCTCCATATGTCACATATGGTCGTATAATTGTATATGGCATACCGATGTCATTTTCCTCTAGCCAATGTTCACATTTTGATTTATCAATAGTATAATACCAGTTAGGGTTATCAATAGGATCAGTCTCAACATATCGCTCATTTTTAGATAAACACTTACTATATACTGTAGCCGATGAAATATATATATATTGTTTACTCATCCCCTTAATAAAATTTATCGTTTTTTTTAACTGTTCTTCATTATAAGTTATAAAATCAACTATTACATCATAATCGTTACTGATTTTTTTTCTTAATTCACTGACAGATTCTAAACGAACATCCCCTTCTATTAAACTAGCACCTGTCAACAGATGTTCTTTACTTTTTCCTCTATTTAATACAAATACCTCATATCCCATTTCTAAGGATATACGGCAAACTTCCTTACTAATTATTCCAGTTCCGCCAATAAGTAATACTTTCATTTTTCTATTCCTTAATGATTAATTTTAGAATTTATATAATAAATAATTTTCTTTTTCTGATTTTTATTGGTTATGAAAACAAAATTAATTAATAATCCAATCATAGAAAGGAAAATAACTATTAAAAATATTTTTCCCCAACTATTTGGTACATAATGATTCCTTATAGTTTTAAATACACCCAACGTAATTCCACATGCAATTAATGATTTTGCAATTTCGTAATAAAATATATACCACTTTACCTTTAAATTATTTGCTGAATGAATTGGTACATAGATGTAATGCACAATAATAGATAAAAATGCACTTGTTCCAACAATAATATATGCCCCATAGCATGTAATTTTTAAAAGAATATACATGAATACAACATTTGTAAATCCACTGATTAAATTAACAATACATGGTCCCTTCAACCTTTTGCTTAGTGCATTAGTATATACTAACGGATACACTGCTCCAACTAAAACACTTCCAACCATTCCTAAAAAAGTTAATTCAAATATAAACTGTATATTTTCTGTTGGCACCCACAAATTCAAAAAATCTCTTCCTATTGAACAAAAACCACAAAAAATAATATTTGAAAAAATCCCTATAATTATCATGGATTCCTTTAAATCTTTTATCAACTCTTCTTTTTTATTTTCTGCCCATAACCTTACTTGAGTAGGTTGAAATGTGACTGATATTTGATATATTACATTATATGCCATTGTTGGGACAACCTTTGCCAAAGATACCTGTCCCATTGTAATCCCGTCTAGCATCAAATTTGTTATCAATATATCTAATCCGTCACTTAAAATTAACCCCATTCTTCCAATTGAAGACCATATTCCCAGCTTTAATAATTCTATTATATAAGAAAGCGAAAAAAATTTATGGTTAATCTTCAATTCCGGAGTAAGATATTTTGTAAATAAAATATTACAGCCAAGAGTAAATATTGAAACGGCAATTGCAATTAATGACATATACCATATTTTAGGAGCAAATCGAATAAATAAGCAGATAATCCCTAATGAGTTAATAAAATATCCACATATATTACATATTGAAGATAAATCTAAACGATTTTTTATAAAAGTAGATATTGAAAACGGAGTACCTAAAATAGATATCATATAATTGATTAAAACTAGCATAAAAATAATTTTAACATCGTACACTAAAGAATTACTAATATTCAAAAGCACTTGCACATTCTTTACATACAAACACCCTATTACAAAAATAATCAGAGCCAATATTACATTTGCTATAAACAAGGAACTAAAAAACCCATTTGCTCTTTTATAATTCATTTTATGATATTCATACGATATGCTAAAACACGCATATGAATTTAACGCTCCAGTAATCACAATCAAATAATTAACCATTGTTGTAGATAATGAGGTAAAACCATATGCTTCACTTCCCAAATTGCGCAAGATATATGGTGTTAAGACAAAATTTATTCCATAATTTATTATCATCCCCAAAATTGAGAAAATAATATTAACTGTTGTTCTTTTTTTTTCCTTATACATTACTTATTTCTTCCAATAGTATATTGCCATTTTCCATCAACAAATTCTCTTCTACCAATTCTAGTATCACACGCCTTGCATAAGTCAATATTTCTACGCCCCTCATAAATCTTCTTTCTAATTTTTTGAAACGCTTCACCTTCCCAAATCTCCTTCATAGACTGTAAAGAAACATCTCCCATAGTATACTTTCCCAATGCATCATTACAGCATAAACTTACTTTACCATCAGGACGTATAATAAACTGCTGAAAAGGTAATAAACAAGGAATATTTAACCCTTTTGCTTGCTTTTTATTGGGTGCCTGTCCCCCTCTTGATGTTAACACCTCATTCTGCTTTCTTAAATAAATTATTGCATTCTCTTCTTCTTCATTTACTTGGCAATACTCATATATTTCCTTTACTGGCTTTATTAACTTAAAAGAATCCGAATAATTATCTATATGTAAATAATCTAAATATGGCATTATTGCCTTATACAACTCTAATGTTAATAATGTGCCATTAGTAAATAAATAAATATTTGCACTAGGCAAAGAATTTCTCGCATATTTTGCAAAATCTACTATTCGTTCATCTAAAAACGGCTCGTTGTTTGAATATAATGCAACATTTCCCGCAAACTTTAAACTATTTAGTTCATCAATTATCTTTTTAAACAATTCTCCTTCCATTTTATGATAAATTCTCGAATCACTATTCTTATTTACAGGGCAAAAAGGGCATACACCATTACATCTATTTATTGTTTCTATTTCAACAGCATGAAACAATGGAATTTTCCCTTCTTTTTCTTCTTGATAAAAATCGCGAATTATTTTTTTTATTTTGGGTCCATTTATAAAAAAATCATTAATTCTATTTTGAATTATCATTTTTTTCTTCAATAAGTTAGCATTCTTTATTAAGTGTTTTTCTTCATTACATGTATTAATCACATTTATCATAAACATTCTCCTTAAAGACGATATAGGATTTTTCTAATTTTATTATAAAGCCTAATCATTGTATTATTTTTACAAATAATATATATCATTTTGTGTCTTTTTTTTACTATATTTCTTTTTTTTAATTCAATATAGCTTGATTTCAGCAAATCAATGCTTTCATATTTTAATGAAAGTTCAAATTTTTCCTTTTCTATCGCTTGAATAACAGTTTCCATTAGTTGAACTTCTTCTTTACAATTCAGCCTTTTAATCGTTTCAAAGTAAACCTTTTCTAAATCCACAAATAGATTATTCCATTGCTCAATCGACTTAAATTGCTCATGATGATTATTTTCATGTATGTAATAATCATATAAACATACATTTTCAAACATAAATTTGCCGTAATATACCATCGGTAATAAAAGTTGAATTTGACCACCAACTTTTTTACCCCCATCATATATTTCCAAAGAGGGAATATATTTTCTAAAGCTTTTAGTTTTTACCATATGATTTCCTGGTTCAAAACCAACTCCATCTCTTAACAAAATTCTTCTAACGAAATCATTCCTATCTTTCGGAGGATTGTTCCATGAATATCCAATAATTTTATCAGGTTCAGCAGTTTTTATATAAGCTACTCTTGTTATTAATATATCTATATCTGGATTTTGTTCAAACAATTCAACTTTTTTTGAAATATAGTCTGGATGCATATAATCATCAACATCTATCCAGGATAGGAATTCACCTGAGAACCTTTTGAATCCACAGTTAAGTGCAGAAACCATTCCTTCATTTTCTTTCTTTACATAATAAAATTCAATACCTTTTTTTTTAATACTTTGTTGATATTCTTTTACTATTTCCTCCGTTCTATCTATAGAACCGTCATCAATAAAAATAACCTCAATATTTGTATATGTTTGTTCTAATAATGATTTAAAATATGTATTTAAAAACCTTTCACCATTGTAGCATGGCGTTACTATACTGACTTTTTTTTCCATTACTTCGTTATACCTCTCTTCTTTCATTACATCGATACTCTATTATTCTTCGCTTGTTTCTTTTGTAAAATCAGTTGCTTAAATTTTACCGGCAAACATCTCACAATTTTTTCCTTAATTGACTTATTTCTTGTTAACCTATCAGCCTTTTCTATTCCATATTTAGTAAAAATTTTCACAAATTTTTCTCTCTCCGGTAAAGGCTTCCAAGTACCAACTAATCTGATATTTGTTTCTGCAATTTTTTCAAATGATTGTTTTTCAATATACACATCTTCTCTTTTTTGTATTTCTTTAATCAGTTGAATTCCTTTTTCTGTATTTCCGATGATAATCGAAGTACCTTTTTCATTATAATAATGCGCTTCTTTATCAGCTCCATGATAATCACCTATTGTTATATCTGAGTGCTTATGTGCTGAAATAAATTTACAATTATAACATGATTGTCTTTGCATAATATGCAATGCTGCTCCAATTGGAGTATCATAAAAAAGATTTTTTATAATCTTCCCAGATTTTAATTGAATATATAAATATTGTGGAATCCAAATTCCTTCCTTATGCCTCATATTCATCTGTTGAATTATAGAATTATTTTTTTTTTCAATTAATACTACATATTCAGTCAACACTTTCGGCGAAGTAGGTCCTTGACAAATAATGTCAATTGTAGTTAATTTTTTAGGTCTAGCCCCTAAATAAGAATACAGCCCTGCTACTTCACATGGAGTTCCAGAAAATAGAACACTAACATCCTTTTCCAAGGATTCTTTAACTTTTTGATATACATCTTTTTTTCTACTCTGCACATATTTAGATGTTCTCATTTTTAATATATCTTCCTTTTTAGATGACAGAATATGATGAACGCCTCTAAAATCAGCATCATATATCACTCCTGATATAAGATACTCTCCTTCAATTTTTTTTACCCATTCATCAACAACTAATGAAAACATACCGCCTGAAGCACTATTATTAATTATTTTCTCATTTAATGAACTCCCTGCATAGCCTTCCAATTTTGCAGATCCATTCCTTTTCTTTTCTGTAATTATAGGACATACTCTTTTACATATTCCACATTTTAAGCATTTATCCTTATCGATTGTTGGATAATAAAAACCTTCCACATTTTCTTCCATACTAATAATATTTATGGGACATGCATTGGTACATACCTCGCACCCACAACATTCATCAGGTTGTATTTCATCAAATACAGGTATATTTCCCAATTCCATTTTACTCAAGATATTTTCCTCATTCATGTTCTATTCTTTTTACCACAACAGCTGGATTTCCTGCAACTATTGTATATGGTTCAACATCATGTGTAACAACACTTCTTGCTCCAATAACTGCTCCATTTCCAATTTTTACTCCTTTTAATATAACAGAATCAAAACCTATCCACACATCATTTCCTATTATAATCTTTCTCTTGTTAACACAATTCCAATCCTTCACATTTTCACGCCAATAATCTATTGCATCCCTTGTTCCCTCTTTATCTCGTAAATAAACTGACTTCAAATCTTCTCTTCTTTTATCTGGATAAATAGAATGTGCATTATGATCATATAATGTAACATTCCATGAAATTACTACATTATCCCCTATTTCAATACCTTCAATAGAATTAAATAAACCAGCGCCAATATTACAATTATTACCTATTTTGATATAGCCATTTTCATTTTCAATATTAACTCTTCCATCTACTATGCTTTTTTCACCTATAAAAACATATTTTTTCACTTTTTTGCATCTCACATCTATATTAAATGCATTTTTTATAATAGCACTTGCGTCTATATCCGCATATATTTCTATATTTTTTTTTCTTTGTTTTCTTTCATTATAATGAATCAAATCATATACCTTTTCAATAATCATTCTTGTTCCCCTCGCTTAATACTTCATTATAAAAACATTGCGTCTGTATTGCAGCTTTCTTCCAAGAAAATTTCTGTACTCTTTGTTTTCCTAACTGTATTAACTCTTCTCTTAACATTTCATCGCTTAAAAGCAATTCAATTTTATTCGCTAACTCTAATGAATTATTACCTTCAAAATATAACGCTGCTTTTCCTGCAATTTCAGGAAAACAGCTTTTATTACTTAATATAACTGGACATCCTGCTCCAAAAGCTTCTAATATTGGCATACCAAATCCTTCGTACAATGACGGAAAAACTAAACATTTAGCATTATTATACGCATATAACAGTTCGTTGTCAGATAAACTTTTCTGAATCATTCGTTTATGAATACCTTTCCTCGCAAATAAATCATATTCATCCTGAGTGAAGTTTCCACCACCTACGCAAATTACTGATACGTTTTCTTGTATATTTACAATAGCATCAACTAAGCAATTAAAATTTTTATATCCTAGCCTATGCCCTACATACAAAATATAACTTTGGGGGATTTCAAAAGGAGTAGCCATATTCACCTTTTCCAAGCTATTTCCATGATATATCACTTTAATCTTCTTTTCTAAAACCTCCGGATATATTCTAATTAGATCATTTTTTGTATTTTCAGATACCACAATAATTCCATCAGCCATATGAATTAATTTCTTTTTTTTATTTATAAATGATACTTCATCTTTAATCAATATTTCATGTGTCATATCATGTACAGTTATAATTAATTTTGCTTTTTTTAACAAAAAAGAAAATCTTAATAGATAAGTAGGGCAATAATCTGTTGGGTGAATTATATCATATTTATGAAAAAAAAGATGTTCAAAACAAACTAATTCATTAATAAACCACATTCCTATTTTTTGTGGCTTTCTAATTCTTACTACATTTTTAAAATACATATTTTTAGAAAAATATGCTACTACTTTTATTTTTACATTTGGAATCTCTTTTGTAATATTTTTATACAATTCATAAAAGTATCTAGAAATTCCACCTCTTTCTTGTGAAAAAAGAATTTGATAATCATAAAAAATTTTCATATTTTTATCCTTTCACAGTAATCCATTTATCAAGTAATATGTCTGGCATTTTCTTTCCATTTATCCACTTCTTAGGTGCTACAACTATTTTGTTTTCATTTGGATTTAACCAAGCGCCCCACCAGCTAAACGAACTGTTAGCTATAATATTGTGTTTACATTTACTCATTAGATACATATCATACCAGTCTTCATATCGCTCATTCTTATCCCATTCTATAAAAATTGTATTTTCTAGTATTTCTATATTTTCTTTTACCCAATCAATATCATCTGAGAAAAAAACAAGTCTAATATCCTCTACCTTGCTTTGCATATATTTGATCGCATTTAAATAATATTGTAATGTACAAATATTCCCAAACATTTTGTTATTACACGGTAACAAGTAATCCCCTCTCCTAATATGTACACTAACTGAATTACTATTATCTATAAGTTTAATATATTCTTTTACTTTTTGATTTTTTATCTCGCAGAAGCAAAACTGTTTACGAATATCTTGTGCAATATCAGAAAAATATTTTTCTGATTGCCAAAAACCTTCAATGTACCCTTTTTTTACTTTTAATGCATATTTATTAAACTTTCCTTCTGTAAGCTCATATATATATTTTTGTTTATCTAAATAAAACATATATTTGAAGTAATCAATAACCTTATATGTACTTCTTCTATTTACATTTTTTACTACTAAATCATGTTCTTTTTCATTTTTTGATAATTTTATTTCAATGTTTGGAAAAACTTTGTCCAATATAAAGGGCATAACTCCAGGATTATTATAATAAAAAATATCTGCTTGAATCTCGATTCCTTGCATCTGCAATTTTCTATATACACAATATTGAAACATTTGGTTTCCCAATCCACCTTGAAATCTAAATGTAATCATGAACATTTCCTCAATTTATTTTTAATAATTTTCACTATAAATATCACTTTTGAAATAATTGTTGGGTTTGCCACTAATTCAAGGCTACATTTTTCTAGTTCTGGCAATATTAACTCATTTTTTTTATTAATAATATCACTAATATTTTGCATTTGTCTTATTTTTCTTATCACCGTCTTTTGCAATTGAAATTTTATACAGTATTTACTATACAGTTCAATAATAGTGTTTGATACCATTGCTATTGTATAATAGTAAAATTGAGTTGTTAATATATTATCAATATCATTTGCTTTTATTTCTTTGTCAAGAAAAGTAATTAAGGCTATTATTCTCTCTAATTGATTTATATATCCCTGTTTAACCATTGACCCACTTGTATCTCGATAATAATATAGATACTCATTTTTTAGATAAACAATCTTGTTTGCATTCCATAACGCAAATAGTGTCCAGCATAAATCTTCTCCCATTGTAATATTGTCATCAATTTTATACAAACATTGTTCTACAATTTCTTTTCTTACAACTTTATTCCAAACGCAAGGCAAAAAACCAAATTCATAATAATTTCCTGTATAAAGCATTTGAGGATAAACTATTTTTTTTAATTTTTCCTTATCATATACTCCACTTTTAAAAAATTGTGTCCATTCACATATATTACTGTCATTTTCATAGCGTATAATATCACAAATTGCTAAATCAGCATTAGTTTCTATTATTTTTGAACATAATTTATTATACATTTCTGGATTAAGCCAATCATCGCTATCAACAAAACCAATATATTTTCCCCAAGAATTTCTAACTCCAACCTTTCTAGCATGAACACAACCAGCATTAGGAGTATGAAACACTCTAATTCTCTCATCCTCTAATGCCAATCTATCGCAGATTGTTGGTGACTGATCTGTCGAACCATCATCAATAAGTAATATTTCTAAATCATTCCAACTTTGGATTTGTATACTATTAACACATTTTTTAAGATACTCTTGTGCATTATATACCGGCACAATAATACTTAAAAAAGGTTGCTTTTCAACATCTACCATATTTCCTTTTTTACCATTTTTACTTGTCTATATACTAAAGTATTGTCATCAACACTTTCTTTAATCACAGTTCCTGCAGCAATAACACAATTATCTCCTATATTACATCCACGAAGAATAATTGTACCAGCACCTATCCAACAATTTTTTCCAATCGTAATATCATTAATTATATAACTTTCGCAATCATCATTATGATTTCTATATTCATGGTCATGATCAAAAATCATTACATTTGGTCCTATTTTTGCATCATCGCCAATACTAATATTTCCCATTGCAGTAATAATGCAATTATGATTCATAAATACATTGTTGCCAATAATAATTCTTCCCTTATCAACTGTTTTTAAGTAACAACCCTTATTGGTCATAAAATTATTTCCAATACTTACTTTTCCCCCATAAGCTTCTATTTTAGGCAGCCTATGATTCTTAGGAAGTTTTTTTATATATACTTTTCTTTTATATCTTACTATATAAAAACAATATTTTAATAAGTTAATAATATATTTCACAAATATTCAAGAGGCTCCTTTAAAAACGATTCTGCAATGCATTATTTACTTCAGCATCCATATACCTTTTAATTTTCATCAGATGAGTTTCCGGTTTTTGAATGTATAGTTTAATTCGTTCAAAAAAAATTTTTATTTTCTTTAAAAGCCAAATAAAACTACTAATATTTTGGCTTTTTCTTAATCCTATTTCTGCCCACGGAGACATTTCAAAATAAAATTTCCATTTTTTTGTGTTTTTGTCAGTATTAGGGGAACGCCACGGCTTTCCAAGCGGATCTCCTGCAAAATGAATAATACATATATTATCTTGTGCATATTTTATTTTTTCTAGGCTGTAAAATGTTTCTTGATTCTTTCCTGCTATTTTATATACATCATTTGGTTTAAATTGTCTTGTAATATACATCATATTATATTGTAAATCCAAACAACCTATTTTTCCTTCCATTACTACATTCATAATATCCTGGTCAAATAGCCTATATGGTTTTTTCATATTTCTTATATGAGATAAATAAACTTCTAATATTTTATCCTCTCTCCACTTTTCAAGATTAATTATTTGAACCCCTGCATTAAAATATCTACTCTCATTTTTCATTCCGACCACTTTATTATATTTTTGTGTCCACGTATCAATCACTGCTTCAATATAGTTTTCAGTTTCATAGTCAGCAATTTTTTTAAGCGACTTACAAATAATTGTATCTGAATCTAAATACAATACTTGTTTAACCCAATTAGGAAGCAGGTCAACAATAAAAAAGCGAACATATGCTTCCAAGCCTAATGATTTAAAATATTCTTTTCCTCCATTGTTTACTTTCAAATATAAACATGTATCTTCTAATTTTTTAAGAACCTGTTCGCTGTTCAAAATATATAAATTTCTACTATATTTATTTACAACATTAGTTAGAAGTATAATATTCTCTGTTGAAAAATCATTATTCAATATAAAAATATTAATTGAATCAATATCTTTATTATTTTCCAAAAGTGAAATAATACTTACTCCAACTTGCATAGTATATTTATTATTTGCTGCATAACATACATTTAACACTGTTTCTTTCATTCAAGTCCTACCTTTTAGCAAAGCATATTATTTTAACTCAGTATTCATAAACTCAGTAAATGCTTTTTCCAAGTCATAATTTTCTTCTATAAATTTTTTTCCTGAAGTAGCATTTCCCTCATAATCTCTTATTAGTTTATGAATATATTTTGCATATTCCTCTGGTTTTTCACAATGAATATAATGTTTCCCATCTTCTGCATAGATTCCTTCTATTCCAATATGATTTGTCACTACTGGAATTCCCGAAGACATTGCCTCCAAAATCTTCACCTTCACTCCTGCTCCTAAAACAAGTGGCGCTACAAGACATAAACATCTTTCAAAATAGGGATCTACTTTATCCACAAATCCTGTTATCTCCACTTTATCAGATGCATAAGTTAACAATGACTTATCAGGTCTTGCACCTACAATTACAAATCTGACATCCAAATCACTTAATAATGGCATAACATTTTCTATAAACCAAATTGCACTTTTATAGTTCTCCGGTCTTGCCATTGCACCATAAAATAGCAATTCATTTGTAGGCTCTTTTCGCTTTAAATAATCATAAGATTTAAAAAATACCGGCAACTCTCTTAATTTCTTTTTTGGTATTCCTTCTTTCTCCAAAAGCAGTAAATCTTTATGATTATTATTCACTACAATATCTGCTTTATTAAGGACCGCAAGTTCTCTTTTTTTCATGTTATGATATCTATAATTTGCAATTACTTTCCTGATTTTCCCCTTTGCCATATCTATACGTCTTTCAAAGTTTAAAAAGCTTACATCTTCCTCAACTGCAATAATTTTTGCATTTGGGAAAAAATCTTTCACATAATCAATCATGAAAACGATCTGAGTCCATTGCATGATAATTAACTGCGGAAAAGAAATTTCTCCATCCTTACATTTCTTATAATGATTTCTAACTAATTTCTTATAATGATATCTTTCATAATCCAATAAATAATTGCCATACTTGTCAAATGGATTGAAATAAGAGAATCCACTCAACCCTTTTCTTAAAAGCTCATGTGCTTTATTTTTATCTAATACATAGATATCATTTCTAATATGATACACATTTAAATCAAGCAATGGTACTTCCCTATTCCAACACATGGAAAGTAACGTGATATCATATCTTCCTGTCTTTTGCATTTCTTTTATATAAAAATTATGAACTTTCCCTCCTGCATGATCTACCTTATCATAAGGTGCCATTGCCGAAAAATATAAAACATTTATTTTATCACTCATGCTTATTCACACTCATCTCATTCACTCTTTCACCAATAGAACGCATCCTATTCATAGCATTTTGCATGAAGTTACCCGAGTCATTTATCCTTTTTTCTATAATCCGTAAATGCTTCTCTTTGATGCATTTTGTTTCTCTTGCAATCTGTATAATTTCTGTTACAGATTTATTCATTTTTTCCGTATCTGCTGATACATTATTTCCCGTAAACGTATGAGTATATACAGTGTCTCTGTTAATTTTAAACTTCGTTTTATTATTTAGCAAAAGTAGCCAAAGGAAGAAATCATCTGAACCATTATTTACTAACGGATACTCATACCATATATGAGGTATACTGTCTTTCTTTATCATACAGTGCCCCGGTGATATAATTCTGCAATCAAAATAATCATAGAAGAAAAGGTAATTGACTGTGTACTGCATGATTGCATATTTATATAGAAATTTCTTTCCTCTTGCCAATTCTGCGTACCCATTAGCAACTACCACTGCGCCATTTTTTATATGTGATAACTGAGATTTTACAGCATTGCTATCTAATATATCATCCTGATCAAGCATGATAATATAATCTCCCATTGATTTTTGAATTCCAGTTATTCTTGATTTATGTATGCCACTATTTTTATTATTATTTATCAATAAACCTGTAGCATATTTTAGTTTTGTGAAATCCACATTAAGAGATATATCTGGGCTATCATTTACTAATATCAGTTCAACTCTTGCATCATTCTTTGCCAATCTTGCATTCTCATCTATCATTGTAAGAATTCTGGGTATATAACTCTGTCCATGATAAATTGGAATAATAATTGATACTTTTTCCACTGTCTCTCGCTTTCTAATAATGTTTCAAATGTACTTTTAACTTACATATTTTTATTATTTTTTTGTTTTAATGAATCTTGATTGGATTTCCAGATAAAATACTCAAAATTTATTTTAAATATAGCAAGAAACAACCTTTTAGGTAAATAACAATATAGCCATTTTTCAATATGAAATACCAGCCCATTCTGTTCAGTCTCTTGCTTTTGGTAGTCACTCCATAAAGAAATTTTCATATATTTATCAAAATAAGATGTGTGTGGATGTAGTGAATTCTTATGCCAAGGAAATTCTCCTAAATAACGAAAAGTATGCAAAATTATCGGATTCTCTACTGCATGTCCTACTTCTTGTTCTGTATAATAATTAAGCTGACCAAAAAATTTACTATATAAACTATATTCATACACAAAATGAATTGGTTGTAAATTAAATGCAATATTTAATTTTAAAATATTATTTCGAAATACTATATTCAACAAATCTTGATCAGGTGACATATAATGTGCCCTTACATTTTTTACATGTTCCTGCAATCTCTCTGTACATTTTTCAGCCTTCCATTTTTTTATGTCAAATAAAATAATTCCGGCATTAAAGTACATGTCTTCTTTTTGCAACCCAATCAATTGTTTATGTTTATCTCCCAAAGAATCCAATGCCATTGCAATTGGTTTTCCCTGCATGTCCATTGTCATTAACGAACTCACATCACCACAGATAATAGTATCACTATCAATATAAACTAATCGTTCTATCTCGTCAGGCATATAGTCAGCCGCAAACATTTTCATATTCGTTGCATATGAACCTCTATACTCAGGGATACCTAATGACTTCATTTTGTCTACAAGTTCTTTAGTGTCAATAAAACATATTTGTCTTTTATATACTTCTATTTGTCTTTTCAATTTCTCAATACTTTCTTGAGAAACTTTTTCCGTAAGAACGTATATAACGATTTCTTCTATTTCCCTATTATTTTCCAGTAAAGACACCATTGAAATTCCAGCATAAGGTACATATTTCTCATTAAATTGGTATAATACATTAAGTCTGCTCATCAAAATTTATCCTTTTTTCTTCCACCACTATTGGTCTATGAATGACACGCGTGTTTATGTTCAATATATACTCTCCCATAAAGCCAATAAAAAAAAGTTGTATACCACCTATTAAAAACACACCTATTGTCATTGGTGCTGTTCCTGCTGTGAAATTTTCCCAATTAGCAATCTTCATAATTGTATAGACAATCGCTACTATAAAGCTCACCGCAGCACTGATAAATCCTAAAAAAGTTGCCAGACGCAATCCTACTTTTGTATATGAAGTAAAGCTTAACATTGCTGCATCATACAAACTGTAAAAATTGTTATGTGTCTTACCCGCTCTTCTCTGTGGTTGTTCATATTCGACTTCTATCATGTTAAATCCAGCACCATATTCTGCTACAATTCCTCGAATAAAAGGAATAGGATCATCTAACTGCCGAAGTAAGGAAATAAACGTTTTATCATACAATCCAAATCCCGTAAAATGCTCAATCATTTTTACTGCGGACATCCCTTTTATAATCTTGTAATATACTGTCCTCAAAAAATATATAAATCCATTCTCTTTGCTGGAACTTTTAATACCACTTACAATCTTATGTCCTGCTTCCCACTGTTCTACAAATACAGGTATTAACTCCACCGGATCTTGAAAGTCACAACATAAAGGTATAGTACAGTCCCCTGTTGTCTGACACATACCATAAAATGGTGAATTAAATTGTCCAAAATTTGTTACATTAAAAATTGCTTTAATCTTACGATTTTTCTCACAAATATGTTCAATCTTATCTCTGGTTCCATCTGTAGATGCATTATCTATAAACAAAATTTCATAATCATACTGTGAAAGCTTTTCTCTCATAATTTGTACTACTGCTTCACTAATTGGTTCCACATTTTCTACCTCATTAAAACATGGAATCATAATGCTTATCTTTTTCATTACATGCTCATCCTTCACATTAACATTGCCATATTTACACATCAATATATTTTGATAAACGCAATCAATATTAATATATAACACTTACCTTAGAAAGTACAATGGCAATTATAAGAAAAACTCTTTTATCTGTTTTCTCATACAACTAGTCACATCTTCGTTATGCATATATATCTTGGACCATTCTACAATCATTTCAACAGCCTCTTCCACATGCCATCTAGGTTGCCAACCAAATACCTGCTTTATTTTAGAGCAATCTAATTTCAAAAATGAGGCTTCATGTGGCCCTCCATCGTATCTATCAGTCCATAATAAACCATCACCCCATTTTTCACAAAACAAAGCCACTAATTTACCTGTAGTCACACAATCTTTTTCATCAGGTCCTACATTATAGAAACCGGCATACTTGCTATCTAAATATTGTTTTTGCACAATCATAAGATATACCTGTAAAGGTTCTAATACATGCTGGTAGGGTCTGGTAGAATAAGGATTGCGTACATTAATCTCCTCACCATTTATTGCTGCTCGTACACAATCTGGAATAATTCTATCGTTGGCAAAATCTCCGCCTCCTATTACATTACCTGCCCTGGCAGTAGATGTAGGCACATTTAATTCTCTCAAAAAAGAATTAATATAACTATGTGTTACCAATTCAGAACAGGACTTACTGTTAGAATATGGATCATACCCATCTAATGGTTCATTTTCTCGATATCCCCACTCCCATTCTTTATTCTCATATACTTTGTCAGTCGTAACATTCAGAAACGATTTTACACATGAATGTTTACGTACACACTCACATATATTCACTGTTCCCATAACATTTGTCTCATATGTATAAACTGGATTCTTATAGGATTCTCTGACAATAGGTTGTGCTGCTAAATGTATTACAATTTCAGGCTGTACTTCATCAAATATCTGCTGTAAATGATTAATATCCCTAATGTCCCCCATTATAGAATGCATTTCTTTATCAAGATTACACAAAGAAAACAAATTCGGCTGAGTAGGTGGCTTCAGTGCATACCCTGTCACTTGTGCCCCAGCATCTACTAGTATTCTACATAACCAGCTTCCCTTAAACCCTGTGTGCCCTGTGATTAATATTTTTTTATCTTTGAACCATGATAAATCTAACATATTAAAATTAACCTCTGCTTCTAATATTTATTATATTATATCATTTTGCTGACAAGTATTTATAAAATAATGAATTATCCGTTTTACCCGAAAAATTGTCTCCTTGTAATAAAGCCTCTTCTGGAAGAAAAGTATCAATAATTGCTGTCTGATCATCCATTCTCATTAATGAAGTCTGAATTGTTCTATTAATTTCCTGCATAGGAGTTACCGACCCTAGCATAACTAAAATGATTAATGCTGCCATTCCCACATATCTCTTATTATTTCTACACTCGTCAATTGTACGGATTACTTCTACGCATAAAAGGAACAATCCTGGGATAGATGCACGCATACAGAAGTCTCCTCCTTCTCCTACTTTTATCATCAAACATACTATAAATGATACCAGTGCAACATATATTACTCCCACTTCTTTTTTATCATTGTAATGCAATATTATAATGATATATACTCCGCACTCAATTAGCAAAAATAATGCGCCCTTAAAGATAGAAACGCCTCTCCTTGCTTGTTCATTCAACATATCCATATCTGTTATATTATAGTCTAGTAATTCCTTCTCCTGTATCGCATTTTTATCCAAGTCCTGTTTGTTCTGCTCATTCTCCATGATTATAGACTGTTCTGACGATATAGAAGATGTATTAACAGTTCCCCCAACTACATTATTAGACATAAGATAAAAGAACGTAATGAATCCCACAATACCACCAGCCACTATATTTTCAATTGTAAAAGTGTTCCTTAGCAAATCAGAGAACCACTCCTTAATAGTTGCCTGTTTAGTATTGGTAACCATAAAGTATATAACAAACGGTATCATACCTACAAAAGGAAAAGTACTGGATAGCATTGCAAGTGATAACAAAAATATTATTTGCCGATTGTTTTTTTGTACATAAAGCAATATAACTATGACCCAGGCTGGAATCGCCTGATTAAATACCCAAAATAATTGTGTCGTATTACTAGAAAATTGATAAGTTCCACTCCCGATCCACCATTCTATATGCATCTGATTTGTTAAATTTCCGAACCCACCTCTTACTATATAATACCCCAAAATATCCAATCCACTAAAAAATATCAGAACAAAAACTGGCCAGACTGATACTGTCCCTCGTATCTGACAAATCCATAAAAATACAATGCTTACTCCTAATAGAGTCCATAAATAAAGTGCAAAGTATCCAAATTGAATTCCAAATAGTTTACCTGCTGCTGCTGCTGGAAGCCAAAATCCAATATAATAGATAAGTCCTCTTGTACTTACTTGTCCATTTACAGAATAATCTTTTATAACAGGCCATGGATCGTGTACTAATACCTCAAATATCGAATTACGAACTATATGATCTGTGTTTTGAAACGCATATGCACCTATTCCCGATAAATATACCCAAACACTAAGAATTAATAGAACACTTATTATCTGTCCTATATCTTTTTTAGTCCATATAACTCCAGAAAACTTTAATTCATTGTTACAAGCCTTATACATTGCATATACAATTGCTACAATTCCTATGCAAGCAATATACCATCTGCACCATCCTAATAAAAACAAAATAAAAGGAATTCCTATATATACATAAGAAATATCTGTAATTATTTGATTAATTCTATTTGACATTTTCATGTTTTACCTTCTCATCTATTCAATTGATACTTTACTACAACACTTCCTTCACCCATTCTACTAGGAATCGGATCCATTAATATCTGTTTATTATATCCTTGTTCAGTAAATGCCCTGTCCGCCTGCATCCATCCGTCATCATTATCGAAAGTTAATAATATACATTCTTGTGGTAACTGATTATTATAGTCTTGAACAATATCATCTGTTGCAGAATAAGTCACTCCAGCTTTTTCATATGTAATACCCTGCATATAATAATTTATATACTCTTCTTGCGCTTCACTCCGACCACTGTATACTAATGCAGTTGGTACAGCATATACAGATATCCACACTGGTGAATTACTGTTTTGTATCACTTTTAATCCATTATCGATCTGATCATAATCCCAATGCTCTATAGCATTAAAATGAAACGCATTTAGTAAAAATAAGCCCACTGTTACGGTAATAATTCCCCGAGATATCCATTTTTCTACTAAATTATTGCTTAAAATTTTAACCGCAATAAACACAAAAAGTACCATTCCTATAAGCAACAATGGCATAATCAATGTTGTATGTCTGCTAGCGTAATCTCCATATGCGTATATTCCTGAATCAACTGCAGGCAAGTAAAATATCAATGCTACAGCAATCATTCCAAAAATATATAACCATTCATATTCAAATACAGACTTATCCTCTTTTCTCATTCGTACTATCTTATATATAATTAAAATACTCAACAGCACTAAGGCTATTACCAAAATCCCCGTCAATCTCGCTTGATAATTATCATGCCAACAAAACATCGAAAAGGCCAATGCTTCCTTTAGTCCTTCTAACATAGATCTAAATCCAATTATGTCCAAATCATTTTTTTGATTTGCAGTTTGTACCTTAGCAAATGTAAAATATAAAGGAAGTACCAAACATATTCCAGAGACTATCCCCGATACTACCAGTCTTGCAAAATTCTTGTAATCTCTCCTGAATATCAAAACAACTGCTGCCACTACACCAGTACCTATAATTGAAAATGCTACTCCATATTGCGTATATATTCCCAATATTGCAAGCACCATATAGCAAATTATTGTTTTCCATTTTGGATTTCTTATCATCATCAATGCTGCATATACCATCCAATAAGTAAGTACATACGCTAACACATATTCTCCACATATCTGACTATAATAAATAAGTCCTGAACATCCGCTTTGACAAATAACCGCAACCAATAACATAACATTAGATGCATAAAAAAATTGCATTATTTTTATTAATCCCCAAATACATAATGCATAACATACAATATTAAATATTTTGAACCACATCACAGACTTGGATATCATTAACCAAATATGAATCACATAATTATAAAGTGGTGGCTGAAATGTTGATCGTATTAATGGATTCATCCTGTAATAATCTGTATTAGATATTAAATATTCCATTGCTTCATCATATCTTAATGAATCCTCTGCATTTCTTATAAAGCAAAATATTACACCAGCCAATATTAACAGAATCAAATAGAAAGCAGATTTTATTTTTTCTTTTTTAGTCATTAGATACTGTCCCTTCGTCATTATCAATATCTTTATTAATCTTAATAAAATCAGTGATTGCTTTTTCCCCGATTTTAATTATTTTCGGTATATTAATTGAATTTACTCCCCCCTGTCTTGCTCTAAACGTTATAGGTATGTATTTCAATTTTGCATTCTTCTTTGTAAAAATTACTGTCATTATTACATTAGATAAATTAAATTTTTCAGGAATTAAATGAATATACCTTTTTAAAGTACTAACTTTAATCAATCTGAATGGCGTATTAGCATCTTTTACTTCCACATGAAAAAATAATCGAATAACTGCCTTGAGAACTTTTGTTACTATTATTCTGGATATACCATCCTTTCTATGCGTCCTTGCTCCTATAATCATATCATACTGATCTCTAATATTCCAAAATTGGTAGAATTCCTCTGGTACCGTCTGCCCATCCGAATCTGTTTGAAATATATAATCAGCTCCTGCCTCTATCGCCATATTATATCCGTACAGGATAGTCTCTCCATGTCCGCCATTTGCTTTTGTAACTGGCTGAAAATGTGGCCTGTCTTTTTCAAGTTCTCTCATAACTTCATATGTACTATCCTTACTTCCATCATTAATAATAATCAATTTTGATTCTGGATCAGCACCTTGCATAATCAGATTATCAACAACCTGATACCACTCTTCCACAACGCTTTTAATAGTTTCCTCCTCATTATAAGCCGGAATTATAAAATATATTTTATTCATTATTCTCTCTCCTACTTATTTACTATTATTATAATTGCACATACAATACAAAAAAACTCAATAATTATTCCTCCCAATACCATTTTTAATAGTATATTCATATCTGGGATAATCCTATATATTTTTAAACAGATAATACAACATATCAATGCATAAATAACATAACCTATATTTTTAATCCAGTATATAAAATATTCTTTTTTATGTGTTGACAAAATATTTTTATACACCAGCCAACTTCTGCTAATCCAAAAGAATACCTGACTAATTACAGTTCCTAATAATACACCTTCTAATCCAATATAATGTGCCAAAAATACAGAGCTCACAATATTCATGACTGCGCCTGTAATTTCAATATTCCTTTCTTGACGAAATAATCCTTCTCCATTAATAAAATCACAGGTTACACTATGAACAATATGAATATACAAATCTATTGCCAATAACCATACAACTTTATTTGTTAAAAGAAATTTACTTCCGGCATAATACGTTATGAAATCCTGCATCAACACTATCATTGGCACTACAAGCACAATAGCTATTATAAACCTGATTTTTGTATAATTTTCAAATAACTTCTTCTTATTCTGTTTCCTGTTTTCAACAGCCAGCATATTTCCAATAATAGGAGTAAGCGGATTCAATATGGCACTTGATAATGTCTTTAAATTACTTGCCACCAATCCATAATTTCCTAAAATACCTACTGCAGTCGCTCCAATGAAAGTTGAAACTATAATATTATCTGTAGATGAATATACATACCCTGCTATTCGTGCTACAAACACATCCTTAACATACTTAATTATTTTAAAAAATAGAGATTTATTTATTTCGCTTTTCCTAAGATACGCATATTTCCTTGAACTAATAAAATAAATAATTGCATTAGAACTCATCACTTGTCCTATTTGCAGGATAAGATATATATAGTAGTTATTCAGCAAAAGCAATACTGCGATCTTACATATAGTAAAAACTAGATTACATATAATATCAACTATTTTCGATACATACTCTCTTTGATCTGCATATAGTAATGTTCTTCGATATCCAAGAATATATGAAACTGATGTAGCTAAAGACTGTAAAATAAAAAACACATATATTGAATTGGTTATTTCTACATCCTTTAAAACAAATTTTAAAAAAGGTAATATTGCAAATGATGCAGCAAAAATAAATACTGCAACTCCTTCATATACCCTCTTAATAATATTAATAATATCATTTACTTGTTTATAATCCTTTTCATTTAATGGAGTATACAAACAATATACTATTGCCGATTGAAATCCAAGTTCAGCTAAGGATAATGCATTTACAATGGAGGCAAATGTTCCATTTATTCCCAATAATTCAATTCCCAGTGTATTAATAAATACACTTCTTGACAGGAACAATAGAATTATAGAAACTGCCTGACTTATTAACCCAATACTGCTATTTTTAAATTCAACCGAAGCAAATTTGCTTTTCATGTCTTTCAAATTCAATTCTCCTAATTAGGCACAATTATCCAGTTCTTGCATATAATATCAGGCATAGTTCCTATATTGAACCATCTTGGAGGAGCTACTACAATTTTAGCTGGTGTTTGATTTAGCCATGCCCCCCACCAGCTAAAACTGCTATTAGCTATAATATTATGTTTACACAGACTCATCAACTGCATATCTCGGTAACTGTTCTCACCATGATTATTATCCACAAATACTATATTTTTTTTGTCCTGATACTCTCTTTTTGCCCATTCAGGATCATCTGTAAACACAAAAAAGGCAGGATTGTCCACATGCTTTTCCATATAGTCTATAGCATTTTCATAGTATTGCTTGGTACATATATTTCCATGCTTCGGTGCATTTTTCGTATCCAGGTAATCTCCTCGTCTTATATGCAGACTAATAGAATTACTATCCTGTATTTCTTTCTTTAAATATATATTTATATCATCCTCAATCTCAGGGAAATTATATAAATTACGAATTTCCTTTTCCACTGATTGAAAGTATTTTTCAGATTGCCAGTATCCTTCTAAATACACATTATCCATTTCAAAAATATCCCCATAAAATGAATAACCTTTTTCCAGAATATGTGTTTTTTTATATCCAAGTACTTTTCTTTTAATCTTATGTAATATAGATTTATTGCAATCTCCCAATGTTTGCACTAGCTCACTTGGAGCTTCCTGCATTTCTCTCTTTACGTTGGGGAATAAACCCAATTCATTATAATTGCCATCATACTTCAACATGCTGCTATCAATCATAACCTCTTTTCCCCTATTCTGAAGGCTCTTAGCTAGAGCATATTGAAACATCTGATTTCCCAATCTTCCCTGTAATCTTACAACAATCATACCTTACCTCTATATCGCATTTGCCTTTCTCATTTTATATAAAAAATGTAATGCCGTATATGCTCTTCTTCTAAGCAAAAACAACTTTAATTTATTTGCTCTTGATATTTCACTATAATATACATTTTCCCTCCATTGGGGAAATCTCTCATTCATATACTTCATAAACATATCTGGAAACCGGCTTTTTGCATCCCCTCTGATGGTTCTACCAGCAGCTGCTATCAATATATGATATATTCCCAGGTATTCTAATTCCTGATAATATTTTTCAAATATGTTTTTTTGTTTATAATAATCTAATACCAAATCCATTGCTTTCAATATTTCAATATTTTTGAGATTTACTTTGCTATGCATTACCGAAGATGAACGCTGTAAATAATAATATAGCTTTTCATGCGAAACTACAATACTTTTTGCACATGCATAAAACATACAGGCTCCTGTAAGATCTTCATACCACATATGTGTCGGATATTTTAATCCATTATCTATAAGAAAATCCTTTCTGTATATTTTATTCCATGGGCATGGATATTCTAATAATAACCTTGGATATTTTTCCAATGAAATCACTCTGTCATTAGCATGACAACCTATTAAAGTCTCATTTGGAGCTTGATCTTCATGCACTATCCACGCATCAAAAATTGCAATATCTGCTTTGACAGTTTCTATCATAGTATATGCCGTTTCTACCAATTCTCTTGATACGGTGTCATCGCTGTCAACAAATAAAATATATTCTCCCGTAGCTATTCTTACGCCATTGTTCCTGACTGCTCCCTGTCCTGCATTTTCCTGTTTATAAACTCGCATCTGCTGCGGATATCTACTCTGATACTTCAATGCTTTTTCATAACTATGATCAACCGACCCATCATCAATCACAATAACTTCATAATCATTCATTGTCTGATTCATAACAGAATCCAGACACGCTTCTATATACTTTTCTACATTATACATTGGTATAATAATACTAACTTTTGGCATAGCTTTCCCTCAAATTACATATTACGATATATCTCTAATAACTGTTCCATAATAGTCTGTATATCGAACTTTGACTTTACCTTATTTCTTCCGGCAGTTCCTACTTTTCTCTTATACTGTTCATCCAGCAATAAATTACGCAATGCCTTTATCAATGCCCCTGCACTTTGTGGGTCAATTAATACTCCATCTTCTCCATCGCAAAAAGTCTGCTGCAATCCTCCAACTCTCGTTGCTATGGCAGCGCACCCATAAGCCATTGCTTCAAGGACTGCAATGCATTGCCCCTCAAAATAAGAGGGCATTACAAAGACAGAACATTTCTGCAATATATTCTTTTTCTGCTCCGTTCCAAGCCATCCCAAATAAGAAATATATTCATCTTTGTCTTTCTGTATGGAGTGTAGTTCTTCGCTCTCCCATTTTCCGCCTAAATATAAATGAATAGAGGGAAATTCCTGTTTTAATGTTTCTACCGCATCATATAATTCCTGTATTCCCTTTTCACGGCAAATTCTTCCAATATATGCAATGTTACAATCAGAATAGTCTTTTTTACTAACATCATACTTGGGAACTTCAATCCCATTCGGTAATACATATATTTTTTCTTTCGGTATTATATTTCCAAAAAAATCTTTCCAAATAGGTGCTAAAACCAAAAATACATCTGCCATATCTAATATCGTATATCTTATTTTTCTCCTGATTCCTTTTACATCTGAGTCAAAGAAATGTTCTACATCCCCACCATGCTGATGAATAATCAATTTCTTATGGAATAATTTAGATACACATATAAAATATATTTTTCTATAATAGCTGGCATCTGCTGCCATATTTACATGTATAATATCATATTTCGATACACATAATGCGAAGCGGATATAGGACTGCAGTGCTTTAATTAACTTTTTTACTTTTTTTCCGTCTACCATCGTACCTATATAATGTAATTGAACCTTCTTATCCAGTCCGGCTCTATAGTAGTTATTTACGACTCCGGATATTCCACCCTGAACACTCCTATCAGGTCCCACCATAAGTATCCGCATCCTTGATTCTCCTTGCTGATTATCAACTGATTAATTTGAAGTTAACTGATAAAATGAATTGAGACGGTTCTTCGAATCAAACATATAATTATAAATCAACTGATTATATAAGTTAAATTCTTTTACCCCATTCTGCAGCATATCTGTCTTAAGCTTATATTGGTTCTGTGCATCAATTGTGCAGACTGAATTAATTACCGGTAATTCTTCCCTCATTTTCTGTAGATACTTCTGCATACCAGTCATAGGAAAATCCAATCTCTCACACAATAACGTACTCAAGTAATTTATACTCATTTTCTCTATCTTCTCTTCTTTCATATCATAGTTACTCCATATAAAAAATGGAACTTGATACATCTTCTGTCTGTCCTCTAATGTAAAATCCGATTCACTCTTATTCATTGCCATTTCAATAAATCCGGTCTCTATAGCCGGTTGATGGTCTCCATAAAAAACTACAATTGTAGGTTCTTCATAATCCTTCAAATATGTCAAGAGCTCTTCTAATGCTCTGTCACTCTCATGCACTAATGTAAGGTAATTCTCTGTCTCTGTATATTGTCCCTCATGTCCAAGAATTGATATCTTTTCAGGAAGTTCCGATATTTCACCAGTATATCCACCATGATTCTGCACTGTCACATCAAAGAGAAACAATGGCTTATCTCTGTCAGCTTCCAAATATTTTTTAACATATTCATACTGAGACGCATCCGATGCATAGGCACGGATATACTCCAGATAATCCATATCCTCTTCATAGATCATCTCATCCACTCCCAATGCCGAATACACGCTTGGCCTGTTCCAACTATAAGAACGGTAAGGATGCATAAATACAGTTTCATATCCCATATCTTTCATTTGAGAAATCAAGGATGGTCTCTCCTCATTCATAAATAACTGATACGGAACTACTCTTTCAGAAAAATACGCAATCGAGCATCCTGTCAGGAATTCATACTCTGAATTAGCAGTATTCCCTCCATATACAGAAGAATACAAGGTTCCTTTTATGGTATTCTCCTGTAGGCTGTCTAAAAATGGCAATACCTCAATGTTGGTAGAGTATTCACCTAACACTCGTAAATCTGCAAAGCTTTCATTCATTATAGCAATAATATTCGGTTGCTGTTTTGTTACACCTATTTTTACTGAATCCGATGAATACTGATTCTGTAATGCTTCCAGATTTGATAATTGATAATCCGATGGTTCCCTGACTGATATATCTTTCCATTGCAAATACAGATTTAAAGCAAATCCATTGGTCTCATGTGTAAAATAGTCAGGATTTTTCCCACTTAATGTACCAATTGCTGTTGTAGCAAGTAATACAATTCCCCATAGAACTGCACTGGCTGATAAAATTCCTCTCACGATTTTGGAATTTACCATCATCCTCTCTTCTTTTTGTGAGTAGCCATACAAAACAAGCTGTGTAAGAATAATGATTCCCAGACCTAATGCTGCCTTCATTAAAAACTCTTTATCAAACTCCATTCGATAATTTCCAGCCACAGCAAAAGCTGTTTTCACAGAATATAGATCACCTGCTGATATAGGTGTTCTTCTTATTGCTTTCACAATCAGATTTGTCACTGCTACTGCAATGAATACAATCTCAGATATTATATATGATATTTTTTTTCTGCCAAATATACCTGACATCAAAATAAATAACATCAGATACAAAGTATAATTCAATATCCATGTCATTCCCGTATACATAGAGAACTTGCCTATTGCCATCAAATCATTCAGCATCCACATCATATATGCAACAAACAGAGTTGTCAGGATATTCCTCACAACTCTGTTATGGATTTTTCTCTCACTTACCTCCAGGCTCAATAGCAAAAAGGTCAAAAACAAACACGCTCCAATAGTAGTTCGTTCCATGTATGTCAGGGCTGCTGTCATTACTATCAATATACCTTCTGCTAATACTCTTACTCGATTTCTATTCATGCATCTGCTCCATCTCATTTGGTAATATCCAGTCTGTATAAATGCCAGTCACCCCATATGTAAACTGCTGCTTAGCTTCATTCAGGTCATTAACTGTATGACTGAATATCTTAATATTCCATTTATCAAAAACTTTCATATGTTCCTCTGTCACACGATCTTTGCTCATTGTCACAACCGGAATCTGATATTTTAAACATGTAGCTGCTATATCCTCATAGATGGGATAGGCATAATTATATAGTGTATATACATAATTTGTATACGGATAATTGTTCGCAATATACAGATAATTGTCTTCACTATATACCTGAATAATTATTTGTTCAAATAAATCCGGTTGCTGATGTGATGTAATTATGTCTGTAATTGTATTCATAATCGTCTCGACATCATGATTTGAACTACCAAAGGAATTATCCCACTTAAAATCCGTCATTAAATATAAATCCGGATGATGTGCTATACACCCAACCAATTCTTCAATAGAAATCGGTGTATACTGCCCTTTAATCTTACTTAACATAAATGTATCATAATCCGGTATCTCTGAAAATTCTGAAAAGTCATGAGTACACACTACCCTGCCATCGGATGTAACACTAAAGTCAACTTCTATTACCTTGTAACCATTCTGTATCGCCTGTTCAAGAGCTTCTTTTGAATTAGTATACTCTGACTCATTAATACCTCCCATAGCATGTGCGATTAATGTATCTGACTGATACCATGCATCATCCTGTATAGACAATGGTACCGCTTCCGAAAAATCCGGCTTATTGAACCAGTAATGAATATAATTTTTTGCAGCACTGAAATATCCATGTCCTCTCAACTTTTTTACAGTTATTCCACCACACACTCCCAGTATCAGCAATAAAATAATAATGTATATAGCTTTTCTTTTTTTCATATTCTAATACCTATACGACTATTCCAGGCTAAATGTAACTGTATTTCCTTCACCTGTGCCCATAATATTATCTGCAGAATACATAACAATTACCATATCTGGCTGTACTTGATCTATATATGTCCTGACACTGCCTGTAAATCTAATTTCATATAACGTTTCTATATCCTCTACTCCTAATGCGATGTAAGGGATCAACGGCGTACTATAAGAGTCTTTAATAAACAGAATTTTCTTCCCATTATTACAGGTTGGAGCATTATTGTGTATAGATGCCACTGCATCATTTCTATTCATAAAAGATGCATAACAGTTCTCATTATAGTAATCTATCGTTTGCAAGTGCCTATAATCAAGTAATACATCTTTGAAAGCTCCTGTCTGGTCAATATATCTCTCTGGAATCTGTATTGAGAAATTCGTGTCAAAGTCCGGAACGATCAAATCATAGTCTTCCGGATCAGCTTTCGATAATGTTACCTTCTTTCCAAGGCTACCCAGAAAATAATTCACATAATGTTCAACTTTATAATAATCTAAATTATAATAGTCAGAGTCAAAATCATACTTATAATTATTATTTAGATATTCCGCCAGAACTCCTGCCATTTGAAATGCCGTTGTTGTTTTCCAATGATGATCCGTCTTGTAAAATGCGCCATAGAAATCTGATGCTATATCGAACATATACGGTCGCAAATCTAATGTGTCTACATCATATGCTTCTAATTTTTCTATTAGCTGATCTGCATTTTCATTAGAATAATCTTCCACACCTGCCGGCAACATTTTGTTTACCGGGCTCATTTTAGCTGGAGCCTGCACATACAAAAAATCAATATTCTGTGATTCTACATAATCTTTCAGGCTATTGACATGCTCAGCTAAAGGAGCTATATCGCACTCATTATGAGTCTGTGCTAAATATCCATTCTGAAGTACGACTACCCCATCAGCCTCACTTTTACTTGTCATATTCCAATGTATTAGCGAATCGTAAGCATATGCTTTTTCTACAAAAAACGTGCGATGGGTTAAATATGAAGTGCAATAATCATTTACAACATTTTCAATATACTTGACTTTCTGCTTATATCTTGATATTAATGACTCCTTTTTTTCTGTTGCTTCCACATCTTGGGATTGATTTTGAAATGGATACATCTTCTCCCAGTCGATCTGAGCAAAGGTATCACCTGTCACCTCATCTACCGCATCTACAGTACTTACTCCCTGCAATGCCCATACAGTAAAATCATTGCTCACATTTAACTTTTCAACAACAATATTTTTTATAAATAATCTTGCAATTATAGTTACCATAAAAATACATAGAACTAAAAATGCCAATTTACACAAGATACTTTGTACTTTTTTCATTTCTTCAACTTTCTACTAGAAATTAAAATAAATAAATGGATTATATGTTGATTTAATACTTACCAATACCGCTAATGCAAAAACTACTATTGTTGCAATACTTACAAACACATTTTTTATCATTCCCGGCACTTTCTTATTTTCTTTTAACCATGGAATTATTGGTACGCTGAATATCAATGCTGCTATCAATACATATTTTGCATTTCCTATATATTCTATAAACACATCATCTATTCCCTGTGTAACACCAATTCCAAACATACCTTTCAGATAGCTCCATGCATAGTTTACACTATCTGCCCTAAATAGTACATATCCAATACATACCAGAAACATTGTTCGAACTATTCTGAAAATGTCGAACCATTTACTACCGGTAAATGCATGCTCTTTGTTCCACTTTTTCATAGGTTTCTTCACAATATGAGACAGTGAGATCAATACGCCATAGTATACTCCCCACAATATGTAGGTCCAGTTGGCTCCATGCCAGATACCAGTAGCTGTCCATACAATCATTGTTGCCACTAAGGTAGGAATCAGTTTGGCGACATCTTTTGAGAATTTCTTTTTACTCCAGTTAGACAGTCTGATACACCAATTGCTCCGAATAACTGGATAGAATAAATAGTCTCTAAACCATTCGCTTACCGAAATATGCCATCTTCTCCAGAATTCCGGTATGGATTTGGATATATATGGATAATTAAAGTTCTCATTGAAGGTAAATCCGAATACTCTTCCCAAACCAATTGCCATATCTGAATATCCTGAAAAGTCAAAGTATATCTGCAATGCATACCCTATGCAGCCTAACCATAAAGTAGCTACACTACGATTCTCCATAAGAAATATATTATCCACCATCATAGCCAGATAATTTGCAATCAGTACCTTCTTACCCAGTCCAAATACAAATCTTGTAAAGCCATCTGTAAAGTCCTGTGCACTCTCTTCTCTTGATTGAATCTCTTCTGCTACCACTGAATATCGCACAATAGGACCAGCAACAAGCTGCGGAAACATTGCGATATATAATGCAACATTTAATACATTCTTCTGAACCTTCGCATTCCCATAATATACATCCAATACGTAAGACAATATTTGAAAAGTAAAGAATGATATACCTATCGGTAATGCAATATTGATTACTATACCTTGGTCATGAATCAGTAATCCAATATTCTGCAGTACAAAAGTTAAATATTTAAAAATAAACAGTATTCCCAGATTATAAAATACTGCAAATCTGACAATATGCTTTTGCATTTTTATATTCTCTGCGTTTTTATCAATCTGCAATGCAAGGAACCAATTCACTACAATTGATAGAAGCATAAGGAATATAAATACCGGCTCTCCCCATCCATAAAATCCAAGACTCATGATGAGAAGAACTATATTTCTGTATTCTCTTTTCTTACACAGTGGATTAAAATACAGCAATAATGTAATTGGTAAGAATAAAAACAAAAATACCGTAGACGAAAATACCATCTTATCGTTTCCTTTTCTATATTACTTGATCAGGCCTAATGCCTGCCTTAATTTCTTGAATCTTCTTGGTCTGTTTTCCCATTTATACTGTATGTAAGCACTACACTCAGGTAATTTCGCCTCAAAGGCAACCTCATCATTCATCCAGTCATTGACCTCACACAGAGATGTGAAGATGATAGGCAGAATACGCTCAATCTGATGTGCCTCTGATGGGAAGCTTGGGTCCATGGCATAGTTCATAATCTTATTCAGATTTCGGTAGAATTCTCTGCTGTGCTTTAAGATCTGTTCTCTTCGCACAATGAAACAGGCTCCCGGTGAGAACATGCAGTATTGTGGGATCATTGGCTCCTTATAGATGAATCTGAGCAGATCATCCACATCATTGAAATATTTCTTAGGATGATTGGGAGAGTCTACATACCATGAGTTATTCTTCTCTACATAGACATTCTCCATTGCAAGAAATGTACTTCCAATCTCATTCTTTTCTTTATTTTCATTATATTTTGAGAAACGATTCCAATACTGCTTCTCATCATACAGGAAGGTAAAGGTCTTATTATCATATACCTGTTCAAAGAATTCTCTGGAACAGTGTCGTCCTATCATATTGCCTTTTAACAGGCAGATCACTTCCGGCAGGTTATCATAATGCTCATCGAAGTAGGAGAAATAAGTAGTAATATTATGACCTGTATTCTCTATATCTATCACATTATAGTGACCATTATGAAGCTTCTCCTTCACATTGCTGTCTGTAGAACAGTCATAAATAACATAATCCTTACACATTTCAATCAGTTCGTCCGGAATCGTATTAAAATTATGAATCAGGAAGAAATTATCTGTTCTTTCCATAGTCCGTCTCCTTATCCCAAAATCTTATAACCCATAAGCCAACAATTGCTGCAAACAGCACATATACGCCGTACACATACCACTTCACAGGCACTTCATAGTAGAACTTTATACGAAGAGCTGCGTTAGACACTTCCTGTCCTGCATAGCGCAGTGTGTCCGTCACCTGCTCCGGTGCTGCCGCCTGATTCGCTGCAAAGAAGGATATCTGGGGTCCCAGGTCTATACAGTCCACACTTTCGAGTACCATTCGATATTGCTCACCTTTCTGCAGTGGAGCATCTATCTGTACCTTATACCAGCCATATTCCGGCAATTCAGACAGTGGAATATCCTGGATGAAGCACAACTCATTATTCTGATCATAGATTGAGAACTGCAGCTTTCCACTCTCTGTTGAACACTCTGTTGTATTTATATAAATTTCTACCGCATCCAGTCCTCTGTCAATCGGACTGAATTGCTGTTCCAGCTGATACCCGAATGCTACCGAATTCACCTTTTGCTCGTATGCCGGACCATTAGTTGAAATGATTTCATTTGTGAAAGGATGGCGCCACGCCATAACAGCTAATATAATTATAACACAGCCAAGATAAATACTACCAATAATGTTTACTTTACTCATATTCTGCTCCGCATCTACTTATGGGTTATCTTATATAGTGAGAATTCATTCTGTTCTATTCCCATTCTTCCTATAAATTCTTTCTGAAGCTGGTAATTCTCCAGTGTCTGTGAATCCAGCCATGGTGTAACACAGCTGTCAAAGAACCATAAAGTGTCATAATCCGTGGAGAAATCCATATCTCCCAGAAATATTGTTCGTTCCTCATCAAAATAAATCTGATATATAAAACCATATATTTCATAATTATATAAAATATAATCATTTTCACCCATGTTCTGATTCATATAATCAAGCAGTTCCTGCGTTTTCGTATTCTCATATTCTTTGGCATAATTAATTCTATACGCACTGACAAACATAACACAGCAGAACAGAATCAGCAGCACTTTAAGCTCTGTCCTGCACTCTCCAAAACTGATTGCAAGGAATAGCGCCAAAAGACCTGCACATGGAATCAGATATCTTGCGATAAAAAAAGGTGTCACCGCAATAGACACAATAATTCCAAGCAATGCTGTAAGCACTGGAATGCCCAGCATACATACCCCTACAGCTCCACTTTTCTTTTTCTCCCTAATTGATTTCACACACTGTACAATGGCCACGATGCATATTATTCCTATCATCCATGCAGAATAAGGAATATCTGAATCAAATAGGAAGCCCAGATATCCAATCACATCTTTTCCGGTAACAGGGTCAATCCAGTAATTCCCAATCCGGTTCGTTGTCTGTCGATACAGAATCACCAGCCATGGAATATAGCATATTGCTACCACACCCCCTGAAATCAGCCACTGCTTTGGTTTCTTCAGAAGAAAAACTGCCAGTATACCATAGATCATTACACAGCTGATCATAGCATAATTATGTGTGTAGCATGCCAATAATGTTGCAATTACCAGCTGCAGCTGATTATAGAATCCTCTTTCCTTATATACTCCATAGGCACTGACTGCTGCCCAGGTTACCCACAGCAAAGCCCATGAATACATACGAATCTGTATTACATATTCCAGAAGACTTGGAATTGCATTCAAGAAAAATATAAACAGAACCGAAGTCTGCTCTCCCCAGTATTTTCTTATCTGAGTTCCAGACAGAATAAAGCACAGTATCAGTGGAAGTATGGAAAATAACTTATAAACCGGAATACTGTCTCCAAATATACTGACAAATATCTTCAACATCAGATAATACAATGGTGGATGTACATCATTAGCTGTTCCGGCAATAATTCCTGCAAACGAATTCTCCCTGATCAATTGTATTGTATATGCTTCATCTGTCCATACATTCTGATTAAAAATCAGGCTGATATATAATCCGCTAAATAATAAGCAGCTTATTCCAAACACTATCCAATATATCTTTCGTGTCTTCATCTTAATCTCTTATGCCTGCCCTTCTCTGCAAAAGATACCCTATTATCATACCCGCACAAGTAATCATGGAGATACCCAAGGCAATATACCACATCACAGGTATCACATATTTCACCTGCACCTTACTCTGAAACCCTGCTGGCAACATAACTCTGATACATTGATTCGTTCCCTGTTCAATCGCCAGTTCTTCTCCGGTTCCGGTATCATAAGCATGATAATGTGTATAGCGAAAAATCGGTATATCTATGAATTCCTGTTGCTGACTATTATTTATACATTCAAATGTAGTTACTCCATTGTTGTAGGCATAATTATCAATTACAACATTCTGGTTGGATGGTATTGCCTGTCTGATCAGGCAGGCTACAGTATCTGTCTCATCAAGCAGATATTCTCCCCCATAGATATTCGTAATTGTATCCGTGGGACTCATAGAAGCATACATCTGTGTCGTAATAGATACATTGGTATACTCCATAAATAGGTGCCCCGTATTCACAACTGCAAATACAAGCATTATCAGCATACCTATTTTTGCTTCTTTTACCCTTCCGCTTTTATCCATATATGCAATTGCAGCAACTGTAACAAATACACACAATACCGTCGCAATCGTAAGATATCTCCATGGGAACTGAATTACACAGGCATATTTACCTAATGTTCTGTTTATTAACTTCACACTGTCCCATGGAAAAGCTGCCAATGAAAAAAGAATAGCTACTATTGTAAGAATAAATGCTACTGATCCAGCTTTAAGAGTAAGAGTATCATCGTTTTTCCATTCGCATCTTTTACTATAGCACCAGCCAAATATCACAAGTCCTATAAGGCAGGCAAAGCCCAGACAAATTGGCATATCTCCCTGCATTTTCTCCAGAGACTTTCCACTGGCTGTCATGAACACGCCGAACAGCTGCACCAGGTATGCACCGGATTCCTGCAATGTTCCTGCATCTGCTGTTTTCACAGTTGTATTCATCTTCATTGCATCCAGAAAGGGAACCAGAAAGCTTAAATTAACTAAAACCGTAAGTCCTGCCGCTTTACACAATGCTATCAGTCTCTTCCTCCGAAAAGTCCGTTTCCACAGTATAATACAGGTAATTATAATGAATACGGCTGTAATCTCTGTAGTTAGCACGTGGCTATGCAGTACCCCAGTCAAGCCTATTACAATTGGTATGTACTCTTTCCAGGTAATCGCTTCCTTATCCTTTGTGAAGACAAGCCAGAAGCCTAATACAATAAGCGGAAGGAATACCATTGCTGTATATTCTCCTACTGCTGCACGTACATATACATTACTGATTCGATATGCTGCCATGGTATAGAATGCCGCTCCAAACAATGCTATTTGAGATTTCCCAATTATTCTTTTGCAGCAATAGTAGCAGATCAGACAAGTTGCAGCATTGATGCAGATAACGTATATCTGATAACATATATGTATCGGTATGGCCATAAGGTAAAGAATAGCCGGTAAATATAAGAATAACTGTCCATAGAATAGCGGTGTGGCATATCCATACCCGTTTACCATATCATATTCTATCGGAGACCATATCCTGCCTGACTCCAATGTTCTGCCAAGCGAGAGGATTCTGGACAAATGAAAGGGAAGATCATGTCCTCCAATAACAAAATCATTAAAGGCGGGCAAACTGGAGACAATAATAATCAGCAGAATCCCTGCGACAATATTTCTGTTTTCGGCTTTCTTTGTACCAAAAAGTACCCAATAACATAAGTTAATAAACGCAAATAAAAGAATAACACCCAGAATACGTGTCACTCTCCATACTAACAGTTCCTCAATCACAATACTGTGAATCTTAAGCTCCCCTGTTCCTGCAAAAAAAACTTTAAAATCCAGATCCTGTAATGTAGCAAAAGAGGTAATCCACATCCTGTCTGTCTGTTCTGTATATCCGTCCACTAACTGTATTGTGTTATACTTTACATCAGATGGATTCTCATATGACCTTGCCTGAACCCATCCTGCAACATTGGCACTGTTTCCAACAGCTACATCCGGATTAGTCTGACTTGTATATTGAATTATAATCTTATAAGCTCCCGGATGGATTGGCATGCGTTTATTTCCAATCATGGCATATCCCTGTGACAAGTCTGCATCACTGCTGATATTCGTTGCATCCACAGAATATGAATGATCTGCTTCTGTATAGCTGACAGCTTCACCGTATACTTCTGTATTAGCTTCATCAAATATGATAGAATTGTTCTTTCCTATAGAAGTTATGATCATTAATACAATAATAACAGCTTCTACTATCCATAGCTTTTTATTCATTCTTCTCTATACCTGCTTTTCACTTTTATTACACAGTATCTGAAATCTATGCGTTACAAAACATATAATTGTATTCTTCTGTTCTGTCCACCATTTCTTCCAGTACATTTTGCTGCCAATTCCGAGTGTCTTAGCTTCTTTCAGTCCCTGATGGTACTTAATAATAAAGCTCTCTGTAAAGTATTCTCTGCACTCTTCGCAATCCTGCAATCCATACTTCGTATACAGATAGCGATAGTCATTGTAAATACGCATATCCCGCTCTGTGAAGGACTCTGTATACTGGTTGGTATGCATACCTATGGAAATCAAGGGTTCTTTGGTATACGCAAATTCATGATTTGCCTGAAGCAGGTCAAAATACAGGAACATATCAGAAGCCCAGTTACTCTGCTCGTCAAACAGCACCAGCTGCTCTCCTCTGCGATATATTCCGGCACTGGGCGCACCGATCTGATTGCCAAGGAAGAACAGCTTATAATTCCTGTGTAATCGTTCTATAAAGGCATCCTCTGCATAGCGTGCATATGCCTCCCCATGCTCTGTTGCCTGTTTACTCAGGTGCTTCACCTGATCAATAGTCTGCCCGTCCAATAATACCTGCATACTCCCTGAGAATGCAAAGCTCGCCTCAGGATGCTCCTCCAGCATATTGACAAATATTCCAAGGCTCCTCTCATCTGTGAACCAGTCATCACTGAACATGATCTTAATATACTGCCCTGTTGCCATCTTAATCGCAGCATTCCAGTTATAGATATGACCTAATGGTTTCACATTATGGATATAATGCAATTTATCCTGCCAATTCCATTCTGTGATAACACGCCCCACCAGATCTGCTGTCTCTTCATTGGTGGAATCATCCGATATATTTACTTCGTAGTCTGTATAGTTCTGCTTATGAATGGACACCAGCAGTCTTTCAACCTCTGATACATTATTATAGCAAGGAATACATATGGATACCACTCTACTATAACCTCCAACAATGCCTTTATCTAATTCATTCTAAGAATCTTCTTAACAAATCTCTTGATACCGACTTCTATAGAATAACATGTGTCTTTTAATTTAACTTTGAACTGGCGAAACGCTTTCACTACCGGCTTCTCCTCATGCAGAATCAGGAAGTCAAGCTCCTTCTGATGTTCCCTGATATACCTGGGATAGCTTTCATCTATCTCACATCTGACGAATCTGGCATCTCGTCCAAATATATCCTTGCCATCCTTAATCTGGTCTGTTACCTGGTTCAGCACATGTTTGGAATTATATTCCTGATGCGCAGCAGAGACTACCTTCTCCTGCACGCGCTTCTTAATATCCTTCTCCCCATGTCCACCCATATATCCAAAGTGCCATCCACCGTCTTCTACACGAATCCCTATTTCTTTTCTTTCAGGGAAACGAAGATCACCACACTGCAGGTGCTGCTCTTTCATCAGCTTATAGCTTAACATCTTGGAGCCGATCCATTTTTTATGCTCAACGCCCTCAAATTCTCCTGCATAGGATAAAAGATTTCCTGATACTTCCTCCATATTCAGATAGCAATAGAACAGACGCTGCGCGAAATGGTAAATCTTATCCTGCTGAAAATTCTTCAAAATTTCCTTAACTTTCTCCGGATTGGGTATCTCATCCAGATCACTGAATATGATAATGTCGTCATCTGTTGCATCTTTAAGTCCACGGGTGACTGCGTTCTTCTGGAAAGTATCTCTTTCATGTGTCCCACCCTCAGGCGTATCATCTACAACTACATGAATGATCCTATCCTCGAATTCCTTGAACATTTCTTTATTTTCTTCATAATAAAGAGGTTTCTTAAGTCCTGAAAAGGTCTCTGTAGCCTCGCTGATCACAAACTTGTCTACAACATCATTCATGACATTAAGTCTGATTTTAAGAATATCTAATTCATTGAAAAATTGAAAACAATCGTATACCATGCTCTGTTCCTTTTTATCTACTTTGGTTTACCTATTCTGTTTGCATTTTGGATATATTATCTTTCTTGCAAGCTTCTTGCACTTCATTCCCAGCGATTCACGATAGAAATTAGGATACTGGGCATTTGTCCCGGCCCACTTATGGAAAGCAAACGGCGTAATTCCCTCTATCTCCGGTATCATATGCTCATGTCCAAAATACTTGGCCACTTCAAGAGGTGCTATCTGCATACCTTCTGCTTCCAGAATATGCTTGATCTTACAGCAGATAAATCCATCCTCATGATACCACATCTTACCATATGCGTACTCACCTTCCCATAGGATGTTAGCCTTTTTCGGATACTCCATAAGACGTTTGCTTCGGATTCCTACGCTGTTGCCCACGCGGCAGATATTACCGTCTTTATCACGGTAGGTAGTGGTGTCACCTTCCTTCGGTAATGGCCACGGAGCACCGATATAATCATATTTCAGGAACTCATCTCTCCACATCTCAGGATGCACGATAAATCCATCTGCATGCACGATCATGGCATAATCTGTATGGATGTGGTCACCCAGTTCATATACCATTTTATAATTAAAGGCATCTATGTCCGTAAGCTCACTGGTATGACTGTAACGGATATTCTTAGGCAGCCCGATGGGCTTCTTATGCGTGATCAGCACTGCATCACCAAAGTCGATTCCACGCATACTGTATTTCATAGCCTGAATTGTCTCTTTTATATTTACACTTGTCATTGCCACCAGGGTCACCTGTGGAAGTTGCAATTTCTCCTGCATTTTACTATTTCTCCTGTTTACCTACCGTCTGATTCGTCCACTTGATACCATTGCTCAGCTTTACTTCTTAACTGCTGAAGCAATTCAAAAAAGTCCTCTGTAATATTTTTAAAATACCGTTTAGCCACATCTCCATCATAATCGTGAATTAATGTGTTTCTGACTTTCAGCATTTGAAGCCATAGATCATCTGATATCAGCCCGACACTATATGCAGTCTTTAATGTGTCTCTAGGTGAACCTGTTGCAAAATCGACTATCCCATACTCTGAAACAATAATATCTTTCATTACTTTCCATGCTAAGTCAAAGGTAAGATTAAAGGTTTGTGCAGTACCACTCAGGACAAAATTTTCATTGGGATTTGCACCACATGACAATTTCAAGTTATCCAGACTTTTGCAAAAACTTAGATATCTTTTAGTAGATTTTTCTTCCATATTCATCCATATCCTCTCTCAAATATTGATTACATACTTCATCATAATCAAATATATCTATTTTTTTCAATGTCATAATCTCATCTATTTCTTCACGCAAAGTCTCAATATCTTTTACGCCATATACAATAAAATCAATATCACTTCTTTCTGTCTGAGTCCCCCGTGCATAAGAGCCAAATAACGAGAGATGCTCTACTTTATTCTTTTTACATACTCTTACAACCTCTTTAACGATCTCATCAAAAGTCATATTATGATGTTTTTGCATATATTTCACTCCACTTATCAATCAAAAGATATTCTTCTTTTTACAGAACGTAATGCCCTTACAAATAAATCCTCACAAATCAGATATTTCGCATGGCATTTTGCTGTCAATAACCTGATACCGGATAATTCTATTCCAGCCTTTTGATATCTGCTGGAACTCTGCTTATATGCTGCCAACTCTTCCCGACATTCTTCTGCAGTAAAAAGTTTTCCCTTTCTATCCATATATATGAACTCATCATAAATATTCTGCTCAGATGCCCAATAACCATCCGACACATTATGCCTTGCCCAATATTTAGGTGCAATAATATACTGAACAGTTTCACTGGTATAAGCAGGGAAAAAAGCAAATGTAGAGTTCGATAATATCAGATACTTTGCATTTTTGATTACAGTGTAATCTCCTGCAAGATCAAAGTGGTAAGCCGGCACTTCAGGAAGGATTCTTTTTGCTGCCGACAGATCATCGGTAATTACCATAAATTCCATATCAGAACGCTTCTGTCTCATTACCTTCATGGCATCCAGCCAATACTTTCTCCTGAGGAACAACTCCGGATTGCTGGTATATTCACCACCACGGATATTAATAATGCACAGATTATCCCTGGAATACTCATAGCTATCATATTCCGGCTTTACCCTCAACCATTGCTTAATCTCTTCTTTATACTGTCCAAAATATGTCTCATCCTGCATATTGCCATATACAAGTGTAGATTGAGTCAGGTTCAGGAGCTTCTCATCTGCTCCTGAAATATAGCATCCATGCTCGATATCATGAATTGAATTGCCAAGATATATCCTATCTTCTTTCTCATGATAAATCTCTGAGAATTCTTCTTTCTTCATGTCCAGCCCACAGTCAATGTCCATGAAATACATGCCCTTATTACTGTGAATATTGTTTGCAAGGATTTCTCTATTCAAAATGGCAAATTCACAATGATTTTGTAAAGAAAGGCATCTGGTCGTAACATAGCAGAACAACTGATTGCCTAAACCTTGTCCTTTTAACAATTCTGTTGCAATAACCCATCCATTACTCATATTCTATCCTTCTTATTTCCCATCTGCTTTCTGTTCCATACTGATTTTGTCATATATTTGCTCAATAATTTTCTGGTCTACATTCTCATCAAATTTTCTGGCAAACATACACGGTGAATTCATGAGCATTTCAAAGTCTTCTGTGTGGAATACATATGGATTTCCTCTATTCCAGTCTATTTCACGTATATTACTTATCTGACTGTTACTAAATTCTGTTTCATATAACTTCGTGGAAAAATCAGAGTTTAATACAATAGTCTGCACTAAAGTCTCATCGCTATTCTGAGTAAAACACAAATGATGCCTTAATCGTTTATATTCTTTTAATATGCAAACAACAAAATCATATGTAACGCTGCACCAATTGGCGCCGCCATAAAATTGAAATTCACATGATTTTAACCTGTTTATTTGTAAACGTCTCTGAATTGCCAATGAATATGTCTCTAATTGTACCCATAATTTCTTATCTCTTTTTCTACCAAGCTGTTTTGTGAAAAAATGATACTGATTATATCTCTCCTGAATATCCTTCTGATACTGTTCTGTTCCAAAGTGTATAAATTCTTTTCCTTTATTCTCTTCAAAGAAATCATGTATCTCTTTTTGTGTCTTTATTGGTAAATCTGCGCCTGAAAGTAAATGATAATATTGATACTTCTGTTTTACAGCTGCCCTAAATAATTCTATTTCTGCTTGGGTAATACTATTAGTTCCCCAATATACTCTATGTCTTTTTACAAAATATATCTTAGAGCATTTTACTAACTTCTCTAGCCCCGATGGATTTACTTTTTTTGCATTTTTATCTATATGAATATAAATATCATTCAAATTACTGTCTATTAATTGAATCAGTCTCTTCAATACCAGTGTATCTTCATGAACCATTAATAAATATGCATGTTTATCCATCTGTTTCCCTTCTCCTATGCATGTAAGGTTGTCTGCGTAATCTTACCACCTTCAACCTTATAGATCATATCGCACTTCTCGATTGTATTGAGTCTATGTGCGATGATGACCATTGTTTTCTTACCATGGAAACTATTGATTGCTTCCATTACTGCAGCCTCTGTCTCATTATCCAGTGCTGAAGTCGCCTCATCAAATACCAGAATCTCCGGATTATGATATAGTGCCCTTGCAATACCAAGGCGCTGCCTCTGTCCGCCGGACAATCTGACTCCTCTGTCTCCGATTGTTGTATCCAATCCTTCTGGAAGTGTCTGTATAAATTCTTTTAGCTGAGCTTCTTCTAATACCTGCCAAATTCTGTTATCATCAATCTCATCATCTGCAATTCCAAATGCAATATTATTGCGGATAGGTTCATCTACCAGATAAATAGACTGAGGAATATATCCAATCTGCGCCAGCCATGCAGGATAATTATCAAATACATTATCGCCATCACAAAGTATCTGTCCCTCATGTACCTTCAGTAATCCAAGAAGAATATCTACTATAGTCGATTTACCTGCTCCAGAAGGTCCCATAATTCCAATTGACTTACCATATGGAATCTCCATATCTGCATGGTTAAAAATCAGCGTATCCGTATTAGGGTAGGCATATACAATATCCTTTAATTCTATTCGGTTTCTTAACTTCATTGTTTTTGTTTCATCAACAGGTAACAACGTCTGATTCGTTTTCTTACTGATTTCATTTATGTTCATATTTTCATAAACATAGTCAAGACACGGTCTAAAATATGAAATATCCGTAAGATACGTATTAATGCGGTTTACGCAGGGCAATAATCTGACCGCTGCTAATCCAAAAGCAGTCAATGTCGGAAGCATCTGCGTCATATCATCCCCTAACGCAACACAGACAACCAAATATCCCAATATAGATACCATAAAAATAGTTTCTATTAAAATTCTGGGCAATGCATTAATAATGGCATATTTTTGATTTAATTTAGCTCCTATCTTACCATTGCTTTCATAGTTATCTGCAAAAAAGGCTTCTCTATGCAATACTTTAACATCCTTAATACCATAGATAGCCTGAATACGCCATTTAGCAATTCTTGACTGAATTGCCTGATTGGTCATTCCCAGTGAATTCAACTTAGGTTTCAGAACTTTGAATAAAACAAGCGTTACAATCCCTGAAATAAATATGAGAACCAGCACAAGCTTCCAATCTGTTGCAATAAGTACTCCACATATCAAAACAAATACAACTACTTCAGATGCCAGGGAAATAATAGCCATCAAAATACCAAATACATTTGGAATATCGCTGTCTGTCAAACGAAAAACAGTAGGAATATCTGCATCAAGATAAAACTCATAAGGTCTGTTCAAAAATTCTCTTAATACCTGACTAATCAGCCTGTTTCTATTTACAGAAATAAATCGGTTCTGTTCACTTGTCAAAAGTAACAGATATGCATTTTTTAATACATACATAATCATTAAGGCGACTAAAAGCATGATGATAAATCCCTGCATATTCTGTATATGCAGGAGTTGCATGATCCATTGACAGTACTTATTATTTTGTACCGACTCTGCATCAATGATAACCCATACAACCGGAAGCATAGCTGAAATACTCAATGTCTCCAGTATACCTCCAATAAATATCATAACTGCCAAAACAACAATGTTGATTTTTTGTTTCTTATCCAAAATGTAGTTCAGTTTCTTAAAGATATCCATTTCTTTCCTCGTTTCTTATCTCTCTTATTGCTCTGAAATTTTCTTGAATATATCTTCATAATCATAATGCAGATAAAACTCCTTCTCTGCATTTAATCTATCTTTATAGTTATTCCATGTAACAAGACCTTCTTCATTTGCAATCCATTGAAGTATTTTACTGTTAATTTCCGCACTGTAATGCTCTTTATCTCTGTAATTATCAAGATTACATATTATATCATATTTGTCAAAGAAGTTATAGAGTTTCACATTAGGACATCCAAGTATCATTTCTGTGGCTATCTGTTCTGCTTCAAATTGCCTTTGCATCAGACCTTCCTGATTTTGAAAATCCCAAAAGCAAATACTATATGGCGTATAGAAAAGATAAAACGTAGTGTCTGGATATTGTTTCACCAAATCAACAATATTTTCCTGAATACTTTCAGTAACCATCTTCTTTTCCTCTGGTAAAAGTCCTGACTGCATGGGAGCTTTCTCTTCCCACCTGTCATAGCTTTGCATAATATACTGTAAACCTGTTGGTTTATCCCAGGATGAATATTCATCCATAGATGTACTCGGCTGCTGTAAAATTGTTTTTGCAATATTGGTCAATACTCCATGATAAAATACCGACTTATTAAAAACGTACTGTGTATCATTCCATGGATTATCATCATATAAATATGTTGGATATCCCTCATATTGTGTCCAGTCTTTCTCTCTGATCAATCCATTATAATCTATTGTCCATATTACTGTTTTCAAATTAGAGTTGCGTTTCAATGCCCTTTCCAGATTCTGCGATAATTCCTGATAACCGGCACCTGAAAAAGTCTCTTTTACAGACTGTGTTCCAAATAATTGATCCATTTCACTGGGTTTAAAATTCTGCGCCATGGAAGTTCCTGTTATCATTGCATTATAGTCAAAATGTCTGGAAATTCCATCATTCGTATATCTCTCATCATACAAACGGTATCTCACAAATGAGAACGGTTTATGAAAATGAAAATATGGGTCAAAAACAAAACATAGCATGAAGAACAATACTATAGCCCCAATTAACGCTGATATACACTTTTTTAACCATGTCTTTGCCTGCATTGCTGCTCCTAAAAATTAAAATACAAAAATTCGCTGACTTCTGATAATGACATAACACTCCAAATAAACAATACTGTGATTGCGATAATCCTACGATTGGTATACTGCATATCCGATGCCTTTTCCTGCGTATTACGCATTGCAAAACATGCAATTACAACTATAAATGTAAGAATCAAAACACAAAATCCCGGGTATGCATTGATTACAGAGCTTAATCCGATACGATATAGCATCTTCATTTCCACAATATTGTTAAATTGCCCTGTGATAGGAGTGTATATAGCCCCCCAGTCTCCATGAAACAGTCTGTTCCACAATTCAAATGCCTGTGCTACTGATTCTGCCCTGAATAAGCTCCATGCAAAAGTGCAGAATGCAAAAGTAATTCCAATGCGTAATACTTTCGGAATTCTATCTATCCATTTACTGAATATTTTATGCACTACATTGGCAGCGCCATTTATGATTCCCCATAAAATAAAAGTCCAGTTTGCCCCATGCCATACGCCGCTGACAAAGAAAACAATCATTACATTAAGATATGTCCTTATCTTACCTCTCCTGCTGCCACCAAGCGGAATATACACATATCTGGTAAAGAACCTGGTCAGGGTCATATGCCATCTGTCCCAGAAATCTACAATAGATACCGCCTTATACGGTGAATTAAAATTCACCGGCAATTCTACGTTAAACATATACCCAATACCATATGCCATATCACAATAGCCACTGAAATCAAAATAAATCTGTAAAGAATAGCATACCATGACCAACAGAATGGTTGGACTATTCAGCTCCCCGACTGCCTGGTACCCTATCGTCACAACTTTGGAAAAAGTATCTGCAATCAATACTTTCTTTGCGAGTCCCAACACAAACGCATAAATTCCCTTACTGAAATTCTCTGCATTTATCTTCTTTCTGCTTATATCCCGGAACTGTGGAATCAATTCATTATGGTATACAATCGGTCCCGCTATCAACTGTGGAAAAAAAGAAACATAAGCAGCATATTCCAGCAGACTGTATTTCTCACAATCCTGTCTATAGTAATCTATCACATATGACAGCTGTTGAAATGTATAGAAGCTGATTCCCAGCGGCAGAACTACACGAAGCAGATGAATATCTGTCTTTAAGACGGCATTCACATTTTCTATAAAGAAATCATAATACTTATAATAGAATAAAATGCCAAGATTCAGCAGTATACCAACAATCATGAGCAACTGCCTGCCTTTATGGCGGGTCGCTTTGGACATGCCTTCTACCAGAAAATAATTTAATAAAATACTCACTATCAATATGAACAGATAATGTATACTGTTATAACCATAGAACCACATAGACATGCCAATCAGCCATGCCATACCAAACTTATATTGTTTAAAATGATTTAACCCATAATATCCGGCCAAAGCCAATGGCAGGAATAGGAAAATAAAGATATAAGAATTAAATAACATATGTTTTGTCCTTATTTATTTCTAAAAGGTATAGCGACTTTTTCATATAATCTGTTTATGACCTTATACCCTGTGGGAGACATCAGAAAAATACGCATTCTGGCAACATCCCCATTACCTTCATAGGCACTTTGATACACTCTCAGAATTTCCTTTTTCTCTTTTTTCATCATAGTCGCAATACGTCTAGCTGCTTCCCTAGTAGCTGATATCTGAGATAACTCCATATAATATGATAACATTCTACGATAAAAATAATACGCAGCCATGTCTCCCATTTGATTTGAGACATGCTGTCTGATATAAGCAATGTGCTCTCTCCAGAAAGGGATTTCATCGCAAAACATCCTCTCTGTACGATTCACATTCATAATACTGCCTTCCCTGTCAAGTACATAATTATACAGGCATTCATCTATATATACTGCCCTTTCCAGTTTACAGAATGCCCTGGTCGTATACATGATATCTTCAGAGTTCTTTCCGATTGGAAACAGCACTCCCTCTACAACCTCTCTTGCAAACAGTTTACTCCATACAGAATTGTAAACAACATACTCATCCGTATCTGATAAATATACCTTCAGGATTCCTTCCCGGTCAAAAGCCGTAATCCTGCCATTGCCGCCTCTCTCTATCCTGTCCTGATAAGCCTTTGCATACCGGCACACTGCCACCTGTGCATTGTTTTCTACGCAGGCAGCATACATCTTCTCATACATCTGAGGTTCTATCCAGTCGTCACTGTCAACATAACCAATATAATTTCCACCGGCAACTGCCAGACCTGCATTTCTGGCATCTGATAATCCGCCATTGGGTTTGTGTACGACTTTGATCCGCCCGTCACGCAATGCGTACTCATCACACATTGCAGGAGAATGGTCTGTAGAGCCATCGTCTACCAGAATAATCTCCAGATTATGATAAGTCTGATTTATTATGGAATTCACACATCTCTCCATATATTGTTCCATATTATACACAGGAACAATTACAGATATTAAATCATTTTTATTCACACACTTGTCCATTCTGATCCAATAGAATCCAGTTTTTCCAGTTTTGCTTTACCTGCGCAGCTGTTGCTGTCTCATAATTATCATGATGTAATGGTCGTATCATGATTTTCTCCTTATTTTGATTCAATCTGGCTCCCCACATACTGAATGTACTGTTTGCACAGATATTATGCCTACATTTGCTCATAAGCTGCATATCGTAGATTCCATCTGCCTTGCTATTCCAATCTACCACATGCATATTATCCTCATGATAATGCTGTTTCGCATATTCTACATCATCAGAGAAAATATAATATACCGGATTACTGATTCTAGCTTCTATATATGTCATTGCACCTTTGTAATACTCTTGCGTACAGATTCCCATATATCTGGCTCCATCTGCAACTGTCAGATAATCCGTTCTCCGAATATGAATACTGACCGCATTCTCCTTCTGCATCTGCTCTATACACTGCTGATTTCTTGGATTATTACTTATCGGAAACTGTAACTTGTCCTGCAAGAATGGGATAAAGTCCTCATAATATCGCTCACAATTCCAGAATCCATAGAGATATACGTCATCCATATCAAAGATCTCTGGCATATACTCCTTACTTTCTCTTATTGTCTTGTCTTTTCTTCCCAGAAGCTTTCTGCGGATCTTAGCAGTAAGCAAACCCGAATTATCCAAAAGCTTTGTTCTGTCCTCAGAAGTTGCCTTATCGTACTCTATAGTAGGGAACCGATCAAGTTCCAGACTACGCCATTCCCTATCCTCTCCAGCTGCATCGTTATATGCATACGTATCCAGTTTCACTTTTTTCCCAAGGCTTTTCATTTTTTCATAAAGGGCATATTGATATAATTGATTACCCAATCCACCCATCACATGAATTAAAATCATAGATTCCCTCGTTCTTTATTTCTGTTCCAACAAGAACAATTTAGCTGTCGAATCCACAACTGCTGTCGTTTGATAACCTACAGATTCTAATGCGTTCACTATTGTATCATGTTGTCCAGATACCACATAAATCTGCTTTGGCAGACCATCAGGATAAACATTCTCATTCAAAAAAGATATCCATTCCGCATCACTATAGTCCAATGTTTCTAATGTTTCATTGCAATAAATCTGATTCCAGTCAGATTCCTGATACTCTTCGCTATGTGTCAAGTAATATACAAATGCATACCTCTGATGGAAATTGACAAAAGTCGGAACTTCTTCTCCATCATCTGACCGCCATGTTCTGACCACAGTTCTTAAATCACTTTTTGCCCAGTGATTGCTGATTCGATAATCTCCATATGTGCAATATAAAACCATGGCAATTACAACTCCGACACTTATAAATGGTGATACCTTACGCATCCATTGTTTGTCACTTTCCTTGAAGATCATAACCGTTTCATATAAAATAACTGCAATCAAAATAAACCACAGCGGAAATATAAACAAGTTATAACGATTGCCAAACCAGCCATATGCATAGATATTCAATGTTGTAATCACATAATAAATAAGAAATACCCATATATTACATCTGATAAAAAACTTAACTTCTTTTCTATGCGTCTTTCTATAAACAAATATGCCAAGACCCAATAGCGCAAAAAGAATGATCCATATTGCCCATGTTATCTTCTCTGCATCTCTGTCATAGTCCAGCATACACCAACGAAGCACCCACATCAGACTGTCAAAGAAATCCAGTATGATATTATTACCAGTTATCTCTATCGGCTTGTCAGCCCCAAGTGTACTGATTGGATTCGTTGACTGGGGTAACATGAAGAAATAGAGCAAAGGAATTCCAGCCCCCATACCAGCTACAACATAAGATATCAAAGTAGTCCAGAACGTTTTCTTCTCTCCTGCTTTCCAGTAGTATGCTAACAGCTGCAGTGCCATTGGTATAATGACAAATACAGCACCATAATGTGTATATACATCTACTACACATAGGATTGTAAACAAAATAGCCCTTCTAATCGTAACCTGTTCTAATATAAACATGTATAGATATACAGTCCAGATCAACAGCATGATTAAAAGCATATATTCTGATGCTTCTTTCACATAATACATCAGAATATAAATACTGGAAAACACAAAAACAGACAAGGTAGCTGAAAATCTGCCACACAGTTTCTTTATGACCAGATATAAACCAATTACTGCAATGAAGCCCATTACTACACTGGAAAAACGATACCACCACTCACTGTCATGAATCTGCAACCAGATACACATCAACCAGTTATATAAAGGAGGCTGCTGCTGAATATACGCCATACGTTCATACATGGTCGTATATTGCGTCACGCCCTGGATAGCTCCTTTTACTGGTATGGAGCAATAATATTCCATTGATTCATCCTGCCAGATTGGTGCATTGGTCAATTTATATAATGCCATAATCCAATAATATATAAATGCAAGTCCTGCCGTTACCCATTCAGGTACTTTGAATTTTCTCAGTGTCTTCACTCTTCCATTCCTTTCGTTTAAACAAACTTCGCACTAACACAAATCATAGCACAAGATTACAAATCGGTAAACTGCTTTTAAATACCACCTTTTATTCAATACTCCTGAATCCCTGCTTCAATGTATCTCCCCGGAAAGTAATCTCCACCTTCCTTGGAATCGCAGGGAATGCATCATATCCCACTCTGTCACCACTTACCGGATAATAGAACGTAACTCCATTGACTTCATAGGAATCCAGCTCATAGCTTCCGTAATTCTGTTGCGCCACATAATATGGCAGGTTACTCTGTGTTACAATATAGCCTCCTAATGACCATATCTTCACAAATCCTGACAGCAAAAGCAGTATACACAGGATTCTATCCAGGATTCCTGTATCTGCAAGTTTTATTTTAATACAAATTGCAGTCCACATCATGCCGCCAGTCATTGCTATCAACAGTAATATATAGGCATACCCATATCTGATCAGTGGCGCTGATAACTGCCAGAACAGATAAGATGCTGCTATTGCCAGCCATACCAGTCCAATGTCTTTTATCTTATCAGCTTTTCTTCTAAATAACGAAATTATAAGCATAATGAATCCCAGAATGATGCTTATGATATCTGCAATAATAAATAATTTACCCAACTTCGGCAGCATTGTCTGAAACCACTGCGGGAACCATTCTGTCATTGGGATATTTACCAGTGCCGCATTATTCAAGCCCCTTCCCCAGGTCTTGATCTCTGCTGCGTCCAAAGCTGCTGCCTTGGCAGGAATCTTCCAGTCTACAGAGAATATATCCAATGCAGGAAAAGGATATAACAAATATCCTGATATCCATACTGTCCTTATAAGCCAGGGTGTTATAACGCCAATGCCCATACATAGATAAAGTATAATTTCTTTCCAACGTTTCTGCCGTATCAACATAATAGCCGGCTTCAGAACCAGTATCAGAATCAATCCGGCTGTCAGCTTCAGGGATACTGCATAGACCCCTGCCACGCATAGCAATGCATAAGGCGTTACATTATCTGCTTCCTGTTCATCCTCTAATTGACACAGCCATTTGATGATGATATAGAATACCGTGCACATAATCGCATAATCGGAAGCAGGTGCCATAATATCACCATATATCAAGGTTAGGTAGAACAATGCTGCTGCCCTTGCAAAATCTGACAGAAGCAGCTTTTTCCTTTTCCAGGCATGCACGATACGCAATGCCTCTACACTGAGAATCAATGCTATCAGCCCATTTACACTATGCACAGACTGTCCAAATATATATGGCATACTGTAAAGCGCGGACAACGCAAAAAAGGAACTGTTATAGGCAAATCTCACATGAATATTGCCCAGTCCCTTCACTATTCCATATTCTTCTATCCAGCGTATACTTTGCGCATGATACAGGTCAGAATCGTAATGCATATATCCTCTGGATGTACAATATGCCCATATAAGGACCACTATTGCAAAGCCAATACCTTTTAAGACTGTAGCTTTCTTTTTCTGTATCTGCATCATATATGATAGTTGTCCTCTACCATAAAAAAGCGATATTGCACATATCATCAAAAGTATCAGATTCGCAAGGATTCCAACCTTATAGAATAAGCTCCATATCTGTGCATAGACAGTTGCTGCAATCAGTCCCATTGCCAGAATGCTGTCTGCTTTGCTGATCTGGTAATGAAGTCTGTTCCTGGTAAATGCAGCAACGCCTATCCCAAGGCACATTGTCGTAAATGCGATATAGAGCCAGTTAATCAGAACTGTAAGCATTATGCTGCCCTCTCATTGACCATCCAACTCTGGAACATCAGAATATACCATATCTGATCCCTCCAGTTGTCATGTTCCACATAATCATTCCAGATATGCCATACCACATCCGGATTCAGGATTCCCTGCTGCTCCAGCATTTTCCTGTCTATGAGGCTCTCTGCCCATTCACGAAGCTGTGGCTCTTTGAGCCATTTCATAATGGGAATTGAGAAGCCTTTCTTTGGTCTGTCCATCATTTCCTTTGGGACATATCGGTAAAGGACATCCTTTAACACTAACTTGCCCTCATCACCCTGTTTCTTATATTCCATAGGAATCGTCCATGCAAACTCTACTACATCCTTGTCCAGCATAGGAACTCGAGTCTCCAGAGATACTGCCATTGCTGTTCTGTCTACTTTTACCAAAATATCATCCGGATGGTACATTTCCATATCCATGAGCATGATACAGTTCTGCGTATCCTTCAGATCTCCATACGGGTTCAGATTCTGTTTATATCCGTGAACCTGTCTCTCTAATGGTATCTCTTTACTCAGAGGCTCCTGGGCATTAGATAGTTCATACAGATTCTCCGGACTTTTAGCCCCCAACAGATATGCCTTAGTCTGCAGAACCTGATTGTTTTTTCCAAATGGAGCATGTAACACCAGTTCACTGCATAATTTGCGGAGTCCATACGGATAATTCTTCATTTTACCCCAGATTCGATTAATAGAAGAATAACAACCATATCCACAGAATAATTCGTCCCCTGCATCTCCACTTAAAGATACCGTAACATGCTCTCTGGTCATCTTACTTACCAGGTATGTGGGAATCTGTGAAGAATCTGCAAAAGGCTCTCCAAACATCCAGGGTAATTTGGGAATCACTGCCTTGGCATCTTCTTCTGTAATGTAAAGTTCTGTATGTTCTGTTCCCAGATGCTGTGCAATCTCTTTTGCATAAATTGCCTCATTGTATTTTGGATCATCCATTCCTATTGTGAAGCTTCTCACCTTGCGGCTTGATTGTGCCTGCATCAGAGCCACTACTGTACTGCTGTCAATTCCAGCTGAGAGGAATGCCCCTACCGGCACATCGGCTACCATCTGATCTTTGATAGATGCCTTGAGCAATCTCTCCAGCTCATCTGCTGCTTCTTCTCTGGTTCCCTTAAACGGATGTGCCTCACCATACTTGGCAGCCTCTCTGACTGACCAGTATGCACTGACCTTTGGCTCTGTATAAGGGGCATCTATCTCCAGCATACAGCCTGCATCCAGCTTATAGATATTCTCATAAATAGAATAAGGAGCTGGAATATATCCATGTACAAAATAAATCTGCAGCACCTTGGTATCAATCGCATTGTGAAAATCATCCAGTTGTGTAATACTTCCCAAATCAGAAGCAAACGCAAAATGTCCATTTACAAATCCATAATAAAGAGGCTTTTCACCAATTCGGTCACGGATCAATGTCAGCTTCTTAGTCTGTCTGTCCAGCAAAGCAATGGCAAACATTCCCTTACACATGGCAATCGTTTCTCTGACACCATATGCCTCAAAAGCCTCCAGAAGCACTTCTGTATCCGAAGTTCCGCGGAAGGCAGTTACCTTATGTTCTGCAAGTAATTTGTCACGTATCACTTTATAGTTGTAAATTTCTCCATTATATACACACATATATCTGCCGGAGGCTGACTGCATCGGCTGTGCACCATTCTCTGATAAGTCCACAATAGATAATCTGCGATGTCCAAATACTACACTGGCATCCTCATTCGCCCAGAAACCGCCTGCATCAGGACCTCGATGCATCATCCTTTCATTCATTCTGTGTATATTTTCTCTCCAGTTCGTTGGATGGTTACAAAATCCTGCAATTCCACACATAGGCAATGTCCTTTCCTTTAATCCAATGTAATCCAGTCTCCCATTTTATATGCCCATTCCTTTGGTTCAATACCATTACATCCTCCACCATGGTGAAACGTTATCTCTCCAAAATAAATCTTACCATCTACATTATAGAAATCCACTCTACAGTGTCTGAATGGCTTAGACAGTATCTCTGCATATTGTATCATTTCTTCCCAATTATCCGGCTTGGGAATTTCTTTTTCCAGATAATTCTCACGCTCATCCTTAATTGGCAATAACTTAAAATCTCTGTCATATATATTACAGAACGCATCATCTGCATGCTCTCCTGTAGCTGTTGCCAATCCGATATTCAGGAACAGTAATTTTACCTGTCCATTAAAACACATAAATTTATAATCCATAGGAAGCTTACCATTCTTATCTTCCAGAATTTTTTCACAAATAATACGTGGCTTAATATCCTTATAATTCCATTCCCGGCTTCCCCAGAAATAATTACGCTTCATCCAGAAATCAAATTCGTTCTTTTGATATTTATAATCAAATGGCTTATTTCTGTCAAATATGGCATTTGCACCCGAAGTATGGGTGCATTTCATGAAAAATCTATCCGGTAGCTGATCAAAAGGTACTGCTTTAAAAGAATCATAGATTCCATAGACTTCATTCAGTATATGCCCAAGCCCGCATCCCTTCACATACTCACGTACTTCATATTTGTCCGTACATTTCGTCTGTAGCGGATCTCTTTCATGTAATTTCAGATACCAGACCTTCTCGTCAAATGTTCTCGGATTCTTGAGATCCAGCCCTTCGCCCGTATGCTCTTTATACATCATTTGGGCAAACTCTTCATCGCTAAGCTTATTAAAACGGTCTCTTCGATAGTTTCGTATGATATTATACAGCTTGGCTGTCACTGTATGATGATATAAAAATACCTTTAAAGGATGTGCCACAATATTTCCTCCCGCTTTGTCTCTTAATTCTTATCATGTGCTATATGAGATAAGTATTTTCTCCACTCACCATTTACCTTATCCGGATTCAACTCCTCCACAATCTTGTATGCATTATCACCGAGCTTCTGCGCATACTGTGAATCAGATAGAATTTTGCGGAAAGCATCTGCCAACGCATAGGCATCTCCTACCGGAACCAGTAGTCCATTCACGCCATCTTCAATTAGAGTCGCCGGTCCTCCACATGGACAGTCTGTAGATACCACAGGTAATCCCAAAGCCATGGCTTCCATCAAGGAATTGGGCATTCCTTCCGTATTGGATGTAAGAGCAAATATCTGCGCTTTGTATATATGCTCCGCAACGTTTGTAACTGTTCCCGGTAAAGAAATCCTATCTGTCAATTCTTTCTCCTTTACCAGTTGTTCTAGTTGCTCTTTGCAATTACCATCTCCGTATATGCATAAATTTACATTTGGATACTCTGAAGCAATTCTGGCAAATGCATGAATTAGCATAGCATGATTTTTGTTCTCATCTGTACGCCCTACTGCCACAATCAATGGCTCTCTGGCTCCCTCGTATTTATTCTTTACAAATAATGGATTTAATGGGTTTGGTAAAATCACAGCTTTCTTTCTTACACGTTTAGGAAAGAACTGCATTGCCATCTTCGTCTGCAGTACAACTCCATCAGCATAACGAAACAGCCATTTTGCAAGAAACTGCATCAATTTCCCTTCATATTCCATAGTAGGTTCCCCTCGAACCGATACTACTGTCCTGACCGGCAGGAATCTTGAAGTAGCAATAGCCATCAGATTATTTTTGCCAAGGAAAGACAAAATGACATCCGGCTTATACTCTTGCCAGATTCGACGTAAAGTCCGAAATCTGGTCATGAAATTCTGCAGTCTATTTCCCTGAAGTTGATCCTGCAAAGGCTCAGAATATACCCTCTTAATATCTGGTATAATCTCGTATTCATCCTCCCTTTTATACTGTGTTACCAATAATACATCATAATGATTCCGATAGAAGAACTCTGCCAGATTCACCATAACACGTTCCGAACCACCTTTTTGAAGGGAACTGATAAAAAGTGCAATTTTCTTCATTTCTACCTCTTTTCAGGTTTTTACATATATGCTTTGTACCATTGCTGGAACATCAGAAAAGCCCATACAATTCGTGAATACCTTGTTCCTGATCCAGACTTGCCATCACCACTTGTAAGATATTTCTGTACGAACTGATTCACATATTTGGAATCAAATATTCCCTGATTGCAAAGGAAACTGCTTTCTGATACATCAAGCAACTGCTCCTTGAGTGGTCCCCTCATCCATTGATCAAGCGGCACTGAGAAACCTACCTTAGGTCTGTCCAGCAATTCTCTTGGAATATATTCGTATGCTATATCTTTCAGGATACGTTTTTTCACACCGTTATAATACTTAAATTCATGAGGAAGTCTGTAGGAATATTCTACAACGTTGACATCCAGCAGAGGACATCTGGTTTCAAGAGAGTACTTCATAGACGCTCTGTCCACTTTACATAATATATCTCCCACCAGATAAGTATCCTCATCTACCAACATTCTTCTCTCCTGCCAGTTCTTCTCATGATACTTGTTTTCTATTTCATATTGATATGGTATTCCCTGTTCTGCAACCATGCGGCTGATCAGTTCCATATAACGTACGTTCCCAAGCTGTGTCTTGGTCTGTGGATTGTCATTACGTGCTATCACCTGCACCTGAAAAGGCAGTTTTGATATAAAATCAGCCTTTTTCAAAGGTGGAACCGAACATACTCCATTCACTACTCTTCCCAATACATCCAGCTTCTGCGCCTTGGCTACATAATCATAGACATTATATCCACAGAAGAACTCATCTCCACCATCCCCGGATAGCACAACCGTAACGTCCTTAGATGCAAGTTGTGACACCAGCATGGAGGGAATCTGTGAGCTGTCTGCAAAGGGTTCATCATAATACTTGGCTATATCATCCAGCATGTGGAACATTGCCTTCTCATCTACATATAGTTCTGTATGATTAGTCCCAAGATGCTTCGCCACTTCTTTTGCATATTTGGCTTCATTGTAATTCTCTTCATGAAAACCAATGGAATAAGTCTTAACCGGTTCATTGCTCAGTGATTGTGCCAGAGCTGTCACTAGGGAAGAGTCATATCCCCCACTTAAGAAAGTTCCAAGAGGTACATCTGCTATCATTCTCTTAGCCACAGCATCCTTCAAAATAGCAGTAAGTTCTTCCTTTGCCTGTTCATAAGAGTTTACTTTATCTGCCGCTTTTGCCTGATGTACCTGCGCAATATCCCAGTATTTCCAGCTTGTTACACGTTCTGAAGCTTCCTCTTCTTTTACATGAAAACAGATTACCTGTCCCGGTTCTACTTTATATACATTTTCAAAAATAGTATCAGGTTCACAGATGTACTGTTGATAAAGGTATCTTCCAATAACATCCTTTCTGATCACTCTCGGAAAACCGGGATACTCCATGATTGGTTTCAGTTCTGAAGCAAATACAATATTATCCTGATCCAGCCAATAGTAAAGAGGCTTCTTACCCACTCTGTCCCTGATCAGATACAGTTCCTCTTTCTCCCTATCATAAAGCGCGATTGCAAACATTCCACGAAATCTGTCTATGCAGGAAAGCCCCCACTTCAAGTAAGCCGCTAATATTACTTCTGTATCGCATTGAGACTTGAACGGATAATCACCCAACTCTTTCTTAATATCCTGAAAATTATAAATTTCACCATTGTATGTAATCACAATGCGCTTATCATTAGAATACATTGGCTGATGCCCCAACATGGACAGATCCATAATGGAGAGACGTCTCTGTGCAAATCCGAGATAATAACCATTCCCTACCTGGAAAATCTCTTCTCCACTGTCATTAGGGCCTCTGTGATACATGGTATCATTCATTTTTTTCAGTTGATCTATTGTTATGCATTTTCTTGAAATAAAACCACAAATGCCACACATACTGTACGCCTCCATTCCATCATGCTTTACTGTTTATCACATATTTCAAGCAGATATTTCTCCCACTCCCTAAAGACTACATCTGCACCCGCACGTTCTGATATCTTAGCTGCATTTCTGCCTAATCTGTCTGCCAGCTGCGGGTCTTCTATTAAGCGATTGATTGCTGCTGCCAGAGCATTCTCATCTCCTACAGGGACCAATAAGCCGTTCTCACCGTCTGTAATTACCATTCGGGGACCTCCCGGCGGACAATCTGTTGCAACAACAGGTAACCCCAGTGCCATTGCTTCCAACATAGCATTCGGCATTCCTTCCACATCAGAAGAAAATGCCGCGACTGCCCCATTAATCATATCCTTTTGAAGCTGATTACTTCCTCCCATCAATTTCACATAATCCCACGCTTTATTTTCTGCTATCTGTGCTTCCAGCTTTTCCCAGGTTCCATCATGTGTATCCTGACCAAATATTTTAAGTACATAATCCGGATGTTTACTATGAACCTGTTCAAATGCCCTGATCAGCATAAGCTGATTTTTAAAATCCACAATTCTACCTGAGTGTACTACTGCCTTTTCTCTATGTTCAGGTATTGGATTGCCAATAAAAACCGGATTAATCGCATTTAATATAATGCGTGATCTCCTCTGAACATACTCAGGAAAGAAATCTTTCTGTTCCTGCGTCTGGAAAACGCACCCTGCTGCCCTTCTGAACAAAATAGGAATCTGTATCTTATCAGATAGAAAATCATAACATCCAACCGGTGCAATTCTAATGGATATTACCACTGGAATTTTCGTTCCAATTGTTGATGTTAATGCCCTGTAATTTGCTTTTCTTGCAAAAGCAATCACAATATCCGGCTGTGTCTGTTTTAAAAATCTTCGTAAGTTAATAATGCGGTCAAGGAATTTCTTTACTCTTCCATCGTTCTCCTGTTCAGGAGTCAGCCCTACATGGATACGATGAATCTTTGGGTCTGTTTCATACTCATTTTCTCCCTGCGACTCTGTTGCGATATATACCTCATATCCATGATTTACAAACTGTCCTGCAAGGTTGGTTACTACACGTTCTGCGCCGCCTCGTTCCAAACATTGTATATGAAATACTATTTTCTTCATTTTGTCTCCAATTATATATCAGCTAATTCCTGCGCAATCAGTTTATCAATTTCCCTGACATATGCATCCACACCAAATTGATTTGCGCGATACAGTGCCTTATTCCTGTATGAAGCCATAAGTTTCTGATTGAGTAATAATTCCACCAATTCCCCTGCAAATATTTCCTCTTCTTGTGAAATCATGCTGGCATCGAGATTCTTTCCACCATAAAAAACCGGTGTTAATATACCATAATCTGCATGGTATACTTTATCCTGTGCAACACATTGTTGATAATCGTTCTGCAATATTTCCGCAGGCCCTGTCTTGCAGTTTACGCTGACACAGGGCAATCCAACTGCCATCGCTTCAATCAAAGCATTTGGAAATCCTTCGCTGTCTGAAGTCAATGCATATACATCAGCCTTCGCCAACAATGCAAATGGGTTCATCTGCACACCAGTAAACAATACCTGCTCTGCTATCCCCAGTTCCTGTGCCAGCTTCTGATACGCACTGTAGTCGCCATCACCAATTATCATAAGTTTCACATGTGGCACTTTGTTTTTCACCAGCTTAACAGCTTTGATTAAATGCCAAAAGCCTTTTACATCATGTGCACGTCCCATAGATACTATGGTTGGACCTGTTTTCTGTAGAAACGCTTCTATTTTCTCATCTATCTTTTCTCTGGATAATACATTGATTTCATCCAAATTGCAAGGATTATACAAAGTTGCTGAATTTTTCACAGGATACGACCGTCCAATCTCCTGCTCCATCACCTTCGTACAACTCACCATTCTATCTGCCCTTTTACATACAAACTGCATCTGTCTGTAATTATCTAATGCCCCATAGCCACGGATTCCTGCCCATGTTTTGTCATGGTATTTTGAAAGCACATTTACCATATTAGCAGTCTGTCCAAAGCTATAGCTAATTTGAATATCCAGCTCTTTCTTTAATTTTTTTACCTGTGCAACCCGTTTGTATACATTTATGATTTTACCAAATTTACCAGGTACTGCTCCCAGATGAAGATCTATTAAATGAACTCCACTTACATCATAAATCATGCCTTCCGTGTTAAACACAACCAAGTGCACTTCGTATTTTGTTTTCAGCAATTGCGCTGTCAATGCACAGATCCGTTCCAATCCGCCCTGATCAAGCATCGGAACAATCAGCATGATTCTGATTCGTGTGGACGTCTCCATATTAATTCACCCTTTTCATTGCTTTCATCGCCAGAACTGCAGCCTTACCTAATACAGTATTTCCTGCAAAAATATTGTAATACGTTATCTTTTCTCCACCAAATTTCAATTTAAATTCATCAATTCCGTTCGGGTTCTCAAAATCTGAGATTCCCCCCCAGTCATATCGCAGCAGCCCTTTTTGCTTAAAGTACTTAATGTCTTCCCAATGCAATCTCTTATTGGCTCTTCCTATCATTGACTGGTCTGCGCTCTCTTCTCTAAAGCAGGATGCAGAATGAAGAAGTCTTGCTTCTTCCCTATCACAGATATAGGAATGAAATACCAGTACTTCGCCTTCATGTATTGCTGCCGAGAAGACAATACCATCTACTGCCAGATATCTCTCTATTGCTGTTACATTCAGCTTCGTATCTGAGCCTTTTGACCGGTACATTCTCTCATATATATCCCGAAAAGTCTCAATCAGCTGTGGATTTTTCTCGATATCTTCTTTGGTGTAAAAGGCAATCTCAATATTGTCTTTTTCACTGCGGCGGAACTGGTACTTCACAGCTTTATTTATATTTGCCAACATATCTTCCTCAGAAATCGTCAGATCATTTCTACAGGTATGATATTCCTGCCAGCCCCGGAAGCTTCCATTTGTCTCCTCTATCGGTGCTCCATGGACAAACAGAATATCCGCCTTTCTCTTTTCCTTAAGAAGTGATTCTACTGTTCGTTTACCCGGATACCATATCTGATTTACTTTCAGAAATTTCTTCTGATATATAACATCTATCATTATGTCAACCTGCTTTCTCTATTCTGTAGTATGTCCTGGAGGATTCTGCCCTGTCCGATAGAATTCTGCCATCTGTACAGCCTGTCTTCTCACATCGAATCCTTTCTGTGCAATTGCTTCTCTCATATCTTCACGTCTTAACGCTTCCTGTGCATTCTGAAGGATTTCTTCTGCCCACAGCTTCGAATCTTCTTCTATGTTTCGATAGGATACGAGTGGAGTTAATGCCACTTCTCTGGTCACCCGGTCAGATACCAGGCAATGCAATCCTGCTGCCTGTGCTTCTGCTACACTTCCAGGCAATCCTTCAAATGTAGAGGGAAATACGAAGTAATCAAAAGCCTGATAGTACTTCTCAACATCATATCTGTTTCCAAGAAAATATGCCTTATCTTCCAATCCAAGTCCTTTGATCTTCTCACGTATAGTTTCTTCTTGTTCACCCTTGCCTATCATAACAAGAACTGCGTCATCCCGTTCTTTGCATACTTTGGCAAAAATATCCACCAGATACGTATGATTCTTCATGAATCCAAAACGCCCTACATGACCTATAACAAATTTATCCTGAATGCCCAATTCAGTACGTATCTCATCCCGCACATTCTGTTGAAAATGAAACCTTTCCGCATCAATGGCATTAGGAATTGTCCAGACCCTTCCATCTCTGACAGCTTTGGTTCCATATACTGCAATTCCTGCTTCTTTCGAACAGGTAAATAAGTAATCTGCCCTATTCTTTAGTGGAATACGCAATATTCTGGTAGCAATACCCTTTAGTCCTTTATCTACGCCTGCACTTCTGGCATGGGCAGCTGTAATCAAAGGCAGTGACTGTCTGGCATATTCCTGCTTGGCTATAGGCAGATAAATAGCTGCCGTACTGGTCATATGTCCCTGTATAACAGTAAACTCCTTATGTTCTTTGAAAAATGTGCGAATTGCTTTACGATACTCTGCTATATTGAAGAATTTGAATCTTGGCAAACTATAGATATGACCTCCGAGAGAACGGATTTCCTCACTATAATGTCCGTCTTCTTTGGTATGAATCAGAAAATCGAACTGTACCTGGCTTCTGTCTATACAACGGTATAATTCCATGATTCTGCTCTCCGCACCACCAAGATTCGTGGTGCCAAGCACATGCAAGACTCTGACTGGTTTTGGTTTTATTTCCTGTTCCTTCATGCACTTGCACCTCCTTCTGCCTGCATTGTTACAGCTTACTTTTTATTTGAACTAATATATATTTGCTCAAAGCCTTCAGATGTTCTGCCCAATGTTCAGGCATATTGCGTTTCACCGTATCAACCTGTAAATACTCTGTATAAGAAATAAATTTATCCTTATGCTGTGCGAACATCTGCTCATACCTGGCAAAATCCTGGTCATTCATGGTATTGGCATGAACAACAAAGGTCGTATATCCTTTTTCCTGTTTCAGGCTGTTGCTCTGTTTAAAAGAAATCGGATAAAATGTCAATCCCTGCCATTGATATGGCTGCCTGCCGAATCCATCTGTTATTTTGGTAAAGCCAAGTTCCCTTAAAGCTTTCAATGTATTGTAGTCATATGAATGAGCCGGAGCCATGAATATATCCGTGTCAATCTGATGCCCTTTTAGAATCTTCTGACCTTTTTCCAATGAAACATATTGCTCTTCATAACTGTTTCCTGCATATTCAGAAAGTGCATTCAGTGGAAAGCAGCCTTTCTTATGCGTATTATAAATATGCGTACAGCCATGCTGGGCTATACACCATCCCTCGCTCTGTAATGTATGCAGATATTCCCAATAATCTATTCTTGGTTTCTCAATATGCAGCATAGTATCCTGATTTGCAGGAACTACCCCTATAAGCGGTTTGACCTGATACAGATCACAAAGCTCCTTAAATCTAAGGAACTTTGCCCAATCCATATCAGGCGTAATATCATCCATTCTGATTGTTATTTTCATAAGTTAGCCTTATACCAGTCAATTGCCAGTGCAATACCCTTGGAGAAATCATAGTCCGGGTCATAGCCAAGAAGTTCTTTCGCCTTAGTAATATCAGCATTGGAATGCTTAATATCCCCGGCTCTGTCCGGTCCAAAATGCGGCTCTACATTCTTACCCAGTGCCTTGCAAAGGTCATAATAAATGTCAATTAAATACTCTCTTCCACCATAAGCAATGTTAAATGCCTGTCCTGCTGCTTCTGATGGAGCCAGGCAAGCCTTCATATTCGCTTCGATAACGTTATCAATATAGGTGAAATCTCTGGACTGCTTACCATCACCATTAATTGTAGGCACTTCACCATCCAGAAGCTGCTTGATAAACTTAGGAATAACCGCTGCATATGCACCATTAGGGTCCTGTCTGCGTCCAAATACATTGAAATAGCGAAGTCCGTAAGTATCTAAACCATACAGTCTCTTATAGAGCTTACCATACTCTTCATCCACACGCTTAGTCAGCGCATAAGGAGATAACAGATTCCCTTCCTGTCCTTCTTTCTTAGGCAGTACTGGGTGATCCCCATATACAGAAGAGCTGGATGCATAGACGAACTTCTTTACTCCATTCTGTCTGGCTGCTTCCATCATATTCAGAGTACCCATAATGTTGTTACGCTCATAGAATAAAGGCATCTCGATACTTCTGGGAACTGAGCCCCATGCTGCCTGATTCATAACATAATCAACACCTTCACATGCCTTCATGCAGGTATCCAGATCTTTGATATCACCTTTAATAAAGGTATAATTAGGTCTGTCAGCAAGAAGCTTGACATTTTCCTCTCGTCCTGTTGAGAGATCATCCAGACATCTGACCTGATATCCCATATCAGTCAACGCCTCGCACAGATTGGAACCGATAAAACCAGCCCCACCTGTTACAAGAAATACACTCTTTACGTCAAATTTCAGATTCTTAAAACCCATTTAGTTTTCCAACCTTTCAATAACCTGCAAACTTTGGACCGCAGGTTCAAATTTGCCGTGTGAAAAAACTACCATATATGGTTTTTTCACACTATAACCTCCAGTAAATATAGTCCTCTGTACTATATTCCTTTCTGTCAAAGATTCCCTTAATGTCTACCAATACCTTCTTAGCATGTGCCTTGCTGTAAAGAGAGCTGATTTTCTCTTTATCCAGTGCCAAGAACTGCTTATGAGATACGGCTACGATAACAGCATCCATCTCCTTGATATCTTCCATCGTATTGAATGTAATGCCATAGAGTCTCTTGGCTTCTGCTGCATCAGCCGCCGGGTCTACTACCATTGGAGTAATGCCATATTCCTGTAATTCCTTATAGATATCAATAACCTTGGTATTTCTGGTATCCGGGCAGTTCTCCTTAAAGGTAAATCCAAGAATTGCTACCTTGGCACTCTTTACAGGGATATCTGCCTTGATCAGGTTCTTTACCAGGTTCTCTGCTACATATTTACCCATATCATCATTGATACGACGACCTGACAGAATGATCTGGGAATGATATCCTAGCTGCTCTGCCTTATAGGTTAAGTAGTAAGGATCAACACCGATGCAGTGACCACCTACCAGACCCGGCTGGAACTTGAGGAAATTCCACTTGGTTCCTGCTGCTGATAATACAGACTTGGTATCAATACCCATCTTATTAAAGATAATGGATAATTCGTTCATAAATGCAATGTTAATATCTCTCTGGCTGTTCTCGATAACCTTGGCAGCCTCTGCTACTTTAATGCTCTCTGCACGGTATACGCCAGCTTCTACAACGAGTTCGTAGATATGTGCTACTTCATTCAAAGTCTCTTCATCCATACCGGATACAATCTTGGTAATGGTCTCTAATCTGTGAACCTTGTCACCAGGATTGATACGTTCCGGTGAATATCCAATCTTAAAGTCTACACCACATTTTAATCCGGATTCTTTCTCCAGAATAGGTACACAGATATCTTCTGTTACACCTGGATATACTGTAGATTCAAATACAACAATGGAACCCTTGGTCAGATTCTGTCCAAGAATACGGCTTGCACCCTCTACCGGTGTCAGATCCGGTGTGTGGTCATCATTGACAGGAGTAGGTACTGCAACGATATGGAACTTGGCTTCTCTTAACTTGGACGGATCTGCTGTAAATTCTACAGTTGTGTTCTTGATTACATCATCTCCAACTTCGTTTGTAGGATCTACACCAGACTTATATAAGTCAATTTTAGCAGCATTTAAGTCAAAACCTACGACTTTTATCTTTCTTGCAAAAGCAACTGCGATAGGCATTCCTACGTAGCCCAGTCCAACTAATGATAATTTTTCTTTTCCGTTTACAATATCCTCATATAAACTCATTTTCTTTTCCTCCATTTTATAAAATGTACACTCTGATAATCAGTAGGTACATAAAGACGTGATTTCTTCTATATATGCATTGACGACCTGTTGACGGTCGAATTCACGCTCCATTTTGGCTCTGGCATTGAGTCCCATCTGTTTCTTCTCTTCATAAGAAAGAGCCATAAATTTACGAAGGGCTCCAAGCAATGCCTCTTTGTCTCTTGCCGGATATCCAAATCCTGTTATGCCTTCGTCGTATCCTTCACGGCATCCTGGAATATCTGAAGCCAGCACAGGTCTTGCTGTTGCACTTGCCTCTAATACCACATTGGACATTCCTTCATGATAGCTCGGCATCAGAACAGCCCATGCCTTTTGATAATAAGGATGCATAATCTTCTGATAACCGGTCAAGGTAACAATTCCTTCTTTTTCATACTGTTCTATGATAGATTTGTAATCATCTTCATAATAACCAACCAGCTCAAATATTACATCAGGATATTCCTGTTTCATTGCCTTGGCAGCGTATAATAATTCCTCTATGCCTTTTTCCTTCATAAGTCTGCCAACATACAGGAATCTGACAGGTTCTGTCTGTGCAGGATATTCTTCTGCACAATGTCTTTCCAGATTCACACCGGAACCTGATACAAGTCTTGATTTTTTGCCTCTGATTCCATATTTTTCAAAAATAGCCCGATTCGTTTCATTCTGGAAAAAGATACAGGATGCTGATTTTAATGCCCTTTTGTACAGAAATACTACTAATTTCTGTACCATACCGCCATTTTCAAATACAGAGCCCAACCCTGTAATATTTACCAGATAAGGAATATGTCGGCGTCTGCAGCACAAATTGCCATATATATTAGGTTTTATGGTATAGGTCAGTACTACATCGGGCTTAATCTGTGCAAGCAGTCGATCATATGCCCGCATCAGTTTCATATCTCTGACAGGATTCATCCCTCTTCTGTCTAACGGCGTATGATATACTTTACAGCCTTCTGCGACAAGCTCCGGGACTTTATCCTCATCAGGCAGGCTGATATGTACCTCATATCCTTCCTTGAGCAGACGCAGCAACAGCTCGTTTCTAAAATCATACAACCCGCTTGCAGAATTGGCAAGTATTAATATCCTTTTCATGTGGTTACTCCTACACTTCATCTATTATCATGATTTCATTATATTTCATCATGACCTTTCCTGTCTGATATTCGCCAATATGCCTCTCGTTTGTAATTCCTGCCAGATTGTTACGAATCAGTGTCATATGGTCAGCACCACAGGCATATGCATGAGGGTATCCTCCTCCAAATCTAGGATTTACTTCTGATATATAGTAGACACCGTCTTTTTCAAACACATCAATATCTATCTGACCTCTGAATCCGCTTTCTTTCACGAATCTCTCTATGAGTTCAAATAATCTGTCATCTGCAAAAGACACAGCTTTATCTGTCTCTCCTGCTCTCATGACCAGCTTCTTCTTCGTAAAAATAGAAACTACTTCTCCACTGATCATATCAATGTAACAGTCAACTCCTATTTCCTGTCCGTCCATGAATTCCTGTATCATCATCTGTTCTCCATGATGATATAACAATTCTACTGTTTCTTTGTCCTCTGCCTTGGCAATATGCAGACTGGCACTGCCCTTCATGGGCTTCACAAATACAGGGTATTGCACTTCTCCCGCTTCCAGCACCTGATAAAATGCCTCTAAATCAATGTAAGATTTGGCGCAGGCATATCCATGCTCACACATCCACTGATAAAGAGCCCATTTATTCAAGGTTCTCTCACATAATTCGTAGGAAGAACCAATTACCGTAGTTCCAAGGGCTTCAAATTCATCTTTATGCAGTGCAATCAATGACAGTTCCGGATCAATCAGTGATAGAACTCCTGTTATCTTCTCCTTACGGCAGATATCCAGTATGATGTCCATATATCCCGGTTCTGTAATTCTGGGTACAATATAATGTGCATCTCCTTCATACAATGCCGGAGCATAAGGACTGGCATCTGTACATATAATTCTTCCTTCACCAGCAAATGCTTTCTTAAAATACTGCACTACTTTGTCTCTTGTACCACAGCTTAATATCAATAGATTCATGCTTTACCCCTTTCGGCTTCCAGACGGGCTTTTCTGATTTCAGCAAAATTTCCCTCCGCCTGATTTGTATCAACTGCAATATCTTCATGAACAAATACTTTCTTTATCGTCAGGAAGAAAATCTTCACATCCATTGCAAAGGACAGATTCTTCACATATTCTACATCCTTTGCGATTCTTCTGTCCCAGTCAAGCAGATTTCTGCCACTGACCTGAGCCAGGCCCGTAAGCCCCGGACGTACCGTATGTCTAAGCTGTTCTTCTTCTGTATAATAAGGTAAGTAGCTTACCAGTAAAGGTCTTGGCCCAATCAGGCTCATATCACCTTTTAAAATATTCCATAATTCAGGAAGTTCATCCAGACTGGCAGCCCTCAATATTTTACCAAATTTTGTAAGTCGTACTGCATCTGGCAAAAGGTTGCCCTCTGCATCTCTTTCATCTGTCATGGAACGGAATTTACACAGTTTAAATATCTTCTCGTGATATCCCGGTCTTTCCTGATGGAAAATGACAGGGCTTCCCAGCTTATATCTGACCAGAATCGCCACAACCAAAAGAACAGGACTCAGAATAATAAGCGCTGCTAATGAAATAATAATGTCTAATAATCTTTTTATAACTTTGCGGTACATTCTGTAATCCTTTCTATCCTCTATTCCTGTCTTTATTCAAAACAAGCTTTGATCACTTCAATGATTCTATCCTGCTGTTCCTCTGTCATTTTATTATCGCTTGGAAGACATAAGCCTCTCTGGAAAATATCCATACCTACATCTAATGGTCTTCCATCTTTTCCTACAGAACCACCTTTAATATATGCATTGGTCTTAGCTCTGCCATTACCTTCCCTTGTGACAAATCCATTCATTCTATAAATCGGCTGCATGTGCATAGGCTTCCAGATAGGTCTGCCCTCTGCGTTGATAGATGCGATTGCATCCAGGATTTCTGTCGGGCAGCTCTTACCATGTTCCGGCTGATATAAGGCTTCACATTCTCCTCTTACCTGCTTACACATAGCATCCGGATTGATAATCAGACAGGATAACCAGAAATTGGGTTCTGAATCCTCAGCATTATAAGGGTTCATAGTAACAGGTAAATCTTTTAAGCCTTGCTGGTATCTTTCATAAATTGCCTTCTTCTGTGCGATATGCTCTTCCAGATGTGGCAGCTGACCTCTTATGACTCCGGCGATTACATTACTCATCCGGTAATTGTATCCCAGCTCCTCATGCTGATACCACGGAGCATTTTCCCTTGCCTGTGTAGACCATTTCTTGACCTTTTCACAGTCTTCCTTACTGTTTGTAAGGAACATGCCACCTGCTGAACCTGTAATGATCTTATTTCCATTAAAGGAAATGGCATTATAAGCTCCAAATGTACCTGTCTGTTGTCCTTTATAGCTTGCGCCAAAGGATTCTGCCGCATCTTCAATAATTACAGCACCATGCTTCTCACAAACCGCCCTGAGCTCATCTATTTTTCCTGGTGTACCATATAAATGTGCTACTACTACCACTTTTACATCAGGATATATCTCAAATGCCTTTTCCAAAGCTACAGGGTCCATATTCCAGGTATCATACTCTGTGTCAATAAAAACAGGAACTCCGCCTTCATATACGACCGGATTCACCGTGGCATCAAAAGTCATATCACTACAGAAAACCTTCTGTCCAGGCTTAATGCCCGCCAGCTTCACTGCCATGTGGAGAGCTGCTGTTCCTGCGGATAGAGCAACCGCATATTTGCAGCCTGCCTTCTCGCATGCCATTCTTTCGGTTTCATCTATGTTCTTACCAACTGTAGACATCCAGTTCGTGTCAAAGGCTTCTTTAATATACTCCAGTTCTTCACCATGCATGGTAGGTGAACTGAGCCATACTTTCTGTTCAAATCTATCAAACTGTTTCTGATACATGATACCAGCTCCTTTTATATTACTGCTGTTTCTTCGGAACATACGTAGGTACGATTTCCTGAATCATCGGTCGTACATCTTCACATTCCATATCTACAGCCTTTTCCAGATTATATAACTGTGCATAGAACTTCACTTCATCGAATTCAATCGGTTTGCCAATATGAATCAGCTTATTCTCTGTATCTGTCAAGCCTTCTTCATTCATAAGCAATTCTTCATATAGCTTCTCACCAGGGCGAAGTCCTGTGAACTCTATCTTAATATCTTCATCTACTTTATAGCCTGAAAGTCGAATCAGGTTCTTAGCCAGATCCAGTATTTTTACAGGCTCTCCCATATCCAACACAAAAATCTCTCCGCCCTTTGCATAGACACCAGCCTGCAATACCAGTGATACTGCTTCCGGAATCGTCATGAAATAACGGATAATGTCAGGATGGGTAACAGTAACCGGTCCTCCCGCCATAATCTGTCTTTTAAATAAAGGAATCACACTGCCATTACTTCCCAGTACATTACCAAAACGTACTGCTACAAATTCCGTATCATAATGGCGATTATAGGTCTGAATGATCATTTCGCAGATTCTCTTGGAGGCTCCCATAATATTGGTCGGATTCACAGCCTTATCTGTGGAGATCATAACAAACTTCTTAACACCATATTGTACTGCTGCCTGTGCTGTCTTCCAGGTACCAAATACATTATTCTTGATTGCTTCATTAGGGCTATCCTCCATAAGTGGTACATGCTTATGCGCAGCCGCATGGTAAATGATATCAGGATGATATTTCTCCATGATATAATTCATGCGGTTTGTATTACGAACTGAAGCAATCAGCACTACAAGATCAAGCTCAGGGTACTTATACTTTAATTCCTGCTGAATGTCGTAAGCATTATTTTCATAGATATCTACAATAATCAGCTGTTTCGGGTCATGTCCTGCAATCTGTCTGCACAGTTCACTACCAATAGATCCGCCACCACCTGTTACCAGAATGACTTTACCTTTAACATAATTATAGATAGATTCCATATCTACCTTGATCGGGTCTCTGCCCAGCAGATCTTCCACATCTACATCACGGAGCTTGCTGACATTCACCTCTCCATTTACCAGCTGATAGATTCCCGGCAGGGTACGCAGCTTGCAGTTAGTCTCCTTGCAGATCTCGACCAGTTCACGCATAGTTGCACGATTAGCCGATGGAATCGCAATAATAATCTCATCAATACCATAAAAAGCAGCACTTTCTATAATTTTGTCTCTGCCACCTACAATTTTAATTCCCTGTATGAACTGCCCCCACTTGTTAGAGTTATCATCAATAATACATTTCACGGACATGGTACAATACGTACTGTTTACCAGTTCTTTGATTACTGTATTACCAGCCTCTCCAGCACCAATGACCATGACCTTTGATGCATTCTTCTTATTCTGGGCTTTGTGTTTGATATTTCTTGCAAACCGATATGAGAATCTGCCAAAAGTTGTAATTGCAGTAAGAACCATGGCATACATGAACAGATAACTTCTTGGAATCTGATAATGTAATAACTTCATACCGCAGAAATCAAGAACCGCACACAAACAACATGCAGCCACAATATTCTGCACTTCCGTAGGTCCTGCAAACGCCCACAGGCTCTGATATAGCTTGAATATATAAAATATAATCAGTGTCAGAACAATATTAATCAGTAAGAAATCCCAGACCGCACTCATATAAATATCCGGAACGCCCTCTTCATCTATAAATCGCAGCCACAACGGTATCACACTGGCAACGCACACTGTCATAATGTCAAATATAATCAATACAATTCTTCTGTGTAATATCTGACTATTAAAATGTTCCTTCCAACTCATAGTCTCATCTCCAAGTTAACCCTTATTTCTTTCATCCTGCATCAATAACATCTGTACAAACAGGAAACAAAAACCTGCTGGAATACAGGGATGAAAAGCCCATTCTGTTAAACTCATAACACCAAAATTTATGATCAATGCGAATGGAATAAGAAAAATACAATATTTATTACCATGTTTTCTAAAGCATATAATTGACTGTATCATTGTATACGCACATAAAATTAAAAATATAATTCCATCAATGATTCCAAAATCATATGCAACCTGAATGTACGAATTATGTGCATGTGCATAATCCGTTCCTTCTATCGTCATTTTATCATGTCCTGCTAAATTCAGTCGTTCCAGATACGCCAAGAAAATCTCAAATCTTCCATTGGATATATCCGCTGTACTCTCTAAAACATATTTATCCCCAGAATCGTTTACTGCAACCGGGAGCTTATCCCTTCCTATATATGCAAGCAATGCATTTTCGGATGGTTGTATCTGTATATTTCTTGCCTCTCCATTATCAAACCGATTCAGAAATACATCAAAGAAACGCTTAATATTCATATATTTGTCTGAATCAACCGAATCCCCCTCATAAATCATAAATGAACTATCCTGTGGTTCCAGATCATATCGAATGGGATTATTTACAACAGCCGGCACCATTCTAAGTACCGAATATGCAAATGGAAATGACAGCAGTACAGTTATGCATAACACCCCTATTTCCATTGCAAATCTTTGAATGTGAAACCTGTATACCCATTGTCTCAGTATCATAACACAAACAAGTGTAACAGCCATCGTTAGCATTGCTGTTCTAGACATGGTGAATAATGTAAAAGCAATCACTGCTCCCAGAATAAACAGTTCGTTCACTGATTTTTTCCAGCTATACTGATCATATCTCCACTTGCTGAAAAGCTTTGCAATCACCGCTGCAAATACTGTTGATAGATACATTCCCGTACTTGCTACTGTATGGAATATCATATTGTACCTATAGCGCATCCAGTAATGGTATGGTCTGTGGTGCAGGCTGAACAATACCACCAGCCCAAAGCTTAATATCAGTCCATTCGTAAAGTTCTTCAACAATCTGCTCTTCTGTGCTGTACTCAGATTATACAACAATAATGCCGCAAATGGCAATGTTGCTGTAAAGGACCATGTTTTTCCATATCGGTTTATGACCATAAATACCGCAAACACAAGCCAAAGCAGTGCAAAAGGCTTATGAATGTTCTTCCACATCTGCTTCTTATACTGCATCAGCGCATTGATTACCACATTACCCCATACAACCACAACTGCGGCTGTCAGCCTGTCAAGATACTGCTCCTGAGGATCTGTAAATCCAAAGCAGTAGATACATGCTCCTATTACAGAAACTCCTGTCCATATATACGCAGGGATATGAAACAGCTCCTTTTCCGGACGGATCATTAAAAAAGCGATTCCAAGAAATATCAGCATCCACCTTGTATTCGTATAATGATAATACTCTCTGTCTGCATTGACATACATACACAGTGCATAAAAAAGGAATCCAAAACATACCACTTGAATATAATTGCGCCAAATCAGGGATATCTGTGCATCAGGAGCAAGCCTGGATGCCTTCCTTGGATCTCTTGGTATCCATATTGCACACATATACCAGCCAAGTCCGACCAATATTCCTATGGTATAAACAATACGATCTGCTGCCTCACCGCCGAATATATTACGGATTACTGCCAGAATAAATACAACAATTGCAAACATACCACCAAATCCGGTAGCAATCCATCTGCCATAACGGATAACCTCCGGCAGATATTCATCCAATCGGTCCAGAATATAGAATATTCCCACATAGCACAATACTGCACATAAAATAATCAGCAGGTCACATATGATCATCCCAACAGCAGACAGATCATTACTATATCTGAAATCCGCAATCAGAGAGCTGCTTTCATTTATAATACCATCAATATATAAGATTCCATTCTCCGCCTGTGACAACAGACTGTTATCAGCATACGCAATCTCAAGAACTGCCGATACTTCTTCCGGTACAATTACCTCATAATAATATAAATGCTCCAAATCCACATCCATATCCGGTGTTGCCACAAGCATATGTTCTCTGGCTATCCTGCTGCATGCATAGTCCTGTTCATATATGCAGGAGAACTCTTCATTATACAGTCGGAATAAAACCCTGTCTCTCTCCTGATAGGAAGAACAGGATAGATATATTTTTATCTGCTCAATATGATTTCCGGTAAATGTGACTGTCTGCAGCTTCTTATCTGAATTGGTGAAAGGATCACCGGATAATTCCTTGTAGTTCGTAACTGCCTTCTGTTTTGACACATGATGTGTCTTTACCAGATTGCATGGCCAGACTCTGATTAGCATGAAAAAAGCAAAGGATACGATAACTATCTGAATAACCGTATTTCTTCTTATATAGTTAGGATTCCATGTGTGGGTCAGCTGCTTCAATCTATTGCTCCTCTCTGCCATAGGATATATGCTCGTAGTATATCACAATCACTACCTGAATACAACGCTAGCGTATATCCTGCATATGCCCTACTTCTTCCCTGATTACATATTGTGGTGAATGATTGATACTGATATAGATTCTTCCTATATATTCACCTACCAGTCCTAACATCAGCATCAGCATGCCACCTATAAATACAATGGCAGACATTGTAGAACTAAATCCCATAGGTACCGCTGGGTTCACAAATTTCTTGATTATGGTATATATTCCATAAATAAATCCAAGTGCTGCAAAAACAGCCCCCGACACCGTAGCTGCCCTTAATGGCATAATAGAAAAAGCTGTAAATCCATTAAACCAAAGCCCCAGCAGCTTCTTCACGGTATAACCGGATGTTCCACTCTGTCTACTTCTGTGTTTTACAGACACATTGGTAACATTCTTGGTTGCACGTAACACAAGCCCAATAACATACGGATAACTGTTCTCATATTGTAACATGCTCTCCACAACATATCTTTTGGCAGCAAAATAACTTGTTAAATGTAGTTCTTTAGGTTTTCCCAACATAACTCTGGTCATAATGTCATTCATCCACGTGCCAAAATTACGAAATGCATTATGTTTCTTGTCTCCATAGCTTGCATAGACCACATCGCTGCCTGAATCTAATGCCTCTAATAATTTACCAACCTCATTAGCGGGAGTCTGTCCATCATCATCCAGACATACTACAATGTCTCCATCTGATTTGCGCAGTCCCGCCATCAATGCCGCATGTTGCCCGAAATTTTTTGCCAAATTGATACCGGTAATATTATTGTATTGTTTACATAATTTACGAATCACTTCAAAAGTATTATCAGGCGAACAATCATTTATCAAAAAAATATCATACGTATACCTTGCTAATACCTTCATAGCATCCTGAACCTCTTCCACAACACTTTCAATTGTATTAGCACTATGATAACATGGAATCACAAAGCTAACTTTTTGTAGACTTTTTTTATGATAAACAGCATCAACCCTCTCTTTTGTAAACCCAAATATTATTTCATCTACATATGTTCTATCCAAATATAATTGGTCTTTCATGTATCCTTCCTGAATACCACCCATATTCTGGTTCATTTTGACACTACCTATATTATAAGCAAGTACTCGTGAAATAACTTTATGAAGTTTTAATTCATGAAAGGCATATTGCATAAGAATTTTACCAGCTTCCGTTCCGATTCCTCTTCCACGGACTTCCGGCTCTCCTAAAAAGATTCCCCATTCAGCCCTGTGACTTTCTTCATCAAAATTCTGTAAATAAATGGAACCCAACGGCTTATCATTCTCTTTATCACACACAATGAACTGTATTACCAGCCCCTTTTCCACTTTATTATGAATCCAGTCCAGGTGTTCCTCACGGCTTATGGGCTTACGGTAGATAAAATTCTTCACAACCTGCGGATCATTTCTCCATTTCAGTACAATATCCGTATCTTCTACCGTTATTGGTCGTAAATATATCTGTGATCCCTCTAATCTGAGGTCTTGTCTTACCTGTTCCATATTTTCCTCCAAAATTGTCTTTATCTGCTACTGTAGTTGGTATATCAAATATATTGTTTCTCCGTCCGCGATCTTCACTTGATCTGTCACTTTGGGTTCTACTGTCTTACCCCGGTTCTGATAATATGCACTCAGCCAGCTTACATCTGAATCCGGTTTTGCAACAAACAGTGCTTCTCCTGTCAGCAACGCTTCCTCAAGTCCCTTAAATCCCGCTTTTTCCTGTTTTGCCCTCGTTAGCGGACTCTTGGCAATCCAGCCGCCACAGATATCATAATTTGTATACTGATTATCAGATGCAGCAAATATTTTATCTGCATAAGGTGTTCCCTGATAAGAAGTAGAAGAATACACATCAATGGAATAATACTGTTTCGGATTATGACTACAATATTCTGTCAAAGTATTCCATCTGGCATCCGCCTCCTGCCTCATATCGTATTCTTTCCCTGTATTCTCCATATTAATCACAGTCCCTGTAAGTCCACTCAGCCCAAGCAAAGTGATGACTCCGGATATCTTCATGATATTTATTCTTGAAGATGTATCCAAAGTCTGAATCTCCTGTATGATCCAGCCCGCCAGCAGTGCAGACTCCATGATTAACAATGGCACTGTCACTCTGGTAAGCACACGATTTACCATATACAGATACATCCATAACGCACTGCGTATGACAAACAGTGACAATACTCTCCAGCAGCAGCCGCTCTTTCTCCTACCGGAAGCCAGCAGGAAATACAGCAGATATGCTGCCAGTATAATGCCGGTCTTTATTCCATTCTCCACTGTCAGAAGATGTTGTTTATATAACCACAGTGCTTCCTTGGGACTGTTCTTGCAGACAAATCCATCCATCCGGTACAACGTACCGCCATTTCCTGCATTCTCCCTCTGATACTGTGCAATTCTCTCTAATAAACTTTCATCAATAGAATCATCCAGTGCGAAATTATAGTTCTGCAGCAATGTGTAGGATTCCCTGGACAGTCCTATGGACTGATAAAATTCTTCATTCCGGTCATAGTCCGGTATTCCATAGAAATCATATAAATTCGTCCTGGCATCAAAGAAAGCCCGGAAGCTCTTCCATTCAGTTGAACGGTATGCGAAGCTGTCTATGGAATATAAAATCAATATTCCCAGAAAAGCGCTGCCGGCTATCATAAGATATTTTCTTACATTTGTCCCTGCAAAAGGCTTTGTTTCCTTCGACCACTGGCTCAGACCTGCTAACGCCAGAAATGGCAGAAGCATCATACATACTTCTGTTCTGATCATAAACGCAATCAATACCAGCACGACTGCTGCCAGATTCCCCCTTAAATACGGCGCCGGTTTCTGGTCTCTTGGAGTTGTCAGATACCAGAATACTGCCCCTGCCATGCACAAGCCACTGGTCACACTGTACTGTAAAATAACCAGTTCTCTTCCCATCAGTCCAAATGCCAGTACGCCTTCCAGTATGAGCAGGATTACCTGTAACCATACCTTTTTCGTAACTGAAAGCAGTCTCCATGCAATCAATGCCAATACACCAAATTGACATGCGCACAAAAACAAGCCATACCAAGAAATCTTGCGAATGGCTCTGTAAGCGGCTGCAATCAGCCATCCCAGCGGATACAGCATCTGTATGCAATATCCACTGGGTTCTCCCGTGTATCTGCCTGAGAGAATATCTCTGATTGCAGTATCATCATTCAAATCATAATAAAAATCAAAACGAATTGCCAGGCAGGCAACCATGATTCCCATAAATATCAGAACCTTCCAGAGCCTGCCGTTTAAAACTCTGCTCTGGTTCTTCATGATACGTGGTAGAACTCCTTCACCTTGCTTACGATATAATCAACTTCTGCTTCTGTCAGCTTATAGAACATAGGCAGACGAAGCAGTCTTTCACTTTCCTTGGTTGTATAAACGTCTTCTCCCCTGAATTCTCCAAATTTCAGTCCTGCCGGTGCAGTATGAAGAGGAATATAATGGAAGACTGCCCAGATTCCGTTCTCTTTCAGGAAATCAATCAGGCGTGACCTTTCCTCAATGTCTTTTGTTTTCACATAATACATGTGTGCATTGTGTACACAGCCTTCAGGTATTGTCGGAAGCTCCAGTATACCACGCTCTTTTAAAGGCTGTAACAATTCATTGTACTGGTTCCAGCGTGCCAGTCTGGCATCTGTGATCTCCTGTGCCAGTTCCAGCTGTGCCCACAGATAAGCAGCATTCATGTCACTTGGAAGATAAGAAGAACCATAGTTCACCCAAGTGTACTTATCAATCTGGCCTCTGAAATATTTGGAACGGTTGGTGCCCTTTTCACGGATGATTTCTGCATCCTCGATATATTTGGCATCCTTGATGAGGAGCGCACCGCCTTCTCCCATGCTTACATTCTTCGTCTCATGGAAGGAAAAGCATCCGAAGTCACCAATGGCTCCCAGAGCCTGTCCTTTATAGGTAGACATGATGCCCTGCGCTGCATCCTCAATGACCATAAGATGATGTCTGGCTGCGATATCCATAATCGTGTCCATTTCACAGGCTACGCCTGCATAGTGTACAGGAACAATCGCTCTGGTGCGCTCTGTAATCGCAGCCTCTATCTTCGTCTCATCTATATTCATGGTATCAGGCCGGATATCAACAAATACAGGCTTCGCGCCACGAAGTACGAATGCATCTGCTGTGGATACAAATGTATAGGAAGGCATAATGACCTCATCACCTTCCCTGATATCTGCAAGAAGTGCCGCAAGCTCTGTTGCATGCGTACAGGATGGAGTCAGAAGACATTTCGTTGTCCCTGTATGCTCCTCGATCCATTCATTACATTTCTTCGTAAAAGGGCCATCTCCGCAGATCTTCTGATTCTCTACGGTCTGCCTGATATATTCCATTTCTTTCCCTGTAAAGGGCGGCACATTAAAATTAATCATAGTCGTCTCCATTCCTGCGTTGTCCGCCTTACCGCCAACACCACATCTATCAACTGTTGTACCTAATCTTACACACTTTTTGCGTATTTTGCAAGTTACACTATGTTCTGGTGAAAACTACCTGTCTGATCTGTATACATAGAAGCCCTTCTGTGCGTAATCACACTCATACGCTCCTCTCTCCAGAAGCTCTGCGATCGCCGTCAGCTTCGCATCTTCCTGAAGCGCACGATTCTCTAACGCTGCTCCAACTGTATCTGTCACAATGATAACAGGATACTCTGCCTCTATGGCATCCAGGTCTGCCCGTAACCGCTCCAGCGTATTGGAACGAAGATCTGCCCACGTAGTAAACACAGCCGGTTCCATATCGAAGATATAGGATATCGCCGGAATCTCGCCATAGAGAAGCACCTTCTTCTCTGTCAGCTGCTCCTGCACAAGATATCCACCAAGTGCTTCCAGTTTATCCTTTTTATCCACAGTGGTGCGCATGCCTCTGGTGGATGTGCTTCCCGGAATCACTGCTTCGACATACCTCTCTCCCTTTGGAAGTGCATCATGGAAGTGGAAAAAGGCACCAAACAGTGTACTTTGTACGAAAGTGCATCCAACGATCAGTAACACCTCGCTTCTCCATACAAATCCCTTATCCCCTGACATCGGCTTCAGCAGCTGATAAAGAAATACAAAGGACAACGGTGCGATCAGGAACAGGTTGCTGATGATCGGGTATAAGCCGTTATTGCTGCCAAGCGGCGTTACAAATATCATTACAAGGCTAAAGGCAGCCCATAGCTTCTGTTCCTTAGTCCTTTCATTACTGATGATGCAATAGACACACAGTACGATCACTACCAGAAGATATACTGTCACCCACTTGTACATGGAGAAATACCCGGTATAGTCAAAGCCGAACATTCCCCTTCCATAGCAAAAGCGAAGCAGCACTGCCATACCCAGCAGATACAGCGCCTTTTTACCCTTTTCAAAGCGTCCCTGTGCTATTTTAAACAGCACAAGACCTGCTCCGAGATAAAGCAGAAACAGAAGCAGCCATACGCTATACTGGATATAGTCGCCGAACATCGCCATGATCATTGCCGTCGGCTTATAATCCGTAGCTTCGTCTGTCATACCGAACAAAGAAGAAATCATCTCCGGATAAGCAGCTATACCATATCGGATAACGATCACACATAATGGAACAAGCAGCCCTACTATAAATCCACCAATACAGCGCAAGGTATTACCAAGCCAGTTCTTATCCCTTGTGAGCCACGCATAATACCATACTGGCAGAATCAGTGCTGCATACGTAATATTAGGCATTCTTACCCCAACAGTGAGTCCAAGTGTAATGCCTGCGATTATATAACATTTGTTATTTTTATTGATCAGAGCATGATAAAGCAGCAGTACTGCTGCCGTCATCAGATAATACCCCAGATACTGATACAAATTCGTGGATGGCGCCCAGCACAGAGACAATGCAAGCAGCTCTCCAAGCCATATCAGAAACGGATGCTGCAGCCTTTTCTTTAACACAAGGTAAGCTCCTGCTGCCGTGATACCCGCAAGAAGTGACGTATACACGTTCATTCCAATCCATGTATCTCCGAATGGAAGCTTCGTGAGCAATACACCAAGTACATTCGCCAGATAGGTTGCCAGCTTCCAGGTCTGATTCATCGTTTCAAAGAAGCGGTAATTGCCCAGTGAATATCCGCCATCCATCAGATCTATCCCTGTATTGACTTTTCGAAGCGGATACAACAGCAGAATCAGGACTGGTATCCAGCTCTGCAGGAATCCGTAGATTTTATTTTTCTTCATAGTTAACCTCATCTAATGTATCGCATGCTTAAAGCTTTTCCACCATAACCATTACTCAGACTGACGCTTAAGCTTCCTGCATATCCACTGACGTAACAGCTCGATCATGGTGCAGCCTGCATATACCACACCTACCGTTCCTATCATGTGCAACAGGAACATTCCCGTGGACCTCTGTGCGTACTCCTCGCAGTGGAACAGTGTCTTCCATAAGCCTCTCAGCTCTACATGTTCATGGATCAGATATACTCCAAAGGTCGCCCCGGCAAGTGTCGAGATAACCTTCTTTGTCTTTTCTCCCCAGTTCTTCCCCACATTTGCAAAAGACAGGAAAAGCCCGACCGCTGCAACATAGGTAAACAGATAATTATAGGAATAGCTATACGATACAAAATCCCCCAGCTTGCCAAGCTTCAGATATACGACCTGCAGCATAAGAAAGCTCAGGTAAATGGCAAAGACGCCTGAAACATATACAAAAAGCCACTTGATTCCACCGTGAATTTCATATTTCTTAAGATACGCGCCTGTAAGATACAGGAAAACAAACCAGAACGCATCATAGCCCTTATGATCCCATGGAAGCTGCATAGGCAATACTGTCTTAGCCACACTGAATACAAGCAACATGCCTATCAGAATCCACTGAAAGGTCTTCTGATCCAGATTCTCTACACCTGCGTTCAGAAAAGGCATCAGCAGACACAACAGTAAATATGCTGTTGCAAACCAGTAATGCTCGGTAACAACCGGGAACACGTAAGTCATTCCCTGATACAGATTCCAGGACGCTGCTCCTGCTATAAGCATGATCAATCCAATTCCAACAGAATAGAACCACACCTGCCTCCATATTTTAAGAGGCTTGCGTATTGTAAAATTCTGGGAATCTACGCCAAAGTAACCGCTGATCAGTACATACACATTCACAGCCACAAGACAGAAGGCTTCTATCAGCCAGGCAAGATATCCATTTGTTGTAAGTTCCTGCTTTGGATCTCCCAATGCTCCGCCCTTACTCAGGTAATGGAGACATACGATCATCAGCATGGCAATGATACGTAACAATTCATAATTCATTTGTCTGTCTTTCTTCTTCATATGATTATGCCTTTCCGTTTTCGTTGCTACTTTGTCAAATCTATCAACGCCTGTGCAATTCTGGCTGCTCCCTGCCCATCTACAAGGCTTCTCTCCTCATGGTATAATGTTTCACGGTACTCTTTATCCTTCACACATTTTAACAGTGCCTTTACCACATTTCCTACTGTCTGTTCAGCGTCATTTGCATAATTTCCGCAATTAATAACATGTGTAATTTCAGATAACATCTCTGCTCCCTGTCTCTGATTCTCTGCAAAATAAAAGGCGATCAGAGGTACTCCCAAAGCACTGACCTCATAAATCGTACTTCCTGTTGCAGATAATACCACATCACACTGCTTCATGATTTCTTTCATACAGGTCACATGCTCATGAATCTCCACCCAGGGATTCTCATCATATAGCTTATGCAGCCCTTCCGCATGCGTATTAAATGGACCACTGATGATATGATATCTGATCTGTGACTTCTCCAATTCTTTCTCAGACAGGAACGCATCTGCAAAAGCTCTGGCGGCAAAATATGGATCACTTCCCCCGGTCGTTATCATTACATCCGTTATTTTATCCTTTATATCATATTGAATATCCTGTTGAAACTCCCTGCGCAGGGGCTGATATCCGGTTCCTAATAGTGTAGTATGTGTTATTTTATTATCATATACAAGCTTCGGTCCATAAATATTATAATTGATTAGCAGATCTACCGGATAGGACTGCCCCATATCCTCAAGACATGCCACCTTCGCCATTGTACGTAGTTCTTCATAATATCCTGAAGTCACCTGATAGCTGTCTACCAGAATGACAGAAGAAGCATCAACGTCCTTCGTCCTCTGCCTCAGGAATTCTCTGATCAGAGGAAGCTCTGATTCCATGTCACGGTAATCAGTCCCTAATACACAGGCTTCAAAGCCTCTGTCCTCGATCATGGCTGCACAGTCATTATCAGCCGTCATAAATACCGGTTCTATATTCCTATCCTTCATGGCATCCGCTATGGACAGACACCTCATGACATGCCCCATTCCAATCGCCGTATTCCCATCCGCCCGTATAATATACATAACCTTTCACCCACTTTATACCTGTAAATGTATAATTCGTTCCTTTGATTACCTCATGCTTCGAATCAGCATAAATGCTTCTGCTCTGTCCATTCCTGCGGCTATTCCTCGTGTCCTTGACAGCACATCCATTCCCTCCAGAGACCTTGGATGAGGATACTCGCACAGCTCAGACACATAGCATTTCATTGCTGCTTCCTTATTGGCATAGAACTGCGTAATATCCACATACACATTCGGACAGAATGCAGGCTGTGCACTGTAATCAAAGTTCCATTCTGTAGAAGATAATGTCTCAAAGGCGTAGATTTCCTTTACAGGGTAATCCCCTATCGGTCTAGTAGCTGTCAACACCGCCCTTGCGGTATACTGATGATCGATGTTCAGATCTCCGCTGTAATGCGTATATATAATCTCCGGCTGGATTCCTTTTATCTTATGCTCTACTGCCTTTACAACGTCCAGTAGATCTACCTGATCAAAACGGTTATCAGGGAAATCTGCAAAATAGACCTCTTTATAACCTACTTTCTTTGCACTTTCCAGTGTATTCTGATGCAGCTCCTTTACAACTTCTGCACTGATATCCTCTCTATGCTCTCCCCTTGAGGTCTGTCCTTCCCCAAGAATCAGTGCATACACTTCATCTCCCTGTGCTGCATGTTTTGCAACGGTTGCTCCCACTCCCAGAATTTCATCATCCGGGTGTGCTGCTACTACCAATATCTTCTTCATGTCTGTTTTCTTACCTTTCACTCTTCTCGAATATGGATTTTTACCTTTGCTTCCAATGATTCTCCACCTGAAGACATCTGCGCCTGCTCAAACTCCAGCCTGTATGGTCCAAAATCCATATATGCTCTCGGATACCCTTCTGCGTCCAGCATCCTGATATAGTCATATATCTTATCCAGCGGCATATCCTCTGTAATTCTGCCCTCCTCCGGTTTTCTGCGTTTAAATACCACCGGTTCTCCCTCCTGTGGAACAGGAATCAGCTCTTGCTTCAGAAAAACAGGTATCATTTTGGTGAAAATAATCTCTGAACACCGTTCAAATATCTCCTGGGCTGAACCCTCAAGTGATAATGCTTCCTTCATATAAACCGGTCCATCATCTAACCGGGGTGTTACCTGTATTGCAGAAATCTTAGTATCCTTATGTCCTCTTACGATCAGATTCTGTAATGGGCTTCCTCCACGACCATAAGGCAAATCAGTCATATGAAATACGACACAATTCCAGTTATTAGTTATCTCTCCTGAGAGCAGATAAGACCAGTGAGGCAGAAAGATATAATCCGGTTGGAATTCTGATACAGCCGCCGGTGTTAAATCCTCTTTCTTCGTAATTACTCTAATCTCATGGATTCCTTCATATTGCTTCTGCATGGCATAAGCCCTCTCAATATTCCAGGATTTAATTGTTGCAATAATTATTTTCATCTCTATCCCTCTATACGCTTAGAAAACTCAATATACTGTTCCATATCCTGCCCATCATACCCGCATTTTTCAAATACCTTTGCAGATGCCGGATTCTCATATTTGACCTGGGCGATGCAATGTGTTACATCTCTTCTGCTCTCTCTGAGCTTTTCTTCTGCCATGAGAATCATTTTTGCCCCCAGTCCCTGACCACGCCTGGAAGCATCCACACTATAGTCAATCAGCGCCTTGTCCTCTTCTATGGATAGGCGTATCTGTCCCAGTGGTTCTTCCTTCTCACCGGCGGATATAGAGCACAGAATGTACATTAATACCTCTCTGTCAGCCAGATTTTTGGCAAACCACATTTTATGATCCTCATATGGAATGGGTTCTGTATGAAAAGCATTCTGCCGCACGGTTGGATCATTAGCCCACTTGTAGAGCAGCTCCATATCTTTGGCTGTCACTTCCCGTAAACTCAGTCTCACTCTATATCCTCCCATGCCAGTGGTGTGCCTGCCTGGATGGCTTTGTTGGCTTTTCTTCCCAATATTTCTTTATAATACTTGGGTTTTAATCCATATGCAGGGCGAATGCTTCTTACATTCTCTTCTGTAAAAGCCTCTCCGGCTTTCACATCCTTCACTACGAAAAGAGAACGTCTAAAGCATGCATTGGTTTCTTCCTGTTCTGAAACACCATAGCTCACAATGCCTTTTGCCTTCTCTACTTCACGCACCTGTAAGACCATTTCACGGAACTCTTCAGGCTCCATGGAGAATGTGGAATCCGGATTCTTGATGGCCCTGCTGATACAGAAATGCTTCTCTATCACATTAGCGCCCATCGCCACAGCAGTCGCAGCACTGAAATATCCCATGGAATGATCAGAAAGTCCTACCGGAAGCTGGAAGTGCTTCTTCAGATCTACAATAGTACTCAGGTTCATTTCTTCTACTTTAGCCGGATATGCGCTGGAACACTTCATCAGTACGAGCTGTTTATTGCCCTGTCCATAGATTGCTTCTACAGCTTCCGTAATCTCTTCAAGGCTTCCCATTCCGGTTGACATAATGATTGGTTTGCCTTTGGATGCAATGTACTCCAACAGTGGAATATCTACTAATTCAAAGGATGCAATCTTATAGAAAGGCATTCCCAGTTCTTCAAGGAAGTCTACACTTGTCTTGTCAAAAGGCGTAGACAGGAAATCAATCCCCACCTTGGCAGCTTCATCCCTAAGCTCCTGATGCCACTCCCAGGGTGTATATGCCTGCTGATACAGTTCATATAAATTGATTCCTTTCCAGGTTCCCTCTGTAATATCAAAATACTGGTTATGGCAGTCTATTGTCATTGTATCCGCAGTATATGTCTGTATCTTTACACAGTCTGCGCCTACCTCTTTTGCCACATGAATCATTTCTTTGGCTCTTTCCAGGCTTCCTGCGTGATTGGCTGACATTTCTGCGATAATATATGCCGGATTACCATCTCCGACTTTTCTTCCATTGATTACGACCTGTTCCATCTTCTATCTCCTTTATTTCTGATGCATGATCTGATACTTCATTTCAGCGATTTTCCAATCTTCCAGCGTATCAATATCCTGCACGGTGCTTTCATCCTGTATAAATGGCACAACATCCTTCATCCAGATGACCTTCTGTTCCTGGAATTTTCTGACATCCAGGCAATAGAACTGTCCACAGTCATGATAGAAAGGCTCCAGATCCTGAGATCTGACTTTCATATTCTCAGGCCACTTAGGTGTCAGTCTCCCCTGATTGATGACAACACACCTTTGCGGTGGAAAGGAGAATTTCACCACAGGAATAACGCAGTCTGATTTTTCCTGTTCCAGCAGCATCATGGCAGTCTTTAGTGCATTCGCTGTTACAAAAGGCGCTGTCGGATAGATACAGCAGACCTGGTCGAACTTCTTCCCGATTCTCTCATAAGATTCCAATACTTCCAAGATAACGTCTGCTGTTGTTGCATAATCATTTGCCGTATTCTCGCTTCTCATAAAGGGCACCTGTGCTCCTGCATGCCTGGCTATCCTTGCAATCTCTTCATCATCTGTAGATACCATGACTTCCTGAAAGCAGTCTGCCCCAAGTGCAGCTTCAATGCTGTATTCCAGAATAGGTTTTCCAAGGAAAGGCTTTATATTTTTATGTGGGATCCGTTTACTGCCGCCTCTGGCTGTAATGATTGCTACGCTCTTCATTCTTTACCTCGATTTCCGTAATTCATACTCTCTGGTTATAATCTCTATTTAAGCAGGAAAAAGCCCGGTGTTCCCCGAGCTTTTCTCACTAATTCTTTCTGTAATATGCAGCAATTTTGGATACTGCCTTAATAACATCTTCCACATCCTCATCTGTCAGGGAATAATATAATGGAAGACTGATAATTTCGTCATACAGCTTCTCTGCCTCAGGGCATAATCCCTTAGGATATCCCAGCTTTTCATAATATGGGTGTCTGTATACAGGGATATAATGTACATTACAACAGATATTCTCTGCCGCAAGCGCTTCGAAGAAGCCCTTTCTGTCTGTGTTCAGAAGTTCAGGTCTGATTCGAAGAATATAAAGATGTCTGGTTGTATCAGACTCCGGTATCTCCTGCTGTACCGTAATCTCTGGTATCTGGGAAAATGCCTCATTATAACGTTCTACAACCTGTCGTCTTCTGGCTGCAAATTTCTCTATTTTATCCAGCTGACTGATAATCAGGGCACACTGGATATCTGTAATTCGATAATTATACCCAAGGTCTATCTGCTCGTAATACCATGGACCATCAGATTCACGTACAAGAAGCTCCGGCTTTCTGGTAATGCCATGGGAACGGTATAACAACAGCTTCTCGTACATATCTTTGCTGTTAGTCAATACAGCACCGCCTTCTCCACCTGTTACAGTCTTTACAGGATGAAAACTGAATGTAGTTAAGTCCGCAATGCTGCCGACTGGTCTTCCTTTATATTTTGTACCAATAGAATGCGCACCATCTTCAATGAGAATAATGCCTTTTTCATGGCACATTTCCAGTAATGGTTCAAGCTCCACTGCCTGTCCTGTAAAATCTACTGCTACCACTGCCCTGGTCTTATCTGTGATCTTCTCTTTTACTTTGGCAGGATCAATATTGTATGTCTTTGGATTGATATCTGCAAAAACAGGCTTTGCGCCACAATACAGGGCACAGTTTGCAGATGCTGCAAAGGTAATCGAAGTTGTAATCACTTCATCCCCCTCTGTTACACCTGCTGCCATTGCAGCAATATGCAACGCAGCTGTACCATTGCTGCATACGACTGCATATTTTGCCCCTGTCAGGGCACACAGCCGTGCTTCCAGTTCATCTACCTTAGGTCCACAGGTAAGATAATCACTAGTCAATACCTGTGTTACAGCAGCCACATCTGCCTCATCTATATACTGATGTCCGTAAAATAATTTTGTCTTGCGAACAGGCTCACCACCTGCTATGGCAGGCAGCTCCATTTTCTTATCTGCATCCATCTTCGCACCTCTTTTATTTCTCTAAGTCAATATCCTTCAGTAATTCTCTGATCTGCTCTACTGTCAGCCATTCTGTATTATTGCCTGATGAGTAGTAGAAGCCGTCTTCAACCTTCTTGCCATTCGGTGTAGGTCTCTTGGATTCCTGCCAGAACATCTGTGGATAAATAATAAAATGTTTATCATATTCATAGGTTGTCATGGAATCCTCTGCTGTTACCATAACCTCATGCAGCTTCTCGCCAGGACGGATACCTGTCTCTACAGTTTTCATTCCAGGCGCCATTGCTTCTGCCAGATCTGTAATCTTGAAAGAAGGAATCTTGCTGATAAAGGTCTCGCCGCCCTTAGCTTCTTCCAGAGCCTTGATTACAAGCTTCACACCTTCTGTCAGGCTGATCCAGAAACGTGTCATTCTATAATCTGTAATAGGCAGTTCTGCCGCACCATCTGTAATCAGCTTGTGGAAAAATGGAATAACAGAACCACGGCTGCCTGCTACATTACCATATCTTACGATAGAGAAGTTCAGATCCTTGTTGCCACAGTATGCATTGGCTGCAATAAAGAGCTTGTCTGATACTAATTTAGTACCGCCATAGAGATTCACCGGGTTGACAGCCTTATCTGTAGAAAGGGCAACTACCTTCTTTACCCCCATATTCAGGGATGCATCAATCACATTCTGTGCACCGATAACATTGGTCTTAATCGCTTCATTAGGATTGTACTCACATGCAGGTACCTGCTTTAATGCTGCCGCATGGATAACATAATCAACACCTTCAAAGGCTCTCTTCATTCTCTCGTAATCTCTGACATCCCCGATAAAGAAACGAAGCTTATCCTTATATTCTGCAAATTCATTCTGCATCATCCACTGCTTGAACTCATCACGGGAATAAATGATGATCTTCTTAGGGTTATAATGTGTCAGGACATATTTGGTAAAGCATTTACCAAAAGAGCCTGTTCCACCGGTAATTAATATTGTTTTATCATCTAATAACATTGTGTTGTCCTCCACTTGTTCCAACGTTCATCCATAGTATGACTTGATCAAGTCATAATTACACTTAACTATACCACAAAGTCTATCTTCCGTCAAAAAAAATCCGCTTCCGCATTATTCATCAAAAGAAGCTGTATCTGCCACAGAATGCGTAATCGTATCATAAGCAATGACAGACCATGGCTTTTCCATCTGATAAAAATCCATGTGAGCGATTAAAATCTGATATATCCCATCCAATTTACCAAACACGATATCCTCTTTATCATATACATAATGTTCTACACCTGTCTGTGTCCACTCTTTATAAAATACGATTTTGCCGCCTTTATAAATCCACTGATATATGTGGGCAGGAGTCTCTGTGTAGGTCAGAATCGCCAGATAAGAATCATCACCAGCCAACCGGTCCATGCAGTTGTGTACATCTGATGTCCCCTGACAGGGAGCCGCATCCAGTCTTGCCTTATACTGCAACGCCTCATCCCAGGAGTTATCTTTCTGCCCTTCTCTTCTGTCAGGCAGCTCATATTGGGACTTTAACCAGCTTCCAAAATGTCTGGTCACTTTAGCAGCACCATAATCATTCAGATGCTCTCCATCCCGGAAATCCGCTGCCGCATCCAGTCCGATTTCTTCTTTTAATTCATTATAATCCACATATTCCAATCCATATTTATCAGCAAGCTCCCTGACTGCCCTGGTATGATACTGATACCACTCCTGCCTTGGTGATTTGAAAAGCACAAGCTTTGCGCCCTTTTGGTCACACAGGTCTGCAATCTGCTTTACACAGTTCTCCACGTCATCCTCTATCCAGGTCTCTCCTTCAGAATCATAGTCTGATAAATTGACCATCTCTGATGAGGTCTCCTGCGTCACCAGATAGCCTTTTGTAAAATTGCTCTTATCTGCAAACATATAAGTATAATCCTGTTTGGACAATTCCTTCCATCTGCCATGATAACGCAATACAGGAAAGACGTAGCTCATATATTCTGCATCTACTCTGCCTAGAGACTGGTACAGACATTTCAGTTTATCTATTGTGAGAGGCATATCTGTCAATCCCCAACGAAGTCTGTTTTCTGAAATATGCGTAATGTTTTCTGCTGGGATCATGTTCACTTCCAGGGCAACCACCTTGGGAGTCTGCTTTTTAAACGCCTCTTTTACATACAGAAGTGACAGATTCATCGGCTGTGAAGAGCTGCAGAAATCATAGGCTGCAATCCCCTCTTCCTCATACAGCACCAACGGATCAATAGTACAGAATGCGTTACTGCTTCCAACGACCAGTACATCTATACTATTCTTATCCTCTGCGTAGAATCCATTGATCATGGTAGTAGAATCATTGATAAATTTTGCGCTGATAATTTTGCCGGCTGCTCCTGTTACCCCTGCCAGTAATAACAGAAAAAGAATTATAGCTGCTACTCTGCGCCGCATCCTTTATTTCCTCCCAAACATACCCGATAAATCAGAACTGAAAATAAATAAATTCTGATGCATTGTACCCTTCTCCATATACACCGAATACCAGAATCATCACAAAAAGTACCAGTACGAGCAGATATTGCACAGCCAGGCACTGATTCTTCACCAACGTATCAAAATATGCCTTTTTCTTCTGATAGTACCAGTCAACGATCCATAATATTGCCACTGCTATCACGAATACCAGCATCTCTTTCGCATCCAGCCCAAGCGTATATACAGAACCATCCAGCAATGCCCATATATCAAAATGCCGCACAATCCTCTCCAGATAATAGACACCATCTGAAATTGTTGGCGCTCTGAAGAAAGTAAATGAAACCAAAAACAACAGATAGGTCATGCAGACCTGTCCACAACGAAATCCCACACTCTGTGTCTTCACATGGAATACAGTATGAAATTTAGTCTTAGCAGGTCTTAGCATATCTCCGATCACAATAAAAATTCCCTGTAACGCACCCCACAGTACAAAATGCCAGCTGGCTCCATGCCAGATACCACTGGTCAGGAAAGTGCCATGATATTAAAGTACTTACGCACCCTGGAGCAACGATTTCCTCCCAATGGAATATATACGTAATCCCTCAGCCATGAGCTTAAAGAAATATGCCATCTTCTCCAGAATTCACTGACACTGGATGAAAAGAACGGCGCTGCAAAGTTCGGGCATAACTCTATTCCAAGGACAGATGAGGCTCCGATGGCAATTGCTGAATAGCTGGCAAAATCACAGTAAAGCTGGAATCCGAACATAATCATAGTCAATACCAGTGCCACGCCATCGAACATATAATAGATTGGGAATACGGTATCTACCAGTGCAGCCGCTCTGTCTGCGATCACCAGTTTCATGAAATATCCCCACAGCATCATAAGAAGACCCCTGGTCACTTTATCAAAGTTCCAGGAAGGCTTCCTGCTGATCTCTTCTATCTGTGATAAAAGATGACCACTTCTTTCAATGGGTCCTGCAACCAGCTGTGGAAAGAAAGACACGAACAGTGCATAACGGATGAAATTCTTCTCTGCCTTAACATTCTGTCTATATACATCAATGACATAGCCCAGCGCCTGAAAGGTATAAAAAGAAATCCCGACCGGGAGCACAATATCGAGACTGCTTGCTTTCATATGGATTCCAAATAGGGATACTACTGCTGCCACACTGTCATGCAGAAAATAGAAATACTTAAAGAAAACCAAAATCCCCAGATTGGACAAAATTCCTGCAAGCAGCACTGCCTTACGTACTCTCTTCTTTTCAGCAGAAAACATATCAATTCCCAGTCCACACAGATATGTAATCACTGTAGACGTCAGAATCAGCAGTGCATACTTAGGATTCCATCCCATGTAAAAATAGTAGCTGGCAAGCAAAAGCCATATTTGCCTTGCCTTTTTGGGTAATATATAAAAGATCAGAACGACAACAGGGAAAAAAACTGCAAACGTAAAGGATGTGAACTGCATCTTTCTCTACTTATACCTTTCCACGTATTTTTCGATATCCATATAGCAATTTATAATAGATCAAAAACCACAATGGGGATTTCATATGCATCGCCGCCAGTTTCTTCTGTTCTTCATCAAATGCTTTCTGGTAATATGGATTATTCTGGAAATCCGGGAATTCCTCCTGCATGCCTTTTGCAATTAATTTCAGAAAATCCAGTCTCGGATGCTTCATACCAATCATATACGTAAATAAAGTATTCATATAGTATAATTTACTGAAAGCAAATTCAAATTCCTGTCTGTATTGTCTGTAAAAGCCTCTCTTGCGGCTTTCCTCAATCATTCTCTTGCCCATCAAAAGTCTGGCTTCGCATTTCTCCATGGAGATTTCATGCACTGTAGACTCTTCATGCTGATAATAATAGTACAGCGGTTCTTCTACCTTCTCAAAATGCGTAAAATGAAGCATCCAGATAGGAGATGCGCAGTTATCTTCATAGAATGTCTTTTCCGGGAAACGCAGATGATTGACCTCTATTACTTCTCTGGCATATATTTTGATTACCATACTGCCTGGGTTCATGACAAGTAATGCGTATTTATCCCGGTTCAATATTCCTGTCTGATCCATGGTGTTATTAGGGACTACCTTACCAATCTGCATACTCTGTACAGACGTCATATTATAATCACATCCGACCACATCTGCGCCGGTTTCCTCTGCCTTACGCACAAGCTTCTCATACATGTCATAGGCTGTCCAGTCATCAGAATCCACGAAGCCGACCCATGTGCCTTTGGCAGCCTCCAGCCCCATATTTCTGGCACCACCCTGTCTTCTGTTCTCGTAAGACTGTATTGCACGGAATTTCCATGGATATCTGGCTTCATATTCCTTCAGAATATCCAGAGATTCATCCGTGGATGCATCATCTACTGCAATGATCTCATAATCTGCAATTGTCTGGTTCACCAGGGAATCCAGACAAAACCGTAGCTTATTTCCTGCTGCCATGTTATACACAGGTACTATAATACTCAATTTCATATAGCATACCCTCTCACTTTTACCGTTCCTTTACAATAGCACCGTTCTCTACACGATACACGATATCGCATTTTTCGATTGTCTGTAATCTATGGGCAATGATAAGTAATGTCTTCTTACCATGGAGTCTGTTAATAGAATCCATGATTGCTGCCTCAGTATCATTATCTAATGCAGAAGTCGCTTCGTCAAGAATCAATACCTCCGGGTCATTATAGAGCGCACGGGCAATACCGATACGCTGGCGCTGTCCACCGGACAGCCGGATTCCTCTCTCACCGATTCCTGTGTATACTCCATCCGGCAAGGTCTTGATGAACTCATCCAGCTGGGCTTCTCTCAGTGCATACCAAAGCTTCTCATCATCAATCTCCTCTTCCGGTACACCAAAGGCAACATTCTTACGAATATCTGCATCCAGGAGGAAAATCATCTGTGGAATATAACCTACGTTGGCAAGCCATTCTCTGTAGTGTGTCTGTATATCCACATCATCTGCCAGCACTCTGCCGCCCTGCAGGTTCAAAAGTCCAAGCACAATATCAATAATTGTTGTCTTGCCCGCACCACTGGCACCTACCACACCAATAGACTGTCCAATGGGGAAAGTCACGCTCGCATGGTCAAAAATCAATTTATCTGAATTGGGATAATGATAGGTAATATCCTCCAAAGCCACTGCCCTTGTTACCGGCAGTTTCTCCTTGGCTGCTACTGCATAGGAGATGTCTGTATTCTGCTCATTGGTCTCTTCTACAAGATTATCGCTTACATTGAAGAAGAATGGCTCATTAAATGCCATACTGGTCAGCTGGTTATTGATTCTGCTGGCAGCAGGCAGAAGACGCATCGCTGCGATACCGAATGCTGCAAACAAAGAAATCATTCCAGACACATCTGCACCAGATACGATCAGCACCAGAATATACCCCAAAAGTCCTGCAATACATACCGTCTCAATCAGAAGCTTGGGAGTGTTATTAAAAAGGCTGAATCGCTCCATGGCTTTTACATAGCCTTCTCCCACCTTACAATATTCATTAATAAAATACTGTTCCTTACCGGCAACCTTAATATCCTTGATACCCTGAATCGTCTCTGCAATCCATGCAAACATGGACGCGCCGTAATCCTGATTCTCTTTGCCTGTACGGTTCATGATAGGCTTGATGATATTCTTGATCACTACCAGTGTCACTACAAGCAATACTGCTATCACAACTGTCATAACAGGATCCTGCATGGCAAGTGCCACCACCAGAAATAGCGCTACGATAGATTCTGAAGCAATCTGAAGTACTGACTGGATCAGTGCATACATGTTGCTGACATCCGCTGTAATACTCCTCTGGATAACCGAAGTCTCCGCATTAAGATAATACTCATAATCTCTCTTTACAAAATTCTTCATCAGGCTTGCAGCCGTGTGGAACTGGTTGGTATACACAAAATGATACAGGCTCTTCTGTAAAAAGAACTGGAAGGAATTCTTCGCAATATAGAGGAAAATCAGAAACAGAATTGCAAGGACCGAGAATTCTACTGTTCCATTCAAGTGCAGGATCTCACACACTTTCTGATAAGTCCCGCCCTGTGCCAGCGTATCAGGATCTATGACCATCTCTACCACTGCCATGACCATCATGACAGCCCCGGTCTCCAGAAAAGCCGATACAGCCATCATGCAGAACAGACCTACCATCTGGCGTTTCTGCCTGCCATTCATTAAAATATTGATTTTCTTTAATATTTTCACCATTGTTTACTTCTACTCCTAATTTTTCACTTCCGCTTCATTGGCAAGCTTCAATCCAGCTTTCTTATTGAAGGCATGTTTCTGGGGATCCTCATAAGCATCCCAGAAGCTGGCTCCCAGATTAATCTTCTCTTCAACGAAATCCATCGTGTTCATGGCTGTCGTGAGAATAGATACTGCTTTCTTAATCCGTATGCCCTCGAACATATTCATGACTTCAATCGGGAATCGTCCTTTCAGAACTACGCAATCCGGACAAAGCGCCGTGTAATCTATCATATCTCTTGGATGCGGTTTTATCAATACCCGATATCCCTGACCGTATTTTGCCACAATATCCAGGCAGACCTTTTTACGGGCTTCTATATCTACGGGATGCGGCTCTGTCAGAAACATGACAAATTCTTCTCCCGGGAATCTTGGTTCCAGCTGAGCCAGCAATGCATCTGCATCCGGAATAAATGCCTGCACCATCAGCTTCTTCTGTCTGGAAGTCAATGCCTTTTCCAAAGGTTTACGGGGCACCTCTACAAAACGGGGACAATCTGTCGGCACAACACTTCTGTCATTGATCTCCATATCCAGACAGTACTTTCCCCAGCCATTCATAATAAAAATCAGATTGTGTCTGGAAAACCATGCCTTGAGCTTAAAATGTCCATGGTTGGCAACATAGGCATCATCCAGATTTTTCAGGCAGTCCAGACCATCCTCCACTGCATGATAGGGAATGTGTTTATAATTCAGATAATACCCTATCGGGTCGCTGTCGCAAAAGACATAAATATCCTGATAGGATGCAAAATCAATGGTCATATAAGGTACTTCGCACTTTGCCAGTGCCTTGGTAAAGATCATGCGGTTTACCATATGTTTGAGAATGTTGCTGTAATTCTTACGATACCTGGCAAGCTGCGGAAAGAATTCTTCCCTTTTCTCATCAAGTTCCATAACCTGACGAAAAATACCAGTCTTGCGCAATCTCTCTTCCAGATCTCCAAAATCTGTAGAAATACTGCTCAGGGCAATATCTCCCTTCTCATAGGCTGCCTCCTCTCTCTCCAGCTTCATCTCTTTTAAAATAGAAACATATACATGATAAAATGTGTGACACACATAAATTCTTGACATACGCTTTATACTTCCCTCTTCGTATACTGATATCCCTTTTTTGGTGAAATAACAGGTGCTATGCTAAGTGGTCCGCTCTCCTGCGGGATGACCTGACCTTCCAATAAGCCCTCACAGAATGTATAAAGTCTGTTCGCTGCCTCTCTTGGATTCCATTCTCTGATAATCGTCTCATAAGCCTGTCTGCCCAGTTCCTGCCTCAGTTTCTCATCCTTGGCAAGGCGCAGTACTTCATCCCGGAATTCCTCATATCTTCCGTTCTTATAGACCAGTCCATTCTTACCATCCTGTATCAGAAATGGCACAGCTCCGATTCCATGTCCTGCAACGACAGCACAGGCGCTGTTCATGGACTCATTCAGTACAGCTCCCCAGCCCTCCAGATAATTACTGGTAAAGAGGAAGATATCTGCCTCCTCCATAAACCGCCTTACATTCTTAGGTGACTGATAACCATGAAAAGTCACTTCCTGATCCAGGTGATATTTCTTAGTCATCCGGCGAAGCTTCTCATCCATCTCTCCTCCACCTACCATATCCAGATGGAATGATATGCCTTCCTTCGTTAAATAACGCGCGATATTAATTGCGTATTCCGGATGCTTCAGCTTTAGGAACCTGCCTGCCCAAAGGATTCTGACACAGGTATTGCCCTGCTCGTCCAGATGCAGCTTACGCAGGAAAAGGGATTCCAGATTGTATTCCTTCACCTCCGGGAAATATCCCCATTTGAATTTCTTATTGGGATATGCCTTGATGATCTGAAAATCAGAAGCCACATACGCTCCATGACATAACAGATAGACCGGAGCATCTTTATACTGGGTATGGTCCTCATGCTTTTTCTTCAATCCTCTGGGAGAAATCGCTTTCCACTGACCTTCGCGGTATAAACGTTCACTGGCACGAATTACGATTTTGCCAGCCTGAAGACGGGGTTTGATATAGCTCTCATCCTCTATGCCACCGAATACCACAATATCACTGTCCATCATGAGTTCTGCACATTCCTGTGGCCGCTCATAATACAGTTTCAGATATGGCAAGGAAGATATCTCACTTCCCCAGCCCATTTTCACACGGTCCTCTTCCATGGGCTGTGTCTGAATAAATGTAAAGTTCTCACCTAGCTTCGCATATAATTCAGATGCCATAGGAATCTGATGATGATTGATATAATTAGATACTATGGTCAATTTCATGGTAAATCTCCAATAATCTGCGATAATTTAAGTCAGGATTATGCGTATGTGCAGCATGGCTTCTTGCATTGGATGACAAGGACATAGCCAGCTTATCATCATCCATAATTCTGAGAATCTCCTGCTTCATCTGCTGTGGATTATCCGGCTTATACAACAATCCATCCTTATTATCCGTCAACAGATTGTGAATACCTCCTACGTTAGCAGCCACTGTAGGCACTCCCAACAACATTGCCTCCCCGACAGAATTGGGAGAGTTCTCTATTGCTGATGGACACACGAACACATGCGTCTTTAAATCTCTTGCACACATTCTGTCCGGCTGTAGTCTGCCAAGAAACTTAACGTGATCCTGCAGCTTATTTTTACGGATCTGCGTCAGCAGATATTTGCCATACCCTGATATCTTGATCTTATCTTTCAGGGTATCGTTCGCAGTAATCACATCACCGGCTACATACAGCATAGTTTCTTCATGTGCCTCTATCAGATCAGGCAGAATATCCAGCACATGATGCAAGCCCTTGATAGGATAATTGCCCTGACTCAGAAAAATAGAATATCTCTCTATCCTGTCTATATTCCAGCTGTCATGGTAGAACTCCTCGCGCAATGTCTCATTCATGAAATGATATTTTGCATTGGGATTAAGCTTCTCAACATATTCCCGGTCAAAATCAGTTCTTCCGGTAATATGACCTGCCATCGCAATAGCTTCCTTTTCGTACTTTCCTCTTTGTACGAATTTCTCCTGTTGCTCCAGCAATCCGTCTTTTTTGATGATATCACGAAATGTCTTCTTTTTACACACATTGGAAGGCAGATCCGCCATATATACCTGTGCAATCGCAGAACATAACCCCTGAATACCGATCAGAGTACGCTCCGGGTTACCGAAAGCCTTCACCATAGCCAGCGTATGCGGAAATTCTGTTCCAAAAATATGAACAATATCCGGCTGAAAATCATCTATCACCGCTTTCAGAGTCTGTTCCATAGATGCATCATAATTTTCCGGATGCACAGTGTCCTCACGAAACATATAATAAGGAACTCCCCTTACCGTGTCTTTTACAAATAAAGACTGATCATTCTGTGCCATATGAAAGTCATCGGATGTAGGGAAGCAAATAGCAAGTGTTATTTTATTTGTGTCCCGATTTTCAATCAATTTATCAGAAAGCCCTGAAAGCCACCCTTCCTTGACTACCAGCTTCTGTCCCAGGCTTCTGGCAATAAACGGTATCATAATGTTGCATAACCATAGAACCTTCATTCTGCATCTCACCTTCCCTTTCCAGTCACTTTATATATTCCACTCTTCACCCGGTTATAGAAGCCGGAGAATTTCTCACTCTCCGCCATTTTCGTGCGAAGAGGTGCAAGGCTTAGTGTCATGAGCATACGATACTTTCCTGCTTTTGCTCTTCCCATATAGAATCTTGTAATCTCTCTATGCTGTGCTGCAGAACGCCTTTTATTCTCGGCTGTCTCTGAATAACCGCCGCCTTCATAAGCTGCTACAATGATGGGTGCATACAGAGCGGTTGCTCTTCTTTTATAATAACACCATAGAAAATGTTCATAATCAGCACGCACATTATAAACAGGGTTGTATCCTCTCTCTGCAAAAAGCTCCTTACGATAGAAACACGTTTGGTGACATGGCACATTCCTGTAACAGGTAAAATCATTGATTGCCGGTGCTGACTGTACTACAGCATGCAATGCCTTATGATACAGATCACCATATACGATATCCGGTTTATCTTTTTCAATAACTTCTGTTATTTTATATAATACCTCTTTATCATAGAAGCTGTCCCCTGCATTCAGGAAGAACAGATAATCTCCTTTCGCATATCCTACCGCCTGGTTCATGGCATCATAGATTCCCTTATCCGCCTGAGAATGAATACGGATTCTGCTGTCTCCTCTGTCTGCTTCCTGTATCAATGAATCCAGCGAACCGTCCGTAGACATCCCGTCTTTTATGATAATCTCGTATTTGCCATACGTCTGTGAGCGGATGCTCTCTATCGTTTCCATCAATCTTTTACCTGCATTCAGGCATACTACTATAATACTGTAACTTATTGAATGCTCCATTTACTACGCGACCTTTCTACTTATATAAGAACCGTTCTGGCTCAAATAACCAGCTTCTATATGGCAGAAGCTTCACTCCCGGCTGTCCTGCCATCATAAGAAATACCAGAAAATACAATACACAGAATGCGATAATCAGATATTTCACCTTTTTACGGGCTGTCTCGTCTGCTATTCCTGCTGTGACCATGGGCAGCATCAGAATCTGATTGACACTGAAATAGTATACGATTCTGGTAACGACCGGAAGAAAAGAAAAAAATACACAGCATATCAGTGCCAGGAAATTGAGCTGCGCATACATCCTGATTTCCTGTTCTTTCCCATTGTGTATATCGTTCTTTTTAATGTATCTGATATACCACAGATACAATCCCAGAACCAAAAGACAGCGCAGTATCGTGACAACACTGGTTCCGCCTTCCAGAAATACCGTATTTTCATAAGAGGGATACAGTATCAGTGCCAGCTTTAATACATATTTTTTTGCCACAAAGCAGATTGCGCTTACAATAACACACGTTATTATAAACCATCTTTTCCATATAAAGGTTGCAATCCAGTATATTGGAATTACGATCAATACCGATTTATGGAATAAAGAAGCAAGTAATATCCAACAGATGAATTTGATCCAGTCACGCTGTAGACAAAAGCGGATAGAATATAGCGCCATAGCCAATACAAGGTAATAGCGCACCGTATTATAGGTCTGAAAATACAGTCCCAGTGTCATGAATAGAAAAAAGGCAAAGGCAAAGTCTTTGCTCTGTTCATACATTACTTTTAGAAAAAGCACAAGAGTAAATAGAGCAAACACGGCAAATACCACTTCGTAATATTCGCCACCACATACTCCATACACCAGTCTCACCAACCAGTTAAATCCAGATTCTGTCACTACATAGCCCCCAACACTGGCTTCGTGTGCGGTCTGTGTGTATTGGCTGTAATCATTACCCACATTGAAACGAAAAGCAGAACACAGAAACAAAATCATAAAGATTCCCCAGTAATAGGTTCTGGTCAGAATGACATTCCCTGACCGTCTGCTGCACTGTACTTTATATGCCATATATATCGTTGTCACTGCAATCAGCAGATAAAATAACATAGATAGTATTACATCCTGTGTCATTATCATGAGACCTTTCTGTCATCCCCAAATTTATACTGTCACAATCCACGGACTGATCTGATACCTGCCTTCATAAGCTGTAATGCTCTATTCCTTGGTATCTCCTGACACATAACCTTACCATGTGCCATCAGAAACCTTACAGACATTGGCAACGCAAGCTTTCCATACAGGAAATGATATAACACACCTCTATCAGTAAAGAATTTCTCATGATATCCGTGGAACCATGTAGATTCCCGCTCTGTCTCTGCGCCCAGTTCCACTGGTGTTGCATAGACCTTGAATCCATAAGAGAGGCAATCCTTTAGAAACAGGCTGTCTTCTCCATTGCTGTATTTGGCGCCACCACCAAATAACAGGGAAAAGGTAATGTTTGCAGCCTGAAGTCTCTCTCTACGTACTGCAAAGGAGTACGTTGGATATCTGCCGGCATTCCAGATATGCACTCTATGAAACTTCTCTGTATAATAGGTGGTTCTGGATTCTCCTACCCGGATATTGAACAGTAGCATGTCTGCTTCCGGGTGCTTCTCAAATTCTTTGAGGACTTTATCTGCATAGCCGGCATCATATATGATATCTTCATCTGAAAACAGAACAATATCGCCTTTTGCACGCAGCAGAGCGTTGTTTCTGGACAAGCCTACACCTTTTTCTGCAAAGTTATATCCACGGATGATATTGTCCTGATACTTATATTCTTCATATGCAAAATGATCTGTCTGATTGATTATGACTGCATCACTTTCCAGATGCATTCTTTCTGCCAGATCGCGAATCTGCTGATTTACTGCGGATACCAGTACTTCCAGTGTCATATTAAACCTCATTTCTATATATGGGATAGGAACGTATAAAAGGGACGAATTGTGTTTCGCTATTTTCCTCTTACTGTACTAAACTTATTATAGTATGCCTTAACCCATTTATAATTGCAATTTGTCAGGACTGCTCCTGCGATATGGCAATTTCTTCGCTGTAATTCACATATGATATCTTCTGCCTGATTTGCACATGGAACACCAAATGGTATTACCAGAATGATATTAGCGTTTTCCAGCTTATCGTACTCTTCCTGTCTGATGATTGGGTAGGAAATTGTCTGTAATGAACCATTCTCTTTGGAGCTGAAAATGGATGTATATTGCTCATAGAACTGTTCTGCGTAATTCCCATTTATTATATCTGCAAAAATTACGTCCTGATTCATAACGGATTGCACTGCTAAAGAGGTCTGCAATTCCTCTTCTCCATCATGGTGATTATCTAACTGATACCACAATCCAAGTACGGGGATATTCAGTTTTTGTCTGATCTGTTTCTTGGTGTAGAAGGTATCTCCGATTCCAAAACAAATGCTGAATCTGAATATCTCTATGCATACTGCAATGAGGAATCCAAGAAATGCGGCTCTCCATGTAAAATAAGGTCTGGGAGCAGGCTTTACGCCATTATCTTCAATCAAGGTGATCGAGTCAAACAAATCCTCACGACTGCCTAACGCTGTCAGCGCTTCCTGTACTGCGCTGCTCACAGCTTCGACTTTCTTTTCGTCCTCACCTTGTACAGTAATGGTCAGATACCTCACATCAGATAAAATATCAGCTGTTATCATTTCTTTTACCGATTCTCTGGAATACGTATCACCAAGAACCTCCATCATTGTATCCATGATCAGATCTGTTCCCATCACATCATTCCAGGTAAAGGCATTGTAATAATCCTTGGCATCTATACGTCCGGGGGCAAAATCAATATAATATTCGGTCTCCTGCATATACACAGTCGTCCTGTTATTGATTGCCGCTATAAGCAAATACAGACCGCTGCCTATTATGGCACCGGTCAGTCCTATGAGCAGCATATATGGTATACGTCTTAGAAGGCAGAGCAGATAAGCCTTACTGTCGATGCCTTCCTGGGGATATGTTTCCTGTATCCTGTGCGTATCCTGCATTACTTCTCTTCCTCCTCTTTCCTGATCTCCTTTATTGCGGTTACCTGATTCTCTTCCACGCCCTCCGTGCTGTCAGGCTGGAATAAAATCTTCAGAGTAAGAAGCATCAGCTTAATATCAAGCCATACGCTGTAATTTTCTATATAAAATAAATCCAGTTTCAATTTATCATAAGGAGTCGTATTGTACTTGCCATATACCTGGGCATATCCTGCCAATCCGGCTTTTACCTTTGTCCTGAAGGTAAACTCCGGCATATCCTCCTGGTACTGTCTGATAATCTCCGGTCTCTCCGGTCTTGGCCCGATAAAAGACATTTCTCCCTTTAATATATTGAACAACTGTGGTAATTCATCAATTCTTACCTTTCGGATGAATTTACCTATCGGTGTAATTCTGTCATCATTCTTGGATGCCAGTCTTGCCACACCGTCTTTCTCGGCATCGGTTCTCATACTGCGGAATTTCACAATTTTGAATTCTTCCATATTTCTGGTGCAGCGGACCTGTTTGTACAACACCGGGCCATGATCATAACATTTTATAATAACAGCTGTTATTATCATGATAGGTGATGTAATGATGATCAGTATCAGTGAACAGATAATATCAATTGCCCTTTTTACAAAGCGCTGTTCCACTGTCATGGAATATTCCCTTGTGAAGAGAATCGGCGTATCAAACAAATGCAGCTGGGATGCTCCCTGAATCATAATATCAGGAATCTTAGGCATCATATAGACTCTGATACTTCTGCTGTAGCAGAATTTGAGCAATTTATTGCGCAGTCCTGTGTTGATGTCCCACAGAACAATGCCGTCATATCGCTCCAGAATCTCCTGTTCCAATGCCTTTTGTCCCAATTCTTCCCGCACACATCTGACCACTTCATATTTATCCCTGCGGCTTTCAAACTTGTGCAGAATATCTTCTATCGGACGGTTTCCACTGATCAAAAGCAGCTTTCTTGGCGGGAACAGCTGTCTATAAAAGCTCTGACAGATAAATACCCAGACCGCAGATATGCCAACCTGCACCAGTGTCATAAGGATAAGCGGATATGCAGTTACCAACTTTAATGACAACAGAGAAATCTGAAAATACGAAATCACATTGGTAAAGATCAATGACAGCACCTGTGAGAAAAAAACATCCATCGGTTTAAGATACCCGATCTTCAATCCTCCATATGTGCCCGTGAAGAACAACAGAAGTACCAGATAGACTGCTGCCAGAAGCCAGAAGCCTCTGCCCGTAAAATTTCTCCACATATATTTCTGCATAATATCATTATATACTGTCCGCCATACATATACGTAAGCAATCGTCTGCATCAGCAATCCTATAACTGCAAGTTGTAATATAATGATTCTTTTTACTGATTCAAAGTGTTTCACGCCTACTCCCATCTGCGCTTTATCAGCACTGTTTATATATGCCTTTCATACCCTGCGTAATACGGCCCTGCAGGCCCAGAAGCACATACAATAAGCACTCCTGATTACCGAAAGTCTCTCCTGCTTTCGATACAATGCCCATATTCTGCGAATTGCCACCATTTTATTGGAAGATAAAGACCCCTGTGATCTCCTGTATTTTACAAGATTCTCATCCAATCCATATCCTGTATGGTATTTTTTTAGAATATGCCACCAGGTTGCAGTATCTTCACTGGCAATCTGAGGCATATAAATATCCTCATCTGCAATCTTGTCTCTGTCAATCATGACTGTTGACGTAAATATCGTTGTATTCTTCAGCGCCTGCTCATATTTTATAGTTGCCGGAACATGCACGATCTTACCAAGCCCTACACCTTTTTCATCTGCAAATTCATACCCGGTAAAGACAAAGCCTGCATTCTGAGCACGCATATATGCCATCTCTTTTGCCAGTTTATCTTCCAGCCAGATATCATCCGCATCCAGAAAACATAGGAAACGGCCTTTAGCCTGTCTGATTCCGGCATTTCTTGTACATGCAGCACCAACATTCCTCTTCTGCATAATGGGATGGATTCTGTCATCCTGTGCAGCATATCGCTTTGCGATCTCCATGCTGTCATCTGCAGAACAGTCATCTGCCAGAAGCAATTCCCAATCTGTATAGGTCTGCTTTTGAACCATTTCAATTGTTTCTGCCAGAAAACGTCCGGCATTATACACAGGTACTACGATACTGACCGTATCTGCATATTCTTTCCAGTCTCTTATTTCCATATCTTTAGAATTCTTCCTTCACCAGATATTTAGGTCTGTCTTTTACTTCCATGTAGAGCTTACTCATATACTGTCCCATAATACCCAGACACAGCAGCTGAACGCCTCCGATAAAAGAAATAATACATACCATGGAAGGCCAGCCTGCTACCGGATCTCCATAAATCAATGCTCTGACAAAGATAAATATCATAAAGACAAATGCCAGAATACAAAATAAAATTCCAAAAAAGGATGCAATGGATAACGGCATTGTGGAAAAAGCCATAATGCCATCCAGAGAATACAAAAACAGCTTCCAGAAGTTCCACTTGGTCTCACCGGCAGCTCTCTGCACATTCTCATATTCCAGCCATTTGGTCTTATATCCTACCCAGCCAAAGATTCCCTTGGAGAAACGATTGTATTCTCTCATGGACAGGATGGCATCTGTTACCTGTCTTGTCATCAGACGATAATCCCTTGCTCCATCTACAATCTCTGTCTTGGATATCTTACGCATCAGACCATAGAATCTTCTTGCAAAGAACGATCTGATTGGCGGTTCTCCCTTTCGGTCAACACGTCTGGTCGCCACAGAATCATATCCCTGTTCAATATAGCCATACATTTCCGGCAAAAGAGCAGGTGGATCCTGAAGGTCTGCATCCATTAATACAGTGAAATCTCCCTTTGCTTTCTCAAGCCCTGCTATGATTGCAGCTTCTTTTCCGAAGTTTCTGGAAAAAGACACCAGATGGATTCTCTCATCCTTTTCCCTTAATTTTTTCACTTCTTCAACTGTTTTATCCTTAGAACCATCATCTACAAAGATCAGTTCCAGTTCTACATCTTTTTCATGGAAAAAAGTCTCCTGCTTTATAGCCTCCTGATAAAACAGAGGAACACTTTCCTCTTCATTGTAGCAGGGGACAATAATGCTTAACAGCTTCGTATATGCTCCCACTTCTTAACTCTCCTTACTGACAGATCCGGCCAACAGGCTGATCATTTCCCTATTGGTCGGTCTGGTTGCATTGTCCTGTATCGACTGTCCGGCTAAAGCCTTCCAGGCATCCTGGTTGCCTTTCACCCAGGCAGTCTCGATAGAGTTGCGAATTGCACGTTCTACCTGCTTATCCGTGGTGGAGAATCGTTTGGCTATTTCAGGATATAGAAGCTTGGTCACGCTGGTAATCATCTCCGGGTCACTGCACACTACCCATACAGCCTCCCTCAGATACCGATACCCGATCTGCTGAGCCTGAAACCCCAGTCTCAACAATTTTGTAGTTGTTGCTCCCAATACTTCTACTCTTTCCTGACCTTCCATTTTCTCTCCACTTTATTTCATACTACCTTGAACTTCCCAGATACCAGCGAAAAACGCCTGCGTTTTTCCTGAATGAACTTAGAACTTCTTCGCGAAAGAGCCTTTGCTCTGAGCGATTAGAAGTTCTTTTCATTCTATCTACATTCTGGCTTCAGATACGTTATCTCTGAACCAGTCATAAGCAAGCTTTACGCCTTCTTCCAGCTCTACTTTATGTGTCCATCCCAGATTGTGCAGTTTGGTTACATCAGTCAGTTTTCTTGGAGTGCCGTCAGGCATTGCTGTATTCCATACAATCTCTCCGGTATAGCCTACTGTTCTCTTTACGGTCTCAGCCAGTTCCTTAATAGTCACTTCTTTACCGGTACCGATATTGACATGCTGCTCTCCGCTGTAGTTTTCCAGAAGGAATACGCAGGCATCCGCCATATCATCTACATAGAGGAACTCACGAAGAGGCGTACCTGTTCCCCAGAGTTCAACGCTTGGTGCATTGTTTACTTTGGCTTCATGGAACTTACGGATCATTGCCGGCATAACATGGGAACCGGATAAATCATAATTATCATATGGTCCATACAGGTTAGTAGGCATACAGCTGATAAAATCATCACCATACTGTCTCTTATAGAATTTACACATTTCCAACCCTGAAATCTTGGCAATTGCATATGCCTCATTGGTCACTTCAAGAGGACCCGTCAACAGCGCATCTTCAGGAATTGGCTGTGGAGCCATCTTAGGATAGATGCATGTACTGCCAAGGAATAATAATTTCTTTACTTTATAATCATGGCAGCATTTGATAACATTACATTGAATCTGCATATTCTCATAGGCAAATTCTGCAGGTGTTGTATTGTTGGCATTGATACCGCCTACTTTTGCTGCTGCGAGCACAACAACATCCGGTCTTTCTGTTTCAAAGAAAGTTCTTACAGCTGCCTGATTGGTCAGATCCAACTCTTTATGAGTTCTGCCGATCACATCGGTATAGCCCTTTGCTTTCAGATTTCTTACAATTGCAGAACCTACTAATCCTCTGTGTCCTGCTACATAGATTTTATCTGCCTTGTTTAACATGACTAACACCTCTTTATATTATTCTAACGATTTCTGTATTCTTCTGTGGACATGCCTGCGATTTCCTTCAGGTCAGAGTCCATCATCATAGCTACCAGATGCTTGAAGTCTATCTTACGCTTCCAGCCCAGTTCCTTCTCTGCCTTTGCTGCATTGCCCCAGAGGAATTCTACTTCTGCCGGACGATAGAATTCAGGGTTTACATCTACAAGAAGTCTTCCTGTCTGTGCATCATAGCCCTTCTCATTAACGCCTTCGCCTTCCCAGCGAATCTCTACACCCAGTTCTTCAAATGCTGCTTCTACAAATTCACGTACTGTATGTGTTTCATTGGTTGCCAGTACATAATCTCCGGGCTTGTCCTGCTGTAACATCAGCCACATACCTTCTACATAGTCTCCGGCAAATCCCCAGTCTCTCTTTGCATTCATATTACCAAGAGACAGCTTCTCCTGCTTGCCTGCAATGATGTTGGCAATTGCAAGAGTAATCTTTCTTGTTACGAAGTTCTCACCACGTCTTGGAGATTCATGATTGAACAAAATACCATTACATGCAAACATGTTGTAGGATTCTCTATAATTTACCGTAATCCAGTAAGAGTACAGCTTAGCCACACCATAAGGGCTCTTTGGATAAAAAGGTGTTGCTTCGCTCTGAGGTGCAGTTTCAGGAATACCACCGAATAATTCAGAAGTAGAAGCCTGATAATATCTGCAATTACCGCCATTTACACGGATTGCCTCTAAGAGCTTCAAGGTGCTGACACCTGTTGCTTCTGCTGTATATTCAGGTACTTCAAAAGACACGCCTACATGAGACTGTGCTGCCAGATTGTATACTTCTGTAGGTCTGATCTCTCCGATAATTCTCATTAAGTTGGAAGAATCTGTTGTATCTGCAAAATGCAGGAAAAATTTTATCTTATAGTAATCAGATGCAATTAAATGATCGATTCTTGCTGTGTTGGAAATACTGTGTCTTCTGATCAGACCATGTACTTCATATCCCTTCTCCAGCAGGAACTCTGCAAGATAGGAACCATCCTGTCCTGTGATACCTGTAATCAATGCTATCTTATTATTCATAAAATATACCTCTCTTTATTTGGGTTGATGTATTACCATATTTATTCATTTCTGCCCATAAAATCACGTATTCAGAGCATATTACGCTTTTTATAGTATACACGTCTTAACATTATGTTGCAATATAAATATTCGGTTGTACTTTTCTGCGCCCTCCGTTATAATGAAATCGTTACATTAATACATATAGAAAGGACGCTTCATCCTATGAACCAATTCACTCTATTATTTCACAATCAGCTTCTGATTGCTGCCGTCCTTGGATGGTTAGTTGCTCAATTATTAAAAACAGGAATTCACATGTATTTCAATAAAAGCTTTGTTCCCGAACGTCTGGTAGGAAGTGGTGGTATGCCAAGTTCTCACTCAGCTACTGTATGTGCATTATCCACTGCAGCCGGTATCCAGTATGGTCTCGACAGCTTCCAGTTTGCAATCTGTGCTATTCTGGCAATCATCGTCATGTATGATGCCCTTGGTGTCCGCCGTGAGACTGGTATTCAGGCTAAAGTCCTGAATGAGATGATCGCACTTTTTCAGGATATGGATCAGGAATTATCCACCGATGAGAAACTCAAAGAGCTCGTTGGCCATACACCATTACAGGTGCTGATGGGCGCTATCCTTGGCATTGTAATCGCCTTTGCCGTTACGAACCTGTATCATTAACAACTATTGCTTCAGAGCCGAAAAATAAGTGCTCTGAAGCATTTTTTATTAGCAGTTCAGATTTTTGATATATTCTGCAATTGCATCTTCCCACTGAGCAAACATATGATTCGTTGTCAGCTTCAGCATATAATTCTCCAGAATGGAATATGCCGGACGTGGTGCAACGATTCCAGTAGCATCTGCCAGATATTCTTCTGTTGTAATTGTCTCGACATTTGTCTTCTTACCTGCAAGTCTGAAGATTTCTTTGGTGAATTCCGCCCAGCTTGTATGACCCTCACAGGTTCCATGGAAAAGTCCGTAATTATCTGTAGGAAGCAGGTAAGCAATGGCTTTTGCAAGCTCTGTTGCACTTGTTGGAGAACCGATCTGATCCCCTACTACTTTGACTGTATCATGATTCTGTGACAGATTGAGCATTGTCTTTACAAAATTCTTGCCATCTCCATATAACCAGGCTGTACGGATGATAAAATGATCCTTTGCAAATTCCTTTACAAAGTTCTCTCCTGCCAGCTTGGTCTTACCATACATTCCCTTGGGACCTGTCTGGTCAAATTCAAGATATGGCTCTTTGGAATCTCCGCTGAACACATAATCCGTTGAAATATGTACCAGCTTCGCATTGTATCTGGTAGCAGCTATACTCAGGTTTCTTGGTCCAATAGCATTGATCTTATAAGCGTTGTCAACATCTGTTTCGCAGGCATTTACATTAGTATGTGCTGCACAGTTGATGATTGCATAAGGTTTTACCTCTTCTGCCAGCTTCATAACAGCTTCAATATTTGTAATATCCAGCTGTGCCACATCTGTATTCACACATTCATACTCTCTGCTGTCTGCATACACCTGGTTGATTGCCCGTCCCAACTGACCGTTACAGCCAGTCACAATAATCTTCTTCATATCTTAATAATCCCTTTCTGTCTCTATACATTAACCACAGAAAACAGCCGAATCATTTCTCCGACTGTTTTCATGCTGTATTGCTATCTATTCTCCAAGTCCGTCTTCTACTGCCTTTACCATGGTTTCCAGTGCTTCCTTTTCATCTGGTCCATCACAGTGAAACTCTATTTCATCACCGCTTTTTACGCAGGCTCCCAATACGCTGAGTACACTCTTGGCATTTGCAGTACTCTCACGAAATGTAAATGTGATCAGTGACTGGAACTGCATCGCTTCCTTGCACAGAATTCCGGCTGGTCTAAGGTGAAGACCTGTAGGATTCTTAATCTTAACCTTCTGGCTTACCATATCTATTCCTCCATACCTACTATCGTAACTTTTGTTATCTATACTGCCATCAATGTCATTACAGCATCACGTTCTGAATCAGCTCTGCAAGAGCTTTGGCTTCCTTCTCGATCATTTCCTGATCTTTACCTTCTATCATGACTCTTACAAGTGGCTCTGTACCTGATGGTCTGATCAGGACACGTCCCTCTCCTTCAAACTTGGCACTGACACGTGCAATTGCTTCTGCAATCTCTGTATACTCCATATAGCTGTCTTTCTTATGATTAGGAACCTTGGCACCTACCAGTGCCTGTGGAAGAACTGTCATAATCTTGGAAAGCTCAGAAAGCGGCTTACCTGTATCTACCATAACCTGTAACAGATGCAATGCACTCAAAAGTCCGTCTCCTGTTGTATTTTCATCCAGGAAAATGATATGACCTGACTGCTCACCACCAAGGTTAGCACCAATCTCCAGCATACGCTCTAATACATATCTGTCACCAACCTTAGTCTGCTCAATATGGATTCCCTGCTCCTTGCCCATCAGGAAAAAGCCAAGGTTACTCATAACAGTAGCAACAATCGTATTATCCTTCAACTTGCCCTGTTCTTTCATATGATTGCCGACAATCGCCATAATCTCATCGCCATCGACTCTCTTACCCTTCTCATCTACCGCAAGAAGTCTGTCAGCATCACCATCAAAAGCCAATCCTACATTGGCTTTTTCATATACTACTCTTGCCTGTAATTCTTCCATATGTGTAGAGCCACAGTTGGCATTGATATTCGTACCATCTGGATTATTGTGAATTGCTACGACCTCTGCACCAAGCTCCTTTAGTGTCTCTACAGAGGTATAATGTGAAGCACCTTCTGCACAGTCAACAACAATCTTCATTCCTGTCAGATCCACTGCAACGGCATTTACTGCATGATTGATATATTCTTCTCTTGCATCTGTACGATACTTGATCTTACCTACGCTTGGTCCTGTCGGGAACTGTACATCCTTCATTCCACTGCGGATCAGTGCTTCAATTTCATCTTCCAGTGCATCGGGAAGCTTGAATCCGTTTCCGTCAAAGAACTTGATACCATTAAATTCTACCGGGTTATGGGAAGCAGAGATCACAACACCTGCATCTACGCGATATTTCTTAGTCAGGTACGCAATTGCAGGAGTAGGAATGACACCTACATATACTACATTTGCACCTACGGAGCACGCACCTGCCATCAGGGCATTTGCCAGCATATCTCCTGAAATTCTTGTATCACAGCCTACCATGATCGTAGGCTTATGTGCCTTTTCTTTAGAAAGTACATAAGCACCTGCCTGACCAAGCTGCATTGCAAGCATCGGTGTCAATTCATCATTTGCGACACCACGCACACCATCTGTTCCAAATAATCTAGCCATAATTACTACTATTCCTCCAAATACTCTATTTTTATTCCTCTTCACTCTTCTGTGTAACGACCAGTGTCAGACTGTAGCTTTGCTGTGTCTTCACATCATCCGGGAAGTTAAAGGTAATTTCTCCTGTGTAAGAACCTTCCTGCCACTCTGTCATTGCAAGCTTATCAAGCATCTGATTCATATCTACTACACCAATAACGTCTTTTGCATTGAGGCTGTTCACATCATCTGCAATACCCGTTACGGCTACTGTATATGCCTTCACTGATTCATTCTGGAATTCCTTGATTTCTACATCAAATCCTTCCGGAGCATTGCCAATGGCAAAATTCTTGACCGGTACTTCCAGTTCTTTGGAAGCTTCCGGCTCTACTCCAACTGTTACGCTTACATTACCATTAAATGTACTGTCTGCAAACTGTGTGCCGGAAGGCAGATATTTCTTGGCAGAAATAATCCTCGTAATATCTTCTGTCGCATCCTCTACACTCAGAGAGCTGTCTGCTATCAGAATTTCAGATACACTATCCAGTACACTCTTACGTCCTGCAATCGTAATTGTCTCAGGCACACTGACCACACTTCCGGTTGTCAGATAACCGCTTGCGGGTTCACCGGTAACTGCAAATTTTAAAGGCACCTCTTTGGTTGCCAGTATGGTTACTACAACATTGATCGTAGAAATATTTGTTTTAATCGAACTGCTCTTGATCTCATTATGATTCTCATCATGGAATTTCAGTTCTACACTGGTGGTAATATCCGATGTGTACGTATCTCTAATATCCACAGTTGCATCTACATGGTCAATCTGGTTAATAATAGACTCCGGTCCTGATACTCTCACTACGTTCTGGCTCGGCGTTACAGTTCCTACCACATAGCCATCAGCCGGTTCGCCGGATATATTCGTATTGATTACGAACTGTGTTCTCTTCATATCTTCAATTATCAGCTTGAGATTCTCCACATTACTGGACAGCTCCAGCTGAGAATTGTAATTGCTTCTGGTACAGGACAGCTTGATCGTAACCGTATTCATAAAGCTGAGGTCTGACATATCAGCAACAGCCTTGATATCTTCCTTGTTCAGGCTGCTGACGATAGAACTCTTACCTCTTACCGTAACGGTCACAGAATCTGTTTCATCCTGTATTTCATATACCTTACCTTCATTGGTAATCATATCTGCATTGGTAATTTCAACAGGTACACTCGTAAATGACTTTCGAATAACAGGGTCTGTAATATTGTTTACTACAAACCACAGCCCAACAGAAAATACCAGTGCCAGAATTTTAAGTCCGAGATTGTGTGTCAGATTATGCGTCAGCTTATTTTTCATCCTTAGCCCTTCCTTTCCATAACCTGTGCTTCTTCTCATCTACTTCTTTATTCTGAATGAGCTGCAGTTTCTCTCTCAGGGCATTGGCATCCAGATTACGATACAGCTTACCTTCATAGGTAACACTTACATGGCCTGTTTCCTCAGAAACAATAATAGTCAGCGCATCTGTCACCTCAGAGATACCTACACCGGCACGATGTCTGGTTCCCAGCTCTTTGCTAATCTCCATGTTGTCTGATAAAGGAAGATAACATGTTGCGGACACCACTCTATTGCCCCGGATAATAACAGCTCCATCATGAAGCGGCGTATTATGTTCAAATATATTGATCAGAAGCTGGCTGGATATCAATCCATCCACTTCGATTCCTGTTCTTTCGTACTCTGTCAGCTTCACATTCTGCTCTATTACCATAAGAGCACCTGTCTTGACCTTGCCCATTTCAAAGCTTGCTTTTACCAGATCATTTACAGTCTTATCTGAAAAACGTTCCGTCTGCACCTTGTCAAAGGGCATCAGACTCGCAAAGAATTTCTTACGGCCCAATTCCTCCAGTGCACGTCGAAGCTCCGGCTGCAATACAACCACCACTGCTATAACTGCAATACTCAGAACATTCTCAACAATCCACAATATCGTATTCATTTCGAATATGATAGCAAGCAAAATAAAGATCAGAATAATACCTATGCCTTTCATCAAAAACCAGGCTTTGGTATTCTTGATCCAGGTCATAATCTGATACACCAAAAAGGATATAATGAGAATTTCCACTATATCCTCCCATCGCACGCTTACGCCCTGCAGAGATAAAGTTGAAATGTACTTACTAAAAAAGGTAACAATCTGATCCTTCATACATTTTCATTCCAGTCAAATTTTATTCTATTGGCGGCCTGTGTCCCTCTTACTGCGATTCACTGCCTTTTCCGGCACCCTGATCGTCTTCACACGCTTCTCAGGTGTTGCGACCGTATTCTTGGGAACTGCCTTGACATAATAGTAATATTCATCATCCTCGAACTGCACCATTTCCGTCCGGGAATAATCTACATTAAATACAAAGAACTGTAATACTTTCACAAGCAGAACTGACACAATACTTCCAAGAATCAGTCCTATAATGGAGATATCTGTGCTGTACATCAGATCTCCAAACAAAAGTATCAGTATATTCAGTAATGCACCTGTAATCATGGCAATTGTCCAGGCATGGTCAATGCTGAGGCGTCTGATGAACCATACCACCAGAACAGTAGCTGCAAAAGCCACAATTGCCACCATCATTGCTCTGTTTCCCATCAAAGTATCAATACAGTAACGAAACTTATCTACCATACCGTCTGCGTCAAATGTGTTCAGTACAGATGCACTCTCATTCATACCTGCAAGCATGTAATACACGATCACACCGCTTGCTACTGCTACAGAAGATGCCGGTGTACCTATCAATCCGACTGCTATCGGCATTACATAAGGTATCTTCAGTACAAAACAGATAGGAGTCAGCAATACTGCCAGTGTATCCTTTGGTGAAAACCTGAAATACAGGATGAACAATAGCAGAAAAACTGCCAACGCAACAATTGCACATTCTACAGAAAACGCATACAGATGCGCCAGTGTCACCGCAGCTGCAATCACAATCGTAAGATTAATTGGCAAAAAGGAACAAAGAAGTGCAAGAATCAATACAACTGCTGCATTCTTCAATGTACTCATATAGCCAATTCTGCTGTTGATCACCAGCAAAGATACCAATGCCAGCAGGAACTTACATAATGGTGTAATATACAGCTCATATTTACTGTAGAATTTTTTAAGCTGCTCCCTGAAAACAAGTAAATTAGTCATAGTAATATCCTTTCATAGCTCTATATTATGCGCGTTTATCTTCTGCCCTCTTTGTCATAGAGATACGCAAGTTTTTTCAAATTATTATAATACATTTTCAGGCTTTTTCTCGCTTTTGCATAGCGATACGTATATATCATATAAGAAATCAGGGCATAGACTGCCACAAAGATCAGATAAGCCGTTATGACTGTCCTGCCAAAGCCCAACAGATCCATCTTATAGATATCAGACATAAATACTTCAAAGTCATAGAAAACAAACAGTCCAAAAACAATTACAAATGCTATCGTTGCACTGATAATGGATTTGATTACCTGTAATCCAATATAATCACCCCGGAAATAGTTACCAATTGCAACATTTTTCTTTCCTTCATCTGCTTCATAGGCTGCCATTTTCGTCATTAATTTAATTCGTTCTTCGTTCAACATAGATGTTTTCTTTCCTTACTCAGTCATTTCCTCTATTACTATACGTAACTATTCATGCTTATCAAGGAAACGCATTCTGCTCTGTGCATCACGCCTGTCAGGACGCTGCTGTGCAATCACCTTTGGTTTGTCAATTGCATTGGACAGGTTCTTTACCATGGCTGCTTTGCACTTTTCACAGTATTTACCTGCCCTGATCATGGCTCCACAGTTCTCACATGGTAACTTAATCGGTGAATCTTCTGTAAACTCCAGTCTCTCTTCACGAATCCACTGCTGTATCTGTGATGTCTCTACTTCACATGCTGCTGCCACTTCCCGGATATCAGCTCTCGGATTCTCACGTATGAACTTCTTCACTACCTGAAATTTCTTTTCTGCTTCATCCCTGCAGGCAGGACAGATTGGTAATCCTGATACATAGTTAAAAATCTTTCCACACTTTCTGCAGTTTCTAACATTCATCTTAACGTTCCCTCCATTACAGCTAAATCCCTTCACCTATGCAAAGGGTAATAAAATATACCTTCCCCACTCCGTGTTCCTTCAGTTCTCTTGCCACGGCATCTACTGTACTGCCTGTTGTATACACATCATCAACGACAATAACTTTCTTTAATTTTACAACATCTGTGCCAATAAAGAAAGCCTTTTTCAAATTATTTTGCCTTCCCAGCTCATCCAGTTCCTTTTGTGGAACCGTTTTCTGCACTCTTTTTACAATATCTGACCTCACAGGAATTCCAAGCAGCCGTGACATTTCCTTTGCCAGAAGTTCTGACTGATTATACCCTCTTTCACGTTCTCTTGAAGCGTGCAGCGGAACCGGTATGAGCGCCTGTGCCCCCATTGTGTCTATTTCGTCTTTTAAATGCCTGCAGATATCCCCGGCATAGAATCTGGCATATTCGCACCGCCCTTTGGACTTGAACCGGTATATGCTGTCATGCATTTCCCTATAGGAATATAATGCATATCCATGATCAAATATATGCACTCTGCGCTCACAGTCGCCGCAATATATTCTTGTCTCATCCGTCAGCCTTTTTCCGCATTTGCGGCACCTTGCCCCTTCTATATACCGAAGCTTTGGGCGGCATTCCTCACAGATCAGGTTATCCGCCGCAGAAACCGGTTCATCACAGACAGGACATCGTCTCGGATAAACCAGATTTATGATTCTGTCTGCATAGTTTCCATCATTTCGCATATTCTGTCTTTTAATCCTGTAAATCTCTTTTGTTCATTTGCATTCTCAATCATCTGCATGACCGTGCTGCTGCTTCCCAGTATCGTCACGCAGTTCTTGGCCCTGGTCACTCCTGTATACAGCAGATTTCTGTTAAAAAGCATCCTGGGACCGGTAAGCAGCGGCATAATTACCGCAGGGTATTCACTACCCTGTGATTTGTGTATCGTAATCGCATAGGCAAGCTCTATCTCATCCAGACCACTCAACGAATATGTTACCCTGCGCATATCATCATATTCCACAACCAGTGTCTTAGCCGTTTCATTGATTTCCCGGATGATTCCGGTATCTCCATTGAATACTCCCTGACCGGAATCTATTGCAATTCCATATTTGCTTACAATCTCCCATTCCAGCTGGTAGTTATTCTTGATCTGCATGACCTTATCCCCAAGCCGCAGGATTCCATCCCCATGTCCTACTTCTTCCTTTTCCGGCGATGGCGGATTGAGGTATTGCTGTAATATTTTATTCAACACCTCTACACCCAGTGCTCCCTTTCGCATGGGGGTCAGTACCTGTATATCAAAAGTGCCTGCATGCACGTACCTTGGCAGCTTCTCCGTAATCAGCAGTATCATATGCTTATAGATTACATTCACATTGTCTCTTTCCAGGAAAAAGAAGTCCTTGCTCTTGTTGTTCAGGGAAATCTGCTTGCCTTCATTAATCAGGTGCGCATTGACTACAATATCGCTCTCCCCTGCCTGTCTGAATATCTTATTGAGGATAACTGTTGCAAAAGCCCCACTCTCCATAAGGTCTTTCAGCACCTGTCCAGGTCCTACAGATGGCAGCTGGTTACGATCTCCCACCATAATCAGCCTTGTTCCCGGTGTAATGGCTTTTAACAGTGCCTGAAACAGATAAATATCCACCATGGACATCTCGTCAATGATAATAACATCCGCTTCCAGAGGGTTCAGGTCATTTCGTTCAAAAGAAGCATTCCTGTCTTCGTCTGATGTGCCACCGTTCAACTCCAGTAATCTGTGTATCGTCTTTGCTTCAAATCCTGTCGCTTCGGTCATTCTCTTGGCAGCTCGTCCCGTAGGTGCCGCCAGGAAAATATCACAGCCTTCATCTTCAAAATAGTGGATCATCATATTGATTGTTGTCGTCTTACCGGTTCCAGGACCACCTGACAGAAGAAAAATGCCATTTTCCACAGCATCCATAACAGCCTGTCTCTGTAATGTATCCAGCTGCATATGATTTTCTTTTTCCAGGGCTTCTATCTTCTTCCCAAGACGCTGTTTCTCTACCATCGTGAGTCTGTCTGCGCCGGCAAAGGCTTCCTGCAATTCATAAAGCATACGGGCACAGTTCAGCTCCGCATAATAATATGTCATGCTGTATACACACTTGGTATCATCCTTCATCTTGATGACCAGTTTCTTATCAATCGCCAGATTATCTACCTGCGGTGCAATCTGTTCCGGCTGCAGTCCAAGTAATTGTGCCGCTCTCTCCAGCAGCATAGGCTCCGGCAGATATACATTGCCTTCTCCACCAGACTGTATCAGTGTATACAGAATACCACTACGAATACGATAATCAGAATCTGTATGAATCCCAATCTTGGAGGCAATCTCATCAGCAATTCGAAAGCCGATACCGCTTACATCTTCAGCCAGACGATATGGATTTTCCTGCATGACATTATACAGCCCCATACCATATCTTTGATAAATTTTTAACGCTAATGTGTTTGAAATACCATATTTCTGTAAAAAGATCATTGCCTCTCTGAGATCTCTTTTTTCCTCGACCTGTTCTGCAATCTCTCTGGCAATCCGTTCACTGATTCCTTTGATTTCTACCAGTCTCTCCGGTTCTTCTTCAATGATACGGAAGGTGTCATCACCGAATTTTTTTACAATTCTTGCTGCCAGCGCTGCTCCCACGCCCCGGATTGCTCCCGAGCCAAGATAACGTTCAATAGCTACCGCATCCTCCGGCGGTACTACCCGGTATTTCTCCACCTTGAATTGTGTTCCATATACGGCGTGCTCCACATAATCCCCTGTGACCTCTATACATTCTCCCTCATCCACATGTGTGAAGATTCCCGTACAGGTCACTTCTTCCTCATCTGCTATCAGGTTGATAACACCATATCCATTCATGTGATTTTTATATATAATGTGTTCCACGAATCCTTTGCGTGTTTCCACTTCTTCGTCCTCTTTTCTGTCTTGTATCATTTACACGTGTAACTATATCAGTTTTTCCATGAAAAAGCCATTGAAATGTAAAAACTCGTACCAGCACAATAAAAAAGCACCCTTCCGAGTGCCTTTTCATTATGCTTCTTCATCATTCTTCTGTGTTGTAGATGCATTCTCCAGTGCCTGTGGACTGATTCCACTGTACTGAAGCTTCATCTGTTCATACAATGTCTGTGCAATTCCAAGCGTCCCCTGCTCTGTTGCCTGGGAAGCGATTGTCTGCACCGCTGTATCCTTGAAATAATCTACCATCTTGGATGCATAGGAGCTTTCCTCTTTACCTGAGAACAGCTTCGTAGAATCAATCATGGTATCAAATATTTTCTCCAGAAAATAAGATTCAAATTCTTTACAGACATCCATCAGCTCTTCGTCTGAGGCATTGGAATAATCTGTCTTTGCCTTATCCGTCAGGGATGATGCCTTATTGTTTGATGCTGTACTTGTAATATAATCCGTATATAATGAACTTGTTCCGATATCCATCTGTAGTCCTCCTTAGCTCAGGAGTATTCTCTTATCATACTCCTGCCACTTGCTGTCCCTATCGCTTCAACTGATTTGCCTGCTGGAGCATTTCATCAGAGGTTGTAATAACCTTGGAATTCATTTCGTATGCTCTCTGGGCTACGATCAGATTTACCATTTCATCTGCGATCTGTACATTGGAGCCTTCCAGATATCCCTGTTTCAGTGAGCTCTTGGTCAGGTTGGTGTTACTTGCCTCATTCATGGCTGCTCCGCTTGCAGCAGTAACAGAATATAAGCTGTCTCCTTCCTTGCTCAGTCCGGCCGGGTTATTGAACTGCCACAGGCCAATGGTAATTCCAAGACTCTGTGGATTGCCTTTATCATCAGGATAATACAGTGTACCATCCTTACTGATTGTTACCTTGCTTACTACCGCATCACTATCCAGTACAATCGGTTCTCCTGAACTGTTCAGTACCGGAAGTCCGTCTGAAGTAGTCAATGTCATTCCATTATTGCCTACTGCAAACACAAAATGACCATTTCTTGTATAATATGTATTCCCATCATCACCACGAATACCGAAGAACCCGTTGCCGTCGATTGCGAAATTGGCAGGTCCTGAGGATTCCAACAGGCTGCCCTGTGTAAAGATAGAGGTAATAGAAGAATTTCTAACACCCAGTCCCACTTCCGCACCAATTGGTTTATTCTCCCCATTGGCTGTAGTCGTTTTAGTCTGTACTGTCTGATATAATAAAGACTTAAATTCCATGGCTTCACTCTTGTAACCTGTCGTATTGACATTTGCAAGATTATTGGAAATATTATCTACATTAAGCTGCTGTGCGATCATACCCGTCGCACCTGTCCATAAAGATCTGACCATATCTAACCCTCCTTATCGCTTATACCAAGTTTACACCTTACCTACCTGATTCACGGATTTATCCAGTGATTCATCGTAAGTAGTGATCAGTTTCTGATTGGCTTCATACTGTCTCTGAATAGAGATCATATTCACCATTTCTTTGACAACTGAGGTATTGGACATCTCCAGATATCCCTGATGTATGGTTGCATCTGTAGCATCTCTGGCTGTTGCACCATCTACTGCATCCCACATCGTCTCGCCATAATGGGTCAGATAATTCGTATCTTCAAATTCTGTAATCTTTAACTGCGCCACCAGATTATTGTCCTGATAGATTCTGCCGTCTCCATCAATTACGGTATTGGCTGCAGTGGTAGAGAGCTGGATTCTTCCATTCTGTCCCAGCACATAGTCCCCATCCTTGGTTACAAGGTAGCCATCTGCTGTAACGGTGAATCCGCCATCTCTTGTATATTTTGTAGAAGTCTCTCCCGCCTTATTGGTAAACTCAATATTAAAGAATCCATCTCCTGAGATTGCCAGGTCATATGTGTTGCCTGTATCTCTAAGAGAACCCTGATCAAAATCTGTATAGGTTTCTCCAATCTTCACACCAAGACTCATGGTTCCAAGTCTCTTGGGTGTATTGCGAAATTCTGTTGTGTCCTTGATTTTAACTGCCATTACATCCGAATAGGACTGGCTGGTGGAACCTTCCTTCTTGAATCCGGTGGTATCCGCATTTGCCAGATTATTCGACATGATATCCATTCTATACTGTTCGTTGAGCATACCAGTATAGGCTGTATAAAGACCTCTAAGCATATGTTCCTCCTAATTGCGGGGTGCGGTTAAGAGGCAGTATTGTTACAAATCTTCCCTTGCTCCTGCAAGAAATTCTACGTACTTACCAGTACCGATTGCTACTGCTGTCATAGGATCTTCTGCCGTCATTGTATTAATGCCGGTTCTGGATTCTACCAGATCCTCCAGGCCACGAAGTAAGCTGCCGCCGCCGGTCAATACAATACCGCGGTCTGCGATATCTGCTGCCAGTTCAGGTGGAGTTTTCTCCAAAACGCTGTGAATCGTATCAATAATCTGGGAAGTCGTCTCACGCAGTGCCTCTTCTGTTTCCTCTGAGGACACGCGGATTGTCTTAGGAAGACCGGTTACAAGGTTACGTCCTCTGACGTCCATGTAATCCACTTCTGCTCTCTTGAATGCTGACCCAATCTTAATCTTAATGTCTTCTGCTGTTCTCTCACCAATCAAAAGATTATGTTTCTTTCTCATGTAACGGACGATTGCTTCATCGAAGTCATCGCCTGCAACCTTGATAGATGCACTGACTACTGTACCACCCAGTGAAATAACGGCAATATCAGAAGTACCGCCTCCGATATCTACGATCATGTTACCGCATGGCTTACTGATGTCGATTCCTGCTCCAATTGCTGCTGCAATAGGCTCTTCAATGATCTTAACATCCCTTGCGCCTGCCTGATACGTAGCATCTTCTACTGCTTTCTTCTCTACTTCTGTAACACCACTGGGTACACATACAGCAATGATAGGCTTACGGAAAGTCTTTCTTCCCAGTGCCTTCTGTATGAAATGCTTCATCATCTGTTCTGTTACTTTATAATCAGAGATAACGCCCTGTCTCAGTGGTCTGACTGCAACGATATTACCTGGTGTTCTACCAAGCATCAGTCTCGCATCTTCTCCGATGGCTTTGATTTTATCTGTATCTCTATCGAAGGCAACTACTGACGGCTCCTTCAAAACTACACCCTTACCACGAATGTAAACTAAAATACTTGCGGTTCCAAGGTCGATTCCAATGTCTGTGTACTGCATATGGCTCTTTGCCCCTTTCTGAATGGTTGGTTATTATCTATCGCTTAATCATCTTGTTTTCATTATTGTTCCCAATGATGCCAATTTAAACATGCTAAGTCATTATAACCTAAACTAACCATTTTTCAAAGGGGTTTCATACTTTTTTTACAATAAAAGCCCGGAAACCCAATCAATCCATCTGTACCTTATATCGGTCAATTTTACATAATACTTTAGTATTTTTCATAATATTATGTAAATTCATTATATTATCTGACATTTTATTTGTAAACATACTTTTATCATTATTTTTATTGATTTCCGGCTTTTGCCTTATCCAGCATCTTCTTCACATAGATTCCTGTATAAGAGTTTGGGCACTGGGCAATATGCTCCGGTGTGCCTTCTGCGATTACGGTTCCGCCGCCGTCTCCGCCTTCTGGTCCGATATCTATGATATAGTCGGCAGTCTTAATAACATCAAGATTATGTTCAATGACTACTACACTGTTACCTCCCTCAGCCAGTCTCTGTAAGATCTCCACCAGCTTATGCACATCTGCAAAATGCAGTCCTGTGGTAGGCTCATCCAGAATATAGATTGTCTTACCGGTACTTCTTCTGCTCAGCTCTGTTGCCAGCTTGATTCTCTGTGCTTCACCACCAGACAATGTGGTTGAAGGCTGTCCCAGCTTAATATAGGAGAGTCCCACATCATTTAATGTCTCTATCTTTCTGCGGATAGAAGGAACTTTGTCAAAAAATTCCAGTGCTTCTTCCACAGTCATATCCAGTACATCATAAATACTCTTGCCCTTATATTTTACATCCAGTGTCTCTCTGTTGTAGCGTTTGCCCTGACACACTTCACAGGGTACATACACATCAGGAAGGAAGTGCATTTCAATCTTGATGATACCGTCACCGCCACAGGCTTCACAACGTCCACCCTTGACATTGAAACTGAATCTTCCCTTCGTATAGCCCTTTGCCTTGGCATCTACTGTCGAAGCGAACAAGTCACGAATCTGGTCAAATACACCTGTGTAGGTAGCCGGATTAGAACGTGGTGTACGTCCAATCGGAGACTGGTCGATATCTATGACCTTATCCAGTTGCTCCACACCTTCTATCTTCTTGAACTTACCGGGTATCGTGCGTGCTCTGTTGAGCTGTTTTGCCAGATATTTATATAGGATTTCATTGACCAGTGAGGATTTACCGGAACCTGACACGCCTGTCACACAGGTAAATACTCCCAATGGGAACTTCACATCTATATTCTTGAGGTTATTTTCAGCAGCACCTTTTACCGTAAGCCAGCCTGTCGGCTTTCTTCTGGTCGCTGGAACCGGTATCTGAATCTTGCCGCTCAGATATTGTCCGGTAATGGACTCTGGTATCTGCATGATCTCCTGTGCCGTACCCTGCGCGATAACTTGTCCACCATGTTCTCCTGCTCCCGGTCCGATATCCACAATATGATCTGCTGCCAGCATGGTATCCTCATCATGCTCTACTACGATCAGCGTATTGCCAAGCTCCTGTAAGTTACGTAAAGCCCCCAGCAGCTTGTCATTATCCCTCTGATGCAGTCCGATACTTGGCTCATCCAGAATATAACATACGCCCACAAGTCCCGAACCAATCTGTGTTGCCAGACGGATTCTCTGTGCCTCACCACCGGATAAGGTAGCTGTCGCTCTGGACAGACACAGATATTCCAGACCTACGCTCTTTAAGAAGCCAACACGTGCCTTAATCTCTTTTAAGATTCTCTTACCGATAAGCTGTTGCTGCGGAGTCAGTTCCATACCATCCAGGAATTCATACAGCTTATTAACTGACAGGGATGTCACTTCATAAATATTCTTATCACACACTGTAACTGCCAGGGAACTCTTCTTTAATCTCCTGCCGCCACATTCTTTACAGGGTGTAATACGCATGAAAGTCTCATATTCTGCTTTCATGATTTCAGAAGAAGTCTCACGGTATTTACGCTCCACATTCTTGATCAATCCTTCAAAGGCTACAGGATATTTACCCTCTCCACGCTGTCCTTTATAATGAACGATTACTTCCTTACCCTTCGTTCCATGTATCAGCATGTCCTGAACCTCTGGTGTCAGTTCTTCAAAAGGCGTATCCAGTGAGAAATGATATTCCTTACACAAAGCCTGTAAAATAGCATTGGTGAAGCTGTTCTTATCTGTGCAGGACTGCCACCCCATAACTGTAATTGCGCCCTGATTAATACTTAATGTCTTATCAGGAATCATCAGGTCAACGTCAAATTCCATCTTATAGCCTAAACCAAAACATTCCGGGCAGGCGCCAAAAGGATTGTTGAAGGAAAAGCTTCTAGGCTCTACTTCTTCAATACTGATACCACAATCTGGACACGCAAAGCTGTCAGAGAAGTTCATAGGTTCTCCACCTATGATATCTACGATCATAAGTCCATTGGCAAGTTCCATAACATTCTCTATGGAATCTGTCAAACGTCTGTTAATCCCTTCCTTGACTACCAGTCTGTCAACGATAATCTCAATATTATGCTTGATATTCTTATCCAGCTTGATCTCTTCTGTCAGTTCATAGAGACTGCCGTCAACACGTACTCTCACGTAACCGCTTTTCTTGGCTCTTTCCAGTACTTTTGCATGTTCACCCTTACGTCCTCTGACTACCGGAGCAAGCAGCTGGAGCTTCGTTCCTTCCGGCAGAGACATAATCTGATCTACCATCTGGTCTATGGTCTGCTTATGAATCTCTCTGCCACAATTAGGACAATGAGGAATACCGATTCTTGCATATAATAATCGGAAATAATCATAGATCTCCGTTACTGTTCCTACTGTAGATCTGGGATTTCTGTTTGTAGATTTCTGGTCTATGGAAATAGCAGGTGACAAACCTTCTATACTCTCTACGTTAGGCTTCTCCATCTGTCCCAGGAACTGTCTTGCATAAAAAGACAGGGATTCCATATATCGTCTCTGTCCTTCTGCATAGATTGTATCAAAAGCCAGTGAGGATTTACCGGAACCTGACAGTCCTGTCAGAACTACAAATTTGTTTCGTGGTATATCCAGACTGATATTCTTCAAATTATGTTCATTTGCTCCCCGAATCCTGATTACCTCGCATTTGGGAAGCATCTTCAACTGTTCTGCATTCATCTTATTGACCATACCTTTCTATCTTATAACCCATTTGTCATATCATTCAGCATTTTCTTTAAGTCTGTCATCTTATCACGAAGCTCTGCCGCTACCTCAAAGTTCAAGTCTGCTGCTGCCTTACGCATATTCTTCTCCACAGTAGCGATTAACTTCTTCAATTCCTTCTCATCCATTGATTCAGGATCTTTTGCAAAGGTCTGTTCTTCCTTGGCAACAGCCTTGGATATACTGATCAGGTCTCGGACTGCCTTCTTGATCGTCTGTGGTGTAATATTATGCTCTTCATTATATTTCTGCTGGATAGCACGTCTTCTTGCTGTCTCATCCAGAGTAATCCGCATGGAATCTGTAATGGTATCCGCATACATGATAACATGTCCCTCTGCATTTCTGGCAGCTCGTCCTACTGTCTGGATCAGAGACGTTGCTGAACGCAAAAATCCCTCTTTATCAGCATCCAGAATCGCAACAAGCGATATCTCAGGGATATCCAGCCCCTCTCTAAGCAGGTTGATACCTACCAGTACGTCAAAAACATCCAGTCGCATATCACGTATGATCTGTGCACGCTCCAGAGTATCTATATCCGAATGCAGATATTTTACACGAATCCCTACTTCGCTCATATATTTCGTCAGATCTTCTGCCATACGCTTCGTCAGCGTTGTTACAAGAACTTTATTGTGCTTGCTTGTCTCCCTATTAATCTGGGAAATCAAATCATCAATCTGTCCCTCCACAGGATGAATCTCAATCTCAGGATCAAGAAGTCCTGTCGGTCTGATAATCTGCTCTGCCCTGAAAAGCTCATGCTCCTCTTCATATATATTCGGTGTTGCAGATACGAAAAGCATCTGGTCGATCTTCTGCTCAAACTCTTCAAATCTGAGAGGTCTGTTGTCCAGAGCAGACGGTAAACGGAAACCATAATCTACCAAGGTCATTTTACGGGAACGGTCTCCTGCATACATACCTCTGATCTGTGGAATCGTAATATGGGACTCATCTACAATAATCAGATAATCATCCTTGAAGAAGTCCATCAGGCAGTACGGCGGCTCTCCTTCTTTCGTCCCGCTTAAATGTCTGGAATAATTCTCAATGCCGGAGCAGAATCCCGTTTCCCGAAGCATCTCAATATCAAAATTGGTTCTTTCAGAAATTCTCTGAGCCTCCAGCAGTTTATCTTCACTTTTGAAATATTTTACACGCTCTTTTAATTCTTCTTCTATATCATCGCATGCTTTGGCTATTTTCTCAGGCGCTACTACATAATGAGAGGCAGGGAATATCGTTACATGCTCCAGCAATGCCAGTGTCTTCTGCGTAACCGGGTCAATCTCGGATATTCTGTCAATCTCATCCCCAAAGAATTCCACTCGTATCAGATACTCTCCACCCTGCGCAGGATTGATATCAACAATATCTCCATGCACTCTGAAACGGCTTCTCTCCAGGTCCATATCATTTCTGTCATACTGCATCTCAATCAAAGCCCGTATAACCTCTTCTCTGTCCTTCTGCATTCCAGGACGCAGAGAAAGCATCATTCCCTGATATTCGTCCGGGCTGCCCAGACCATAGATACAGGATACGCTGGCTACTACTACTACATCTCTTCGTTCTGTCAGGGATGCTGTTGCAGACAGACGCAGCTTATCAATCTCTTCATTTACCGCAGAATCCTTCGCTATATAAGTATCTGTAGAAGGCACATACGCCTCCGGCTGATAATAATCATAATAGGACACAAAATATTCTACCGCATTTTCCGGGAAAAATTCTTTCATTTCTCCGTAGAGTTGCCCTGCCAGAGTCTTATTATGTGCGATAATCAATGTGGGTTTATTCAACGCCGCAATAATATTTGCCATTGTAAAAGTCTTACCCGAACCGGTAACTCCAAGCAGGGTCTGAAACTGATTACCCTCCTGAAATCCCTTCACCAGTTCTGCAATCGCCTCCGGCTGGTCTCCTGTCGGCTGATATTCTGAATGTAATTTAAACTCCATGCTCTGCGTCCTCCACATAGTCAAAGCAATACATTTGTTTGCGAATATACGTTCTAATACAGTATACCACAAATTTTTAAAATGTATATAGTTATTTTTCTGTAAAACAATGGCAGGGTTACATTAACCCTGCCAATACTTCTTTCGCTTTTTCTAACTGGTTATCCACACCATTCTTATACTGTTCTGCATCGAATTCTACTTCCACGTCAGGCTCAATTCCTATCTTGTGAATATTATTCCCGTTTGGTGTGAAATAATTACTGACTGTCAGCTTCACTGCGGAACCATCTGACAGATTAATGACTTTCTGCACAATGCCTTTTCCATAGGTAGTTGTTCCTACCAGTGTTCCAATTCCATAGTCCTTGACAGCACCTGCCAGAATCTCGGAAGCACTTGCACTGTAGCCATTGGTGAGAACTACCAGTGGTACTTTGATCTGATTGGCTCCATCGCAGGTATACTCTTCCCGTTTGCCATACTTATCCTCTGTATACACGATAAGCCCTTTGGGGAGGATCATTCTTGCGATATCACACACGGTGGATAAATTGCCGCCCGGATTGCTTCTCAGGTCTAATATAAGTCCCTTCATTCCATCCGCCTGTGCCTGTTTATAAGCCTGTTCGAACTGATCTGTTGTTACCAGGTCAAATTCTGTGATCTGAATATACGCCATGTCATTATCAAGCATCTGGTACTCTACTGTAGGGCTTTCGATCTTCTGACGCTCTACTTCAATATCAATAGGATCTGTGGCGCCTTCACGTACTACGGTAATTGTAACCTTCGTACCTGCTTCGCCTTTTATCTTACTGACAACATAAGAGCTGTCCTTTCCCTGCATATCTTCGCCATCGACCTTGTAAATGTAGTCATCCTGCTGCAGACCGCTTGCTTCTGCCGGTGTGTTCTTAATGATCTTGCTGACTCTGACATATCCCATTTCATTATCCTGGCTGATGTAAGCTCCGATTCCATAATAGATGCCTTCTGTCTGCTGCTGCAGCTGCACCAGCTCATCATGAGTATAATATACAGAATACGGATCATCCAGTGATTCCAGCAAGCCCTTGTATACACCTTCCTCCAGTGTACATTCATCCACATCCTGCCAGAAATACTGCTTGATCGTGTTTTCCAGTACTCCCAGCTTCTCTGTCGTTTTCTCATTGGCTACGGATTCTGTTTCTGCAGAATTTCCACTTGCCAGCTTGCCATAGACACGATATGTCTGATATATTTTTACACTTCCAAATACAACCAGCAGAATCGCACAGCTGGATGCCAATCCAACCGCCAGTCCCCGCCAAAAGGACCTGTTATCATCTTTTTCATTCTCATTCATATTTCTATATCCATGCCTTTCCTTACGTAGTCATACATTTTAATGTGATAAATAATTCCACGGGCTGACATAGCTGCCGTTCAGCCTGACGCTGAAATGCAGATGGTTACCTGTAGAACGTCCTGTACTTCCTACTGCGGCAATCTTCTGTCCTTTTACAACATTTTCTCCTTTGGATACATATAGTGCTGATGCATGCATATATATAGTATACAGGTTGTCTCCATGGTCGAGCATCACATAATTACCCATGGTAGAACTATATGCCGCTGATACTACTGTTCCATCATAAGCTGCCAGAATCGGCGAACCTCCCGGTGATGCCAGGTCAATACCGTTATGGAACTGCTGCACATGCAGCGTAGGATGCATTCGGTTACCATAATCATCTGAAATTCTGGTATAGGATGGTGCAGGCCATGCAAACATACCTCCATCATAGGTTCTTGCAGCCTTGTTTTCTTTCGCAAGTTCTGCTTTCTGGGCTGCTACCAGATCTTCCATGGCTTTGATTTCCGCATTCTGCGCTGCAATCTCAGCCTCATATTCTTTCACCAGAGCCTGCTGGTTATTGATATCACTTTCATAGGCTGTAATCTCCTGCTCCTTCTGCGATATCAGTGTTTCCAGAGACTTCTGTTCTTTCTCCACATCAGTCTTGGCTTCCTGCAGAAGCTCCTGTTCTGCCTCCAGCTGTTCCTTACACACCGCCACATACTGTCTTGTTGCCTGATACTGTTCCAGCATACGTTTATCATACGCAGATAATTTCTCCACATATTCTGCCTTGTTCAGCATCTCTCCAAAAGACTCTGCGGTCAGTACCATTTCCAGATAAAAAGAGTCACCTTTCTCATAAATGAATTTAATTCTGTCCTTCATGGCCTGATACTGCGTTTCCTCTGTTGCAATGGCATCCTCCAGCTCTGCTGCCGTCTTCGTGATCTCAGCTTCTTTGTCTGTGATCATGGTATTGAGCTCCAGTATCCTTGCCTGCGCCTGTGAAAGGCTGTCATCCAGCTGGCTGATATAATTTGACAGATTCTGCTTGGAAGTCTGCAGACCTGATATTACCTTCTTTACATCCGTCAAGCCGGATTGCAGCGCTTTCTTTTCATTCTGTGCCTTATCAATCGCATCCTGTTTATCCTGAATGCTCTTTTTCAAATCAGATATTTTATCTGCATGGCTGACCAAAGGACATACGCTGACAGAAAGCAAGACAGTCATAAGAAGCAGGGCAATTCCCCTCATCATCTTCTTAAAACGCATATATCTCTCCTAATTACTTTCTTTGTCTCTACAGCATCTGTAAATGGATGCATCCTAGACGCTCAAATGCTTTCTGACAGTTGTAAAACTGCCTATAAAACCAATTCCTACACCTATGCCGATACATACCGGTATCAGATTTGTAAAGATCTCGTTCACCGGCAAAAACTGCATCAGCTGTGACAAATATGCAAATTTCTGTGCCACATACAAAAGTGCCTGATTATAAATAACGTACACAGCTGCCAGCGGAATCAGTGATCCGATGAACCCAATCACCATACCTTCTATTACGAAAGGGGCTCTCACGAAAAAGTCAGTTGCTCCTATGTATTTCATGATCTGTATCTCTTCCTTACGAACGGAGATACCAATGGTAACTGTATTGCTGATCAGGAATATAGATACCGCAAACAGAATTGCAATGATTCCGATTGTCACATATCCGACAATGGAATTGATTCCTGTCAAAGCCTGTGCCGTAACAGCAGACTTGTTGACTTTACGGATTCCCTGTATGGATTCCAGATAGCTTACAAGCTCCGGCTGCATGGATACATCACTCATATAAATCTCAAAATGAGCGCAGTCATACAGAGGATTTTCTGTAAATCCTTCTGAATACTCTCCCAGATAATCTGCCTTGAAAGTCTCCCATGTCTGGTCAGCGGAAACATAATCTGCCTCTCTGACTTCCACACGTTTGGATATCATGTCACTGATCTCCTGTACTCTCTCATCACTGACACCTTCATCCAGAAATGCCGTAACAGATACGCCTTCCTCTGCGGTCTTTACAATATGCTGGAAGTTCGTCAGTATGGCATAGAACAGACCAAACAGGAAAAGACAGGCAGATATCGTTGCTACAGATGCCAAAGTAAACCATTTATTTCTGAATGTATTTCGAATTCCCTGCCACAGGCAGTAAAACAATGTATTAATCCTCATCGATGTAACCACCCTTTTCCTCATCGCTGACAATGAGACCCTTCTTCATAGTAATAACCCTCTTCTGCATTGCATTGACGATTTCACGGTTATGGGTTACAACCAGGACAGTCGTACCATCATTATTGATTTTCTCCAGCAGATTCATGATCTCCCAGGAATTCTTCGGATCAAGATTACCTGTAGGTTCATCTGCCAGCAGGATCTCCGGCCTGTTGACCAGTGCCCTAGCCAGGGCAACTCTCTGCTGTTCACCACCTGACAGCTGCTTTGGTTTTGCTTTATACTTTCCTGCCAGTCCTACCCTGGAGAGCATTGCAGGTACATTCTTACGTATCTCTCTGCTGGGCATCTGTATGATTCTTTGGGCAAAAGCCACATTTTCATACACATTGCGGTCTTTTAAAAGTCTGAAATCCTGGAACACAACGCCAAGGCTTCTCCTGAACTTGGGAATCTTGCGGCGTTTCAGACGTACTACATCTGTACCGTTTACAAAGATTCTTCCGGACGTAGGCACCAGTTCCCTAAGCAAAAGCTTAATCAGTGTAGACTTACCCGATCCACTGTCTCCTACTACAAAAACGAATTCTCCTTTATTTATATGCAGATTAATCCCATTTAATGCAGGAACTCCCGCAGTATAGGACTTACTCACGTTCTCCAGCAGAATAATCGGGTCATCTCCACTGCCTGTACGCTGTACACGTTTCTTCACTGCTGTACTTTTCAAATAAATTCACCCCTAATTAGTCTTTCTATTTTACGCCATGCAAGCTCGAATTTACTTCGTAAATCCTCACTTGAGCTGAGCGCCCTATGCCAAATACATAAAATGTCAGCATCCAAGCAAGCTTGTATCTGCCATTTCATGCATCCGGCGCATGGCTTTACAGTATCAATATCAATACTCAAAAGATTCCATATATTTCATGTAACGAACTACCATGAGCGCGATCTTAAAGGTAATCGCATCTTCAAATACTCTCAGGTCCAGTCCGGTGCTCTTTTGCAGCTTATCCAGTCTGTATACAAGTGTATTTCTGTGAATGAAGAGCTGTCTGGATGTCTCGGATACGTTCAGAGAATTCTCGAAGAACTTATTGATTGTGGTCAGGGTTTCCTCGTCAAAATCATCTGGGCTCTTGCCACCGAATATTTCCTTGATAAACATCTTGCACAGAGGAATCGGAAGCTGATAGATCAGTCTACCGATACCAAGTTCACTATATGCAATAATATCTCTTTCTGCGAAGAATATCTTACCAACATCCAGTGCCATCTTGGCTTCCTTGTAGGAGCGGCTGACTTCCTTGATTTCCTTTACATTGGTACCATAAGAGATATGTACATCCTTAATGCCTTCCTTATTCAGACATTCTTCAATTGCTCTGGCATATTTATCAATATCACGATTTGTCTCGTTATCTGCGATTTCCTTCACTATAATAACGTTATTCTCATCTACTGCTGTGACGAAGTCTTTTCCATTCTGTCCGAAGTTCTCTCTGACTTTCTCCAGAATATTGGCATCCTTTCCATTTGGAGATTCCACAATAAGGACTGCACGTTTTACATCAGTCTGAATATGCAGTTTCTTGGAACGGCTGTAAATATCTACCAGAAGCAGATTATCCAGAAGGAGGTTCTTGATAAAGTTGTCCTTATCAAATCTCTCTTTGTATGCGACCATCAGATTCTGAAGCTGGAATGCTGCCATCTTACCTACCATATATGCATTCTCGCCTGCATCATTGGCAATCAGAATGTATTCCAACTGCTGGTCATCATAGATCTTAAAGAACTGACACCCCTGTATCTCCTGGCTGTCTGCCGGAGACTTCACGAACTCCAGAATTGAACTTTCAAAGCTGTTTCCTGTTGACTTGGTAGATGCCACAAGCTTACCGTCAATATCAGCCACGAATAACTCTACTCTTGCAATCGCCTTAATTCCTTCGATTGTATTCTGCATGATCTGATTTGATATCATATGCCACTCTCCTCACTTATACAATATCCACAAAAATTTTTCTTTCTGAATATTCTGATTCTTCGCATTCTGAAACCATTTTAATACATTTATACAAATAAATCTATAGTAATTCCCGATTTTTTTATGCATTTTTGAATGATATTGCCAAAAATTTGAAATTTTATCCCGTATGCAAGATACACAAAAGCCTTCTCGTTCCTGGAAACGCTAATATTTGGCTCATTTTAACCGATATATACGATATATGGGACAGTCCCATAATGTACTCTCGGAGTCTTCTAAATGAAGCTTCCGAAAGTACAGCATATAAGAAAGGAGGGATAAGGATGGACATTGCTGCATTATCCATGAATCTGGCGCAGACCAATCTGCTGAATGACGTTGGAACTGCCGTCTTATCCAAATCTCTGGAACAGGCACAGGATACCGGAAGTGCCATTACACAGATGCTGGATGCTTCTGCCATGGAGCATTCTGTATATCCTGAGCTTGGTGGCAATATAGACGTCATGGTATAAACGCCGCCAAAAAGCAAAATCCCCCTTGGACACACTCCTTGGGGAATTTTGTTTTTACACTATATTCTTCTGATGCAGTTCTCCTTGATCTCGACTTTGCCATTCTTTAACAGATTACCAATGGCACGTTTGAACTCATTCTTGCTCATCTGTGTCTCACGCTTGATGACCTCCGGATTTGCCCTGTCTGTAAAAGGCAGCACACCATCGAAACTGTCGATGATCTGCAGGATCTTTACTGCATCCTTCTCGATCTGCAGATATGCCTTTTCACGGACACTCAGATCCAGCTTGCCATCCGGCTTCACACCGGTTACACGAGCCTGTACAGTATCACCTATACGAAGCTCACCTACTACTTCCTTCTTGGGAATCAATGCAGAATAGATATTATCTACTGCCACGAATACACCAAAGTTATCGCTGGTCTGGTAAATCATACCTGTAACGATATCATCCTTTTTATATTCGCTGTCCTTGCGAAGATATTCATATACATTCATGGTAGCTGCCAGTCTGCTGCTCTTATCAATATAGAGTGCTGCCAGAACTTCTTCTCCTTCTCTGACTTTTCTTGTCTGCTCTTTATATGGTAACAGAATATCCTTCTCCAGTCCCCAGTCAAGGAATGCACCGATCTTTGTCACCTGGGATACCTTCAGAAATCCTACTTCTCCTACCATTAATTTAGGGATATTGACTGTTGCGATCAGCCTGTCCCTGGAATCCTTATACAGAAATACTTCTATCTTGTCTCCAATGTTGCAGTTCTCAGGTACCTGCTTCTTTGGCAGAAGTACTCTTTCGTCCATGCCTGCATTCTGGTCTTCTCCAAGATATACACCAAAATCAACTGTCTTTACTACCACTAATTCCTGTTTTCTTCCTAATTGAAACATACCGTTCTCCTTTAAAATCCTATGCTGTCATTATAGACTGCATTTCCATTACATGCGCATCCTCACGCACTCCGTGTTACTTATCTGTTGTTACACATTCCTGTGTAAATAAAAAGCTCTCGATACTTTCGAGAGCTTTCTGTAGCAGCGCTACAAGGATTCGAACCTTGAAAATGACGGAGTCAGAGTCCGTTGCCTTACCGTTTGGCGATAGCGCTTTATTCATTTAAGTGACTGGTAACTCATCAGCACAAGTGATAGTATATAATACGTTTCAGAAAAATGCAAGTACTTTTTTAAATTTTTTTAAAAAATTTTATGGGGCAGATTTTTCAACCTGCCCCATACTGTTTATCCTTTATTTCTCTGCTGTTTCTTCTGTGTCATCTGCTGTATCATCGCCTGCATTATTATGAACTGCGATGACATTCACAATAATGGATTCTGGATTGGTCATGATGCTGATATCTTTATTCTTAGCTATCTCCAAATCCTTTACTCTGATGCAGTCTCCTAAATGAAGATTACCACAGTCTACATCAATCTTATCTACCAGTGCGCTTGGATATGCCTTATAAGATACTTCTTTCAGTATCTGTTCCAGAACACCCTCTACAACGTTTTCTGTGTTGTGAAGAACGATCTCTGCTACAGAATGAACCTTCTCATTGCTTACCAGTGCCTGGAAATCAATCTCCAGTGTCTGATTCTTGGTTGCATCGAAGTCAATCTCCTTGATCAGTACATCAAACATCTTGCCTTCTACATCCAGCATGATCTGTGTACCCTTCATACATCCACGTAAAGTTCTCTCTGCTTCTAATCGCTCGATTTTAAGTGGTATAGAACCTTCAATCTCCTTACCGAAAAGATTACCGGTAATAAAACCTTCTCTTCTCAGTTTCTTTGCCTTTGTTTCCATGTCTCTTTTTTGTACCTTTAAAGTAGTCATTTGTCTTTTCCTCCAATTCTACAAATAGAGAACCCGGAGCGTTGGGGGCTTAGGATTTATTCAATTCATGTCCCTTTCCTTTGTTCTATATGTGTTATAGCACTCCATTTGCAAAAGGTCAATAGTTAAATTGGATTTTTTTATTATTTATCATAACTAACCAAAATTCCTACTGCTTGTAAAAAATCTGTGACTGTGCATTGCACCAGAAATAATTGTCTCTGATACCGGCCACATAATAAGCAAGCTCCCCTACTTCCCTTCCACCATAGTAAATGGCAATCTCAGGGCACAAGCCTCTATCGCTTCTGTCTATCAGCTCCCACTCATACAGCTCGTCTCCATAGAGGTCAAGAAAAGGAATATATACATAGGCTCCCTCAGTAGTCAGGCGGATGGCCTCTCCCATCTCCGGATCATACCAGGTTCCTGTAAAGTCCTGATTCATGGTCTGTGCAAAGTCATCAAAGCTGCCAAAGCCCTCAGCGTCCACAGCATCTGCCGTCTTGGTAAAGGCAACATATTCCTCTGCGCTGATTGCATCCGCGGCTGCGTTGTCTGCAGCGTTGAGCTGATCTTCCTTGATTGTTCGCTCCCCCGCTCCTGCATCCGTAAAAATATCCGCAGTAAGGGTATCACCAAAGTCTGCTGCCGTAAAGTTGAAATCTATGATTCCTCCTGCATAAGGCTGTAATACATATTGTCCCGATGTGAACCCAAAACCTGTATCTGTTATATAGAAAGCAGGAATCATGGGTTCGCTTTCCATATCACTCCACGTATCTCCATAAATGGAAGTGTATACCTCATTGCGGTCTTCTGTTCCATCCAGTACTACCAGAGGAATACTCTTCTGGTAATCTTCAAAGAAGCACTGCTCTTCCTGCTGCATCTGTTTAGCCTTAACCTTAACCAACTGCTCTGCACGCTCTCTGAAGCCTTCTCCCAGTTTGTCAAAGGTAATCTTCTCACCTGTTGTGGTGAAATAATTGAAATATTCTATCGTGAACCAGCCATGTGCCCCACCATCATAGCCCTCGTTTGTCATCATGATACTGATGACCTGTTCGTCTGCGCGAAGCACCTGCATTCCCACATTCTGATAGCTTGCTTCTGCGCCTTCATCATAGACTACTCCGAACTCTCCACTTGCCAGACTGTCAAGAAAGCTGTCAATATACGACTCCAGATCACTCTGAATCGCATTCTGGGCTTCTTCATTTCCTGATATAGACACAATAGGCTGTTCATATTCATAAGTATACTTCACATCCTCACGGCTCTCATCACTTGTGCCCTCATGATGCTCTGAAGTAATTTCTATCTTAATTGGTGATTCTGTTTCCTGAGTCTCCTTCTCCTGCATCTGAGTCTCACTCTGGGCAGTCTCCTGTGTCTGCACCTCTCCATCCTGAAATACTTCTGTATCTGTTACTGTCTGCTTCGTTGCTCCACAACCCGTAAATGTCAGCCCTGCTGCCAACACTGCTGCAATAAATCTTTTTTTCATAAATCTGCTCTCCCTATATGGCAGACTATTCCTGATTTTCTTCTCCGATGTGCGCACCCGCTTCTTCTATCTCTTCTTCGGTCTTTTGTATCTTGGCATCATCTGCCAATGCCCTCAGAATACAGTTCACATCCTCCGGTGAGAACATTCCCATAGCCTGCGATAAATCTCCTATGTTTTCACGGTTCACATACAAAGTACCGCCTCCACTAAGTCTTACAGTGATGACCTTACTCTTATCCGATACATCACCAAGAGATATGGCATTATTCTCTGTATCGCATGCGAACACTATCCCATTATATTCAATCACTCCGTCCTTTGCAAGATATTCATAGGGGCACGCCTGCTTATACACTCCATTCAATTTCTGGAACATGGAATTTGTTCTTGAGGCAGCCACTTCATATGCTTCCTGCTGTTCCTCCTGCTTCTCTTTTCTCAGTTTCTGCTCTTCCTTAATCTCATCAATCTGTGAATCGACTTTTCCAATCAGCCTATCCCACTCACTATTGGTAAACGAACTTCCTCCAATTTCAAAGCTCTCCTGTGTTTCGCCTTTTTGCAGCTTCTCTGCGATTTCATTTTTTCTGGCACTGATACTGGACAATAGCTCCGATCTTGACATATTTTTAATTGCTGACATTTCCATTTTATGACCACACCTTTCTCTCAATATAGAAAAGGACAGCATTCCACAGGGAATCGCTGTCCTTAGCTCACACCATGTATCCATACATTATATATATCGTACATTGTGTGTGAAAATATTATATTGTTATATCTCTTCCAGATAATTTACATAGTCAAGATTATTGAAGGCATCTAACACATTTTGATGTTCTGTTGTGCTTTTCATATCTAATACAACAGTCAATGCCACATCAGAATCCAGTAATGTCTTCTCTTTTGTCTTATTCATGGACACCAGCTCATATCCGGTTTCTGAGATGTACTTGCGCAGCTTCACAACACCCTTTAATTTCTCCACCTCCAGATAAATACTGATATAGCGGCTGTGCTCTTCCACACTCACACTCAGATTCTGCAGTACGCGGTTTGCAATCATAATCAGGGCAAAGCACACAATTCCTACAAGTAAATATCCTGCACCGATCACAAGCCCCATTGCAGCACATACCCACAGGCTGGCAGCTGTTGTCAGTCCCTTGATCTGATTACGCCCTGTAACCAGTATGGAACCGGCTCCCAGGAAACCTATTCCACTGATCACGCCAGCTGGAATTCTGCTTACATCTGCTTCCAGTCCGGGAATGTATCCTAATTTTATATTCAGAGCTGTAGATACGGCTGCCCCCAGGCTGACCAAAGCAAATGTACGGATTCCTGCATTATGTCTTTTGGAAATTCTCTCCCAGCCTATCAGACTTCCCAGAAAAGTTGCTATAATCAGTCTGCAACAGATAGCCAGATCACTCCAGCCCTGAAGATACCCCAATGCTCCTTTCATATCGGGTTCACCGCCCCTTTCTGCTGCCTATAATGGGAATACTGTTCCTTCCTCAAAGTTCAGGAATGCATCCTCACCTACCTGATAGATTCTCTTATTCTTGGGATTATATTCTTCCAGCTTCACAAGCATATCTTTGACCTGTACATGATAACTCTGGTAAGAGCCCATAAAGCAGGAATATACGACTTTGCATGGAAGAATACCTGTATCCTTTAATGTTACGCTCTCCGGGCGCAGCACCAGTCTGCATGCAGTACCTGCTGCCATGTCTCCCGTCTTCACCGGAACAGATACATCTGCAATCTTCATTACATCATGCTTCTCTACAACACCTTCCAGGAAGTTAGCCTCTCCAATGAAATCTGCCACGAAAGCACTCTTAGGAGAATAATAGGTTTCCTGTGGTGTTCCCATCTGCTCTACAACACCGCCATTCATGATAATGATTTTATCTGACAGGCTCATTGCTTCTGCCTGATCGTGGGTAACGTAGATTGCAGTAATTCCAACCTTCTGCTGGATTTTACGGATTTCTGTTCTCATGGAGATTCTAAGCTTTGCATCCAGATTACTGAGCGGTTCGTCAAATAACAGTACACTGGGTTCTACGACCAGTGCTCTTGCCAGTGCGACACGCTGTTGCTGACCACCTGATAACTGATTCGTCAGTCTGTTCTCCATACCGCTTAATTCCACCAGCTCCAGCATTTCCATAACCTTACGCTGAATCTCATCCTTTGGAAGCTTTCTCAGCTTTAATCCATATGCTACATTGTCAAATACATTATAATGCGGGAAAAGTGCATAACTCTGGAATACCATTGCAGTATCTCTCTTATTGGGGGTCAGCTCATTAATTGCCTCATCTCCAAGATAGATTTCTCCCTCATCAGGGCTTTCAAAACCTGCGATCATACGAAGTGTTGTTGTCTTGCCACATCCAGACGGTCCAAGTAATGTAACGAAGCTTCCCGGTTCAATATTCAGGGATACATCTTTTACTGCATAAAAATCTTTTCCTGTCTTTGGATCTTTGTATATTTTAGAGATATGCTCCAGACGCACGCCTTTTTTTTCTTTTATCATAATATTCCCCTACCTTTCTGCATCCTTTACTTTTTTGCTTGTTCCGAAGAATTTGATGAACAGATTCATAATCAATACCGCAGCATATACAATTGCGATCAGAATCGTTGCATATGCACAGGCAACACCATAATAGCCCTTCTCAGCAAATTCATTGATCTGACAGGTTATCAGCAGGAACTGAGGTGTTACCAGAAGAATGATCGCACTGATTGCAGTGATACTACGTACAAAAGCCGTTACCAGTCCACTGAAGAAGGAATCCTTAATCAACGGAAGTGTAATGGAAGTGAAGACTTTACCACTGCCGGCTCCAAGGTCATATGCAGATTCTTCTATGGATTTATCAATCTGTCTCAATGCAGAAATACCACTTCTGGTTCCTACAGGAAGACTTCTGACAATAAATACGATAATCAGAATCGCAGCAGAACCGTAAATGCCTTTTAACACACCAGTCTGGAAGATGCCATTTGCATAACCTCTGATAAATCCGATACCGAGAACAGTTCCCGGTACTGCCATTGCCAGCATGGAAGTAAACTCAATGAATGCCTTGGACTTGAATTTCTTCTTTACGACCAGATAAGCAATTACCATGGACATCAATGCCGTAATCGGTGCTGCTATGATAGAAAGGACAAAGGAATCCTTAAACGCCTTAAATCCACTGTATTTAAACAGATAATCAAACCATTTCAGGGAAAGTGAATAATCTCTTCCCCATAACTTAAACAATGCTCCAAAAGGAATCATTACATACATCAGCACAACAAAAGCCGCAACTACTGTACAGAATACAGTAAGCGGAACTGTTACACTCTTATCGGTAATCGGCATACGTACACGGGATGCCTTGCCGGTGAGAGTTGCTGTTGTCTTTTTCTCCAGATAATACTTCTGTATAAAGAACAGAATTAAAGTCAGTGACAAGAGGATAACGGACATTGCTGCCGCACCTGTGGAATCATAAGAACCTGTTACCTGTAAGTAAATCGTAGTAGCCAATGTATCAAAGTCACCGCCGATCAGCATAGGGTTTGCGAAATCTGCTACAGACTCAATAAATGTAACCAGAAATGCATTGCCGATACCAGGTAACATCAGTGGAAGTGTAATGGTTAAGAATACTTTCAGTCTGGAAGCTCCAATATCTCTGGCTGCCTCTTCGATAGACGGATCAATGTTTTTCAACAATCCTTTAAGCATCAGATAGCAGACCGGGAAGAAAGTAAGTGTCTGTACGACTACAATACCCTTCAGTCCGTATACATTGGAATCATAAATGTGGAATACATATCTGCTGATGATACCGCTTCTGCCAAATAACATGATCGTAGATAAGGATAATACAAAAGGCGGAGAAACTACCGGCAATAAAGATACGATATTGAACAGTTTCTCAATCCATTTATATTTCAGCTTCACATATACATCTACATAAGCAAACAACAGACCGATTGCAGAAGAAAGTACTCCTGTGATCAATCCAAGTTCTACTGTATTCACAAAAGCCGTTCTAAATCTGTCCATACTCAGGACTCTTTTGAATACATCCAGTGAAAACCTGCCTTCTGAGAAAACGCTGTCTATTAATAAGACAAATAAAGGATATACAATGAATAAAATTAAAAATACCAGCAAAACAACAATCATACCTATCATAACAGGATCAGAAAACAGCTTTTTCCTGTCAATCTCTGCACTTTTTCTCTTTGCGGCCATCTTTCATCCCACCTTTCTGCGGTATGGTAAAGGGATGGCATTTACCATCCCTTTATTGATATTGTTCTATTCTGTCAGGAATCTTGAACTATCTGCTGCATCTGCACTGCCATTGGTTACTGCTTCGAAGAAGTCTTCTACATACTGTGCTGTATTAGCCTTCGCATCCTCGAAATCATAATCAATTACGTTATCCGGATCAAGACCGAAGTCAATTGCTTCCTGAGGCTGTGTACCATTGCTGATTACCAGGAACTGATAAGATTCATTGTCCTTTGCAATATCCACACAATCAGGAGATAATGCGTATTCTATCCACAACTTAGCAGCGTTTGGATGTTTGCAGCCCTTGAAGATTGCAGTTGCACCGATTTCATAGCTGGTTCCGCTTGCCGGGATGATCAGGTCAATATTGTCATATCCTGCAAGGATCTGTGTAATACCATCATGCAGGAAACCAACTGCAATTACACATTCGCCAGGTCCTACCATCTTGGATGGACCAGAACCACTCTTGGTATACTGATATACGTTCTTATCCAGTTCCTTAAAGTACTCCATTGCTTCATCATGGCCTTTCATCTGTACCATTGTGTTGATGACCAGCTTAGCTGTACCTGCTGTTGATGGGTTGGATATACCGATCAGACCTTTATATTCGGGTTTGAGAAGATCATCCCAGTCCTTAGGCTCTTCAATGCCAAGACGCTCGATTTCTTCCCTGTTTACCATGAATCCCAGAATACCTTTGTAAATTCCATACCAGTTATTATTTGCATCCTTATATGTATCACTGATCAGATTAGACGCATTCATTGCATCATATGGCTCCAGCAATCCTGCTGCTGTAGCTTCATTATAAGGATCTGTTGTTCCACCGAACCATACATCACCAGAAGGACTTCCGTTCTCTTCCTGAATCTTGGTATACACTTCACCAGTGGATAATCTCTGATAATCTACTTTAATACCATACAGTTTCTCAAACTGCTGGCAGGCAGCGGATAAATATGCCTCTTCACAGGAACCATATACTGTAAGAGTACCTTCTGTCTTGGCTGCTTCAATCAAAGCATCCATATCACTTCCTGCTGCTGTAGTATCTGCTGTGTCTGCTACTGTTGCTGTAGTGTCTGCTGCTGAGCTTACCGGCTCTTTCTCATCTGTAGCTGTTGATGACGGTGTAGCGCTGCTGCCGCATCCTGCCATGGTAAATACCATAGAACCTGCCAGTAATAATGCTGTTAACTTTTTCATTGTTACCCCTTCCCTTCTGAATCAATATATGAATTGTTTCTGTATGTTCATATTAAACAAAAAAGAGTATATTATATACCCTTTTTTATGCAAAATTATCTTATTTTCTGCACACCTACTTCATAAATTCAGTCGGTGACTGGTTTGTGTATCTTTTGAACACTACATTGAAGTGTTTATAATCGCTGAACCCTGTTTTTTCTGATATTTCGTATACCTTGTACTGCCCTGTTTCCATAAGCCTGATTGCCTGACTGATACGATATTTATTCAGGAAATCAAGATATGTAAGTCCAGTTATCTGCTTGAACTTCCTGGAAAGGTAGCTTGCAGACACACCAAGCTGATCTGCTATACTCTCTACGCTGATCTTATTGGCATACTCTTTCTCAGTAATTTCCAGCGTTTTCTTTACATAGGGATTATCCATCTCTGCCTTTTTATAGAATTCCTGCATGGAGAACTCATCTGCATGTCTCTCACAGATTCTGGCAATCTCCTGTTCCTTTCTGATCTCTCCTGTGGCCTTCTCTATCGCCTTTCTAATCTCCTCTTCCTCTACTGGTTTCATGAGATAATCTGATACTTTCAGATCTATCGCCTGCTTTGCATAGGAAAATTCTGCATAGCTTGTAAGCAGAATACTCTTATAAGGCACCTGATCCTTCGTACTGCGGATCATTTCGATTCCATTCATATATGGCATCATAATATCCGCTACTACGATATCAGGTCGCAGCTCCAGAATTTTCTCAACACCTTCCTTGCCGTTGGCAGCTTCACCTGCAATGACGCAGTCCATGCTCATCCAGTCCATAGTATAGGCAATGCCTTTTCTTATAATATCCTCGTCCTCAACAATCAAAACCCTGTACATACTCTCTCTCCCATCTAACGTTTCACAGGAAGCACCAATACTACCACAACGCCCTGTCCTATCTCACTCTCCAGGAAAATACCGTATTCTTCTCCATACATAAGCTGTATTCGGCGATGAATATTATACAATCCCAGATGCCCCTCTTTGTTCTCTTTCTGCTGCAATCTGCGACGTATATCCTTTAACTGCTGTGGTGTCATGCCAGCACCATCATCCTCACAGCTAAAAATCAGTCTGCCCTGCTTCTCATAACCCTTTATCTTAACAGTCAGCTTATCTCTGTCTGTAAAGCCATACTTTACCGCATTTTCAACCAGCGGCTGCATGATCAGCTTCGGTATCATACAATCCAGAATCGACTCCTCGATATTCACTTCATAGGCAAATCTCTTGTTATACCGGATCTGTAAAATATTAAAGTAACTTTGTATATTTTCCATATCCTCTTTTACCGAAATCTCTTCTCCGGAATCATGAATGCTGTATCTTAACAGCTTCGATAAAGAAGTGATCATTTTGTCCGCCGCATTCGCATCAATGTGAATCATAAATCTGATATTGTCCAGCGTGTTAAACAGAAAATGAGGGTTGAACTGGGATTCCAGCTGCTTGACCTGTGCAAATGCTGCATGAAGCGCCAGCTCTTTATTCTCTTCCATCTGTTTGTGCATACTGTCGATCATCTTGTTAAATGCCTTACCGATTACCTGAAATTCCAGTGTGCTGTCCATGGTCAGACTGGTATTCCATTCCCCATTCTCCACACTGGTAAAAGCATCTGCCAGCAACTTGACATCCTGTGTATATTTTGCCGAAACCTTTCTGGTCGAATAATAGGTAACAATTCCTATGATAGCAAAAATAACAACAATCATAAGAATCATCCACCACATAATATGTACCTTGGGATCTGTATCCGTCATGGTATATACACCGATCTGACCAGATAATATATAATTCTGTGTCAGATAAAAATGCTGATTATTCTCTGTAAAAAAGCCATCCTGCTTCTTATCAAACCACAGAAAACGTCCCATCTCATCACTGAGGTACTCCGTACTGTTACTTAGATATATCCAGCCCATTTCATCTGTAATTGCATATTTCCTGTTGATTCCAGAAAGTATATCTGCACATTCTCTGCCTGGAATGCCTACGACCAGATAACCAAGGAACTTACCATTCTCATCCAGTATTCCCTGTCCCATACACAGGAAATCATTCTGAATGTAGGTAGAAAGTGTCTCCGGCTGTTGCCTGATCATTCTTAATATTCCCCATTGCTGATACTCCGGCTGCAAAAGGAAATCCATATCCGCATCTTCCACGTTCCAGATAAGCGCTCCCTTATCATCCAGCAGATACACCTGACTGCTGCATCGGTTACTTCTGTCTGCCGCATAGATTATTTCATAGATATCCGTAATCTTCTGTGTAGGCTCATCCTTCGCCAGATCACACAGATTCGATACTTCTGTACTCCAGGTGTTCTCTATTGCTTCCAGTGTATGCGTGATTTGTTCATTATCCTGTCTGTTATAATGAATAATAGAGTAATTCCAGCTCCAATAGAATAAAAGCATCGCCAGACACACCAGAATCAGGGATGGAATAATGGCATAGGAAATAAAAGTATTCCTGATATTTTCCTGAAAGGTCGTTGTCTTTTTATTCATGGGCACACTCCTTCCATATCTGGTTGAACTGCGCCAGCCATTCATCTCTATGACTCTCTATCTCAGCTGAATCCGGCTGAAGCATAGGCAAGGTATCTTTAGCCGGTAATTTATCCGTTGCTGGTACATCTACTCTTACAGATCTTCGATTAAGCTGTGCGGTAATCATATATTGTGCATCATATCCCGTAACAAAATTCAAAAATTCCACCGCCGCATCCCTGTGAGGTGCATTCTGAATCAGATAGACGCCATCCGGTGTAGATATGACCCCTTCTTTCATATATACGATTGCCACATGCTTACCATCATCCATGCTTCCAGCCACTGCTTCTTCAAAAGTAAGCCCGGCTACAAATTCACCGTTCGCCACTCCATTGTATACCGCCGAAGAGCTTGTCAGCAATTTGCCATCCAACTGCCTGCATAACGCTTCCACATACTTCCATCCCCATTCATCCTCATCACGGCATGCATACAGCATGTTGATTAACTGCTCCAGAGAAGAGGATGAAATATTCGGGTCTGCAAATGCAATTTTCCCATAGAATTCAGGTTTTAAAAGATCCTCATAACCCTCTATGGTTTCATTTCCAAGGAGGTCTGTATTCACCATAATGACACTCGGTACATCCGTAAAACGAATCAGATTGCCCTCTGTATTCTTAAATTCACTTCTTACATACGGTTCATTCTCTGTCTGATATGCAGCAAACAGCTCCGCATGAGGCTTCATGGTATAGTAAGAACCGCCCCATAAAATATCAGCCTTTGGATTCTCCCTGTCCTCCTCTATCCAGTCCAGCAACTGTCCAGAACCTGCTCGCACTACTTCCACTTCGATATCCGTACGTGCTTCAAATTCTCTTACAATAGGAGTCACAAATTCCACAGGATGTTGTGTATATATTACAAGTTTGTCGTTATTATTTTCCTTCGTATTTACATGATATGGTATCAGACTTCCTATTACATACAGGAAAAAACTTCCTGCAATCAGGAAACTAATTACTTTTATCCACTCTCTCATTTTATCCCCCATGCCTTTCGTAAGCATAGTTTAACACATTTCCCGCGGAAACTGTATAATAATTAAATTGCAGTTCAAAAATATAGTATATGGTTTTACGTATTCATGTTATAATAAATCGGATGTTTGTTATTCTGCAGAAAGGCACAGGTATTTACATGATCAAATTAATTGCTACCGATGTGGATGGTACTCTGGTAAAGGACGGCACTATGCACATTGATCCTGAATATATGACTGTTATTCATCAACTGATTCAAAAGGGCGTTCATTTTGCTGTCTGCTCTGGTCGTCAGTTCATCAGTGAGCGAAAGCTGTTTGCTCCGATTAAGGATGAACTTCTCTACATTACAGACGGAGGCACGGTAGTCCGTACTCCAAAAGAAATCCTAAAGGTTCACACCATGCCGGAAGATGTGTGGAAGGGCATGTGTAAAATGGTACATGACGAAATGCCTCATTGTGACTGCTTCATTGCCACACCCAATTACTGTCTCGCAGAAGATGCCAACAGCAGAATGTTCCGCTGGCTTAAAGATTCCTACGGGTATGATATCCGCGAAGCCGAACATCTTCTCAATATTCCCGAGACGGATATCATCAAATTCACCGTATACCATAAGAATGCCTGTGAAGAGATGTGTCAGCCACTCTTCATCCCTACCTGGAAAGATCAGGCGCAGCTGGCTGCTGCCGGTAAAGAATGGGTAGACTGTAATCCTCTTGGTGTATCGAAAGGTACTGCAATCTCTTTCCTCCAGGAATATCTGGGTATTACCCCGGAAGAGACCTGTACCTTCGGTGATAACCTGAATGATATTGAAATGCTGCAAAGTGCAGGAACCAGCTATGCTGTTGCAAATGCCCGCGAAGAAGTCCGTGCAGCTGCTACTGATATCTGCGCTCCCTACTGGGAAAATGGTGTGCTTCAGATACTAAAAGGGATGCTGTAATGGCAATACCACATAGGGATGTTTTAGTTTAATGCCTATACGGTGCAATTCAGAAATGGGTTGCACCGTTTTTCTGATTATGCGATAAAACGAAACTGCTGAGGATTTTTTTGCATTTCTTCCATCATTGCAAGAATTTCTTGCTCAGTTGGAATATCAATCATCCCAACAACAGTGAAATACACATCAACTTTTACATAACAGTGACCGCTTGATTTATCATTGTTATGGACTTCTATGCGTTCAATAAGGGAATTTACAAGTGTTGGCGTAAGTTGGTCTTTGTGCTGATGTAGTGCATTTCACACTCCATCTGATTTACGGGTTTCTGTTCCAGAACCCTGTCCAGTCTCCGATGCCTTCCATCAGCCACTCGGCAGAGTTCTGGAGTTACTTCTTTTATTTTATTTGCTATGCTGCCGTTGGTGCCTGTGAAGCCGCTGGTCGTCTGCCTTATTCATGCGGTACTCGCCAATACGGATAAACTTCTCCGCCTTTGTCTCATTTTCCTTTGCCGCAGGCTCACCCTGCATTTCCTCTGCTGTCATTGTTACATTTGTTTCTTCCATGTGTTTTCCTCCATTTTTAGATAAAAAATTAGAGCGTACAGGTTTTCCCATACGCTCTGACGCTGTATTGTTATTTTAGTTACGTGTGGTATTAGTGTTGCACCGACAAACTGAAAGTTTATTCACTCTCTATATCATCGATTATTTCTTTTGCTCGATATAAGATAGGTAATTCTCTATTTGCTACAAGTGTTCCTAATCGTGTATTCTTTCTATTTTCATATTCTCGAACTGCTTCTTCATAAGACAATTGCAATGTAGATAAATGAAAACTATCTATTTCATCCTGCGTTAAATTTTTTTCCCAAAATGATTTTACTTTACACAAGAAATAATTATTAATATTATGCCTATGAATCAGGTTATAATAATCACTTACAACTCCTATTTTAAAAACTATTTCTACTGATACACCTAATTCTTCTTTTAGTTCTCTTTGAATGGCAGTTTGTAACTCCTCGCCTACCTCAACTCCTCCGCCAGCAGTTTCAATTAATGTTGCTTTGCCAAAATCATCATCTCGCTCGGCTCTTACAAAATAGAATATTCCGTTTTCATCATATACAATTGCTCTAGCAATATTTCTATCATGGTCAATATAATCAAATTGCCATTGCGTATCCTGCAGTTCAATATATATTTCTTTATGCACCATATATTCCCCCTGATAATCGACATCAAAATTCAAATTGAACAAAATCGCTGCGCGATGGCCTGCCAAGGCTGTGGCGCAGTTTT